>CESW01149401.1_pt1 | contig 14291 bp, 17 predicted proteins | sample 531171 | NCBI WGS metagenome assembly CESW01 (sample SAMEA2621859, study PRJEB7988) | marine metagenome | biome: marine biome (ENVO:00000447); feature: surface water layer (ENVO:00002042); material: "saline water (ENVO:00002010), including plankton (ENVO:xxxxxxxx)" | depth 5 m
TAGAGTGACTACTGACATGAAGTGGATCGACATTGAACTTAAAGATGTAAAGGTCAAAATCAATGAACAAAGTGTTATTGATGCAAAAGTTGATCTTTTACGAAAAGCAGGTTAAGCTTTTTAAAAAAACTAATTTTCTTCCTAAGACTAATGCGCTCTAAATAAAAATGATTAAAACTCAAATTATAGACGATTGGTTGGAAAAAGATTTAATTAATTTTTTACATTCTTTTTTTCTACACTCTGCTCCTCATTTTTTTTGTCAAAGGTCTCATTCAGGGGATAAGAACAATTATTTTTATATTTCTAAATTAAACACTTATGAACCATTTAGTCTTTACTTAATAAGTAAATTAAAAAATTTTTTTACTAAAAATATTTTAATAGATGAAGTTTATGCAAATATTCAACATCCAAACATGGAAGGTTCCTTTCACTATGATAAGTGTGATGTTACTTGTTTATTAATGGTAAGCGAAAATTTGAAAGAGAAAGGTCAATTTATTATCAAAGATGAAGAAGTAATTAAATTTGTTCAAAATAGATTAATAATTTTTGATTCTAAAAAATTACACAAAGGTGTTGCACCTATCGAAGGAGTACGAATTTCACTAGCTTTTAAAATAAATTTTGAAAAACATTAAAAAGCATTCGTTGTCGCATCCAGTATTGAACCCCTGCGATTGTGAGTCGTCTACTATTCAATAAAATAAAAATCTTAAAATTTGCTCGTGGTATAATAGGTAATAAAAAAAAAAATAAGGAGAGCAAAAATGTTTGAATGGAAACACCCAAACTATTATAAAGAACTAAGAAAATTGAGAGAAGAAGCAGAAAAGGAATTAGAAAAAGAAGAACAACAGGAAGAAGATACAAAAGAAGATTAACGTTTTGTTTTATATAAGACATGTAACTTCTTGCCGTCAAAGTAATATCCCTCAAGTTCTTTTTTATTCTTTGGCTTCACCCCAGCTTTTACCGATCGCGACATCGACTTTGCTTGGGACTTTAAGTGTTTCAATTGCATTTTCCATTATCTCCTTTACTTGTGTTATATCATTTTCATTATTTAATGAAAAACATAATTCATCATGAATTTGTAAAAGTGGTTTGAAGCCTGCTTTGTAACAATTAATCATAGCTTGTTTTGTTTGATCAGCAGCAGATCCTTGAATTAGTCTATTTAAGGCCTTATAAGTAAAGGCTCTTCTAATGTTATTACCATATATGGCCTTAGCCTCCTCGTATTGCATCGCTTTGTTCATTCCGAAGGTAGAGGGCTCCCACATATCAAATCGGCATTTACGACCCTTTATTGTTCGAATAAAGCCATACTTTGAGGCAGAGTTAGACACATCAGTTGCTAATCTTTTAACAAAAGGCACTCTTTCTCCGTATTGTCTTAGCAAATTTTCAGCTTTATCCTTAGAAATGCCTAATTCTTTACCTAATTTAGCCTTTCCCATACCATAAAATAGCCCTAGATTAATAGTTTTAGCCTGAGTTCTTGTTATTTCTGCCATATTAGCCACTATTTGGTGAAAATCAGCTGATTCGTTTTTGTAAGCTTCGATAAACTCCGCTGCACCTTCAAACGTATTGTCTACCGATGCAGCGTAGTGAGCAACAAGCCTAGGCTCTTGTTGTGAGTAGTCGAAACTACCCCATTGCCTACCTTCTTCAGGTAGAAACAAACTTCTAATTTTATTTCCAAATTCTTTATTACGAGCTGGTATCTGCTGCAGGTTGGGATTTGAATAAGATAGTCTACCAGACACTGTTCCTCCTTGATCAGATCTTAGTTGATTTATTTCCGAATGTATTCTACCTTTATGAACATAACGTTGAATGGAGTCTATGAATGTTGAATGGAATTTATTTATTTCTCTTGCTTCTCTTATTAGTTGGGCTATCGGGTTATCACAGTTTACTAACCAGTTTTGGGTAAAACTTGGCTCATCACTTTTTGGTGTCCGTGGGTACTCAACGCCTATCCTGTCAAACACTTGAGCAACACTTCTTGCTGCCCATATATCTACATCAAGTGTGGTCTGAGATTTTATTTGATATAAAACCTCAGACTCTTTCTGTTTGAATTCCTTTTTTAACTTAGCAGCTTGTGCTTCGTCAACTCTTATTCCTGTTCTTCTTGTCTCAATTAAAATAGGTAGTAATTCCATTTCCATATCCCAAACATCATTCAAACTTTGTTTAGATATCTCGGATTTAAATCTTTCCCATAATCTTAAAGTAAGTCCTGCATCCTGCTCGGCATAAAAACCAACGTAACCAGCAGGTAGTTTCCACAAATCAGCTTTTGGATCTATACCCCACTCTTTAGCTTTTTCATTTAAAAAAGTTTCATTTTTAATTTCACCTAAATAATCTTTAGCACACGCATTCAGACTAAAACTAAATCTGTTTTCGTTAATTAAAGCTGCAGCAATCATCGTGTCAACAATTTTACCTCTTATCTCAAAACCATTTACTAATAACCAACCCACATCATAACTTGCATTATGAAAAATTTTGGTTGCTGGTAATCTTAAAATGTCCTGCATAAATGCGCAGGTGATAGATAAATCCATATTGCCTCCTGCATCATGTGCGATAGGAAAATACCATTGTTGACCAAGTGCAGCTACTGCAAAACCCACTATTTGGCCATCAAACGTAGCCCAGCCTGGTCCTTTTGTTTTTATGTTTGGATCTTTTGTTTCTAAATCAATCGCTATTTCTGTTGCTTTTGATAAATCAGGATATTCTGCAGGTGCTATCCAATCGCTATCGTTATAAATAAAATTAAGTTGATGAGTCATGTTTGATTAATGTTCTTATAATAGTTGTTGTTGGGTTTATGTCATAATCTTTTATGCAGCCTAATAGACTCAAACAAAATACAAGGGCCACAATAATAAATTTAAATTTGTGGATCATAATTTTTTTATAATAAGATAAGCTATTGTAGCTCCAATAGCTAACGCAATTATACTTATGCCTAACATTCCTAAACCATATCCAATTGTCATTGTTTTCTCTTACTTAAGCCTTTGTCTTCAATAGCCATAATTTTTTTAAAAGGTATTCCCATATTAAATAATGCACAATCAGCACACAAATAACATAATTCATAAATTATTATAGCAATTTGTTGATTACACTTTTCACATCTTACTAGATCGTTTTTTTTCTTTCCCATATAACAATTCTTTTTTTAATTCTTTATACCAACTTGTATCTCTTCCATTGTCTTTACACCATTTGTAATGAGTTTCTTTGATTGAAGTCATTAATTTCATATTGGCCCATGGTGCATTGTTATTTTTTTTTATCATCCTTTAGCCTCAAAATTTCTAAATCACAATAATGTTTAATTTTTTGAAGATCCTCAATTTTATTTTTAAATAAATATCTACAGACATATTTTATTACGTTACCTTGAAAAAAAGAAAGTTTGTTTTTTGATATAAACTCATAGGGTTGTATTTCAAAAAATTTATAATGACTGCCCCCAACTTGCTTATCTTGCGGAAAAGCATCTTCGAACATATCTCTATCACTCATAATTTAAATGCCTGTAAAGTTCTTAATTTTTCCTCAGCATTACAAATTTTTTCTATAAGTTTATCTGCTTCATCAACGTGTTGTGGATGTTCTCCTATAGCTACAGGTTTTTCTAAATAAATTTTTAGTGTAGCCTCTGCCTCTGATATTTGTGCGTTGTATCTATCTTCTAACGCATCTAGTATTAATCGTCTAAACATAGTTTGCCTCATATTGTTTGAAATATTTACCTAACGGAAAATTATATTGATGATAAGTTCCTAACAAATGTAACGTTTGTTTCGATCTTGTAGCACCTGTATACCAAACTCTAAGTTCTTTTATTTTATCTGCTAAATTTTTTTTATCGAAGTGAGATGGGAAATTACATTTACTTGCCAGGACAACATTATCTGCCTCTCCACCTTTTACTTGGTGTATTGTATCAATAATAATTTTAGGTGGTTGTGTTAGATCTACGCCTTCACCCATAAGTTTTTGAAAGTATTGCTTATCTTTATCTTTAAATTTTCTTTTAAACACTTGATTCCATGGACCTTTTTCATCACGCATACCACATCTTAAGTGTAATTCGTCAAAAGTAAATACTTGATTTGGGTGTGCAAAACTCCATTTTTTACTGTCCGTTGACCGGTAGCCGTGGTCTATGTTTAGTAAATACTCATACATGGTTGTAGCTTCTTCACGATTAACGCTGCCACCCTCACAAATTTTTTCCCAATGCTGTATTGCATAAAACTGATTCGGGTCAAATGATTTATTGTTTTTCTGATCTTGGTAATACAATCCTAAATTTTTAGCCTCTGTCTGTAATTCTTTTTTTACATCATTTATTCTTGCAAGCACCATCCAACTACCATCCATGTCCCAGGGTACTTTCTTTAAACCATTCCACCTATACACTGCACCATCCTTATCGTTAGAATAAAATTCTTTTGGCACTCTGTTATCACCCATAGAATTTAACAAACATTTAGAAAAGAAATGTATATTTTTATTAAGTCTTACAGATTTTTTTAACACCAAAGATCTGCCAGGAAAGGTTTGGAATAGAACAACATCAGCACCATTCCATTCGTAAATTGCTTGATCATCATCTCCTGCAATGTAGACTCGTTCAACACCCTCAGACATTTTAACAACCATGTCCCATTGTAGAGGTGTAAGATCTTGAGCTTCATCAACCATCAATACCTTGAAAGGCATGACAAGCCCATCAGTTATAAATTTGTGAACCATATCAGTAAAATCTAGTCTATCTGGTGTCCGTTGTCCGTTTTCTAATTCCATAGTTTTAAATTGTTCATATCCTGCAATAATAGATTTAAATTGTTGTAACCTAACATTCTTCCTAGGTTGTTGTTTATATAACCACACAGGATCTACTTTCATGTTTCTTGCCCTGTCATATATCTGAAGAGACCAATTGTTATAAACTTTTTGATCATCCCAAGTATCTTTGTAACCTACTTTGACAGTCCCGTATTGTGTATGAAACATTAATAAATCTGCTTTTGGATCTAACACAGGTATCTCAGCAAATTGTTGTCTTGCTAACGAATGCAGAGTTCTAAAATATTTAAAAGCATCTTCATCATAATCTTTGAACTTTTGTCTAACTCTACTTACACATTCATTGACAGCTTTATTTGTAAAAGACACGTAACATATTTCATCAGGTGAATAACCTTTTTTTAGATAACGTTTTACACGCTTCAAAAGATTCTCTGTTTTTCCTGTGCCTGGTGGTCCAAAGATCTTAATTGTCTTCCCACGCAGCCTTTGCTTTAGTAAATTTGACATCTTTATTTTTATGTTCGCTTTGTTTTGGTAAAACAACAACCCAATGCCTTGATTGCAATCCTTTGAATTTGGCTTTTGGTTTTGCTCCACCTTGTTCTAAAAATCTTGTGCACTCTTTTTCATTCCAATTGTAACTCATTTTTTTCATAAATGCTCTAAACGTTTCTAATTTAAAACGCATTTCTGTTTCATCACGCCATATATTACCAGAATCAATCTGGTCAAATTCTGTAGTATCTTCAACGTCTTCTAAAAATCTAGACATCCTAGAATTAAACACATCGCTGCTTTCTTCTCCTGCATCAAATCCTTCCATGTCTTGTTTATTTTGAATAAGTTCATCTAGCCAATCTCTATAAGGGTCTGGATCTCTTTTAGTTGGCTTCAAGGGTCGCCATACAATATCATAATTTAAAAGCTGTTCTCCTAATAGTTGCTGTTGATATAATTGTTTTGTTGATAGTCTAATTGATTTACCTTGAATAGGTAGTATCCAATAAGGTTCTGGATATGAATTTACTTTAATTAGTTTACCAACTTCTGGCAAGGCCTCGTTTGCACCTATTCCAAGCTTTCTTCTAATACACTCACTTGATACACAATGCATTCGTGCAATAGAAGTTTTACATTTATAAGCATACTCTTTGTTTTCCACACCCTTAAAAATATTTTGTAATTCTTTTGGGTGAAGTTTTTCACTACAAACCTTATCCATCATGTCTCTTGTCCACTCTTGATACATAACAGGATCTGGGTTAATTTTTTTAGCTAACACTGCTACATTAAACATAGCATCATTTCTTCCCTCACCTTTCTGTACTTTATTCTTCATAAAATTTACAACACAAGGTGGGTAGTCTTTTGTTTCATCATCTTGAAATATTTTTATTTTTTTAAATTCTTCTGGTGTAAGTCTAAACTTTGTAACAAACTTATATAGATCTTCTATTTTAATCGATTGACACTCATCATCCATTGCAACTCGTGTAGGAATGTTTGCTTTTTGATATGGAAGGTTAACGAAATTGCCTTTTCTTTTTTCATCCCAGTCATCAGGAGTTAAATCTACTTCATCTTGTGCAGGAAAAATATCTGTGGTTGTGTCGTTGATACCTAAATCAGACGCAATCTCAATTAATTTTTTTCTCATTGAAGATGCTTCAACAACACCCTTGATAAATAAAATTAAATGGAGTCCGTTGGATTTTGATCTGAATGGGACGAGTGGGTATTTTCTTTTACGAATAACGGATATAACGTCTTGATGGCGTATATTATAACGATCAACATCGATGACCCCCCAACTACATGTATTATCATCTCGAATGGGAACTGATCCATAGTAAGCTTCTCCTTTTAAGTGTTGAACCCAATGATCCTTTGTCATAGGTTTAGGTTCAACCCAATGTTTAAACTCAGCTTTACCTTTAGAATTTTTATTTCCAGTAGGAGCAGAACATCCAAAATATGTAGAAGATCCCTGAAAGAGTTCTACAAACTCCTCCAGGGTCTTGTCAAGTAGGTCCATATTAAAATGGAGTTTTTTCTACCGATTCTTCTTTTCCGTGGTTAACTTTAACTGCACCTTTTTTACAAGTTCCATAAAACTCAAAAGCTGCTTTTATTGTTTCTTCGCTCTCCACAGTGCCTATATGCTCAATCTCCCAACCATACCATGATCCAAGATTGTTCTTCTCTAGAACTGTCTTCATCAAGTAGTTTTGAGTAAATGGAGCAGGTTTAAAGAATCCTTTGCCATCCTTTTTTTTCTGCCTTAAAGACATCATCATTGAATTCCACTTCTTTGATTTTTTTCTTTGTGTGGATTTCATAGTAATTAAAGCTGTTGATGATTTATCCTCTTCTACAATCATTACATAGTGAGAGGCTGTCTCCTCGATGTAATTACCGTTTTCAAGTCTATCTTTACCATCATCACCTCTAGTGGTTTTACTCATAATGTCTGAGTCTGCAGGATATACATTTATTGGAGCAGAGCTACCCTCCTGGCCTCTATCTCTCCATTCAATGTACTCCAACTTATAATAACAAGGTATAACCTTAATACCTTTTGAACCATCAAATAGTTGATCAGTCACTGTATTATAAATCATTCCTGGTCTTGCCTCCTCTATAAAATTACTATCACCCATAGTTACTTGTGGTGATAATTGACCAAGAACTTTAAGGAATGGTAATGCTAAACTCTTTGAATCTACATTATCAAAACCAGAATCAGCAAATTGTTCAATATCAACTGATGCAAGTGCTCCTGCTTCTTTTTTAATCGCTACTTCGTTCGATTGTCCGTCTCTTATTTTCATATTGTTACCTATTATTTGTTCGTTATCTTAGTTTTATTTGCGATGTACACACCGAACAAATCAAAAGGTAATTCTTTTCCACCTTCGACCTGTTCTCTAACAAAAGCTTTTAACGTCATAGGTTCTACTTTTTCTTTTTTGTTGTAAGCAAAACCATTATCGTCACAAACTTTTATTAGTTCCGAGACTTGATTGTCTTGTCCTCTTCCGAAAGATGCAGTTATGGTGTTCTTAATTAAATCCTCATAACCTCTATTTCTTAACCATGAAAAGGCTTCGTCAACTCTTGATTCAGGAATTTTTGCTGCATAAAAAGGTTTGACTTCTACTGTCGAACCATCACTTAACTTCAACAAAGATACACCAGCTTCCTGCATCATCTCTGGAATTATTCTCTCTTCCATGTCTCTAGCTTTATGTTTGAGCAATGAAAGTTTTTCTTCTTCTTGCTTTATTTGTAAATTTAAACTTTTAAGATTGTTGCATTTGTCAGAAATAGATTTAACACTATCTTGACTAATGTCTAATTTAGACATTTTTTCTATATCCATATTTTCCTCCTATGCGTCCTTAAATTATTTAATTGATCTTTGCAATTAAAAAATATAAAAAGTTTTTGATGTGGATATATCCGTATAAGACGATGCCTTACGAGCATCAAAGAAATGCTCTTAAAGAATCAGCTGAAAAAAACAACTGGGCTTATTTTATGGAAATGGGTACAGGTAAAACTAAAGTAACTATTGATAATATAGCTTTTTTATATTTTCAAAGAAAAATACTATCTGCATTAATTATAGCACCAAAAACAGTTTATACGAATTGGCAATCTGAAATAGAAACACATATGCCTGATCAAGTAAAATACAAAATTTATAAATGGAATATAGATAAATCCAAAGATTATTATAAATTAAACGAATCACCCCACCTTAGAATCTTTCTAATCAATGTAGAGGCACTATCTACAAAACGTGGTTATGAAGGTTGTATTGATTATCTCAGAAAAAATAAATTAAATTTTGTAGCATTGGATGAATCAACCACAATAAAAAACAGATCAGCAAAACGAACAAAAAACATTTTATCACTAGGAAAATTATGTCATATAAAGCGTATATTAACAGGATCCCCAATAACAAAATCTCCATTGGATCTATTTACACAATGTCAGTTCTTAAGTCCAGAATTATTAGGTTTTCATAGTTATTTGGCTTTTCGTAACAGATACGCTGAAATGACTGATATACCAGTCGGTTCTGGAAGATACATATCGGTTCCTAAATACTACAAAAGATTAGAGGAATTAGAAGAAAAGATGAAACTATTTGCAACTCGGATTAGAAAAGATCAATGTTTAGATCTAAAACCGAAGGTAAGGTCTAAAAGATATATTGAATTAGATGGTGAGGGTAAAAAAATTTATGAAAAACTTAGAATACATGCTTTAGCTATTGTAGAAGATAGCACTATATCTTTTTCTAATAAATTGACTGAAATAATTAAGTTGCATCAAGTTTGCAATGGGTTTACTAAAGATGACGATGGTAAAATACTTCAATTACATAAATCTAAGCTTAATGCATTGGAAGAAACTTTAGAAGAAACAGATGGTAAAGTAATTATTTGGGCTAATTATTTATATAATATCCATGAAATAAAAGATTTTTTGATAGCTAAGTATGGTAAAGAATCCACTGTTTTTATTTATGGTGACGTCAGTGTTGAAGATAGGAAAAATGCAGTAGATCGCATACAGAATGATGACAGCTGTCGTTTCATGGTTGCTAATCCTACTACTGGGGGTTTTGGTCTTACTCTTACCGCTTGTAATACTGTTATCTATTATTCAAACTCATATAACTTAGAGGTAAGAATGCAATCAGAGGATAGAGCTCACAGACTTGGACAAAAAGGAACTGTTGTTTACATAGACATTGTTGCTAGGAATACTCTTGATGAAGCAATTATGAAATCACTTATTAATAAAGGTAAGCTTGCTGCTAAAACATTGGGTGAAGAAGATCTTAAAAGCTGGTTATTATAAAGAACCCCATTGATCTGCCATAGCTTCAGCTACTCCAGAAAAAAATTTAGCTCTATTTTTTTGTCTTTCTTTACCACCTTTATTAAACCAATTACCAGGCACTTTAGAGCTTTCTTTTAATTTCATAATATTAGTTGGATTTAATTTAGGTAAATTCTTTAACCACAAACAAGTTTTTTTCTGAAAGGGATGTCCATATTCATAAGGTTGTATTATTTGATTATATTTTGGCAACTCAAATATAGTGGAAGGAACAGGATTTTCTATTGCAACTTTGCAATCTAAATTATGAAAACACATAAAAAATTTTTTAGCCTCTAAACCTTTCTTATATCTATTTTGGTTTAGTTTACCTTTAGGATATAAATGTCTTGCACCTGCGTTTGATAAATAAGTACAAGGTGGATGAGCTATAATTAAATCCCAATCTTTATATAAATGATTTAAAACATCATCTTGAATATGTTTACCCGGAGATTCAGTTGGAATTACATCACAACTTACAGCTTCGTGACCTTTTTTTGTAAATGCGTCTCTGACTGTTCCAGAGTATTCACATGCTATTAGAACTTTCATTTTTTATAATTTTATTAAAAGTCTCAACTCTTTCTAAAAATTTATCTCCATATTCTTTTAATTGAGGTTCATTAAGTTTAAATTCTTGGTATTGTAAATCTCTGGTACACATAGATATGACACCTTGTTCAATAGGTCCATAATTTTTTGTATGTGCTAAATAGTAAGCACCAAGTTGTAATTTATAATCTTCAACCCATTCTTCTTTTTTAGGTTTGTTAGTTTGTTTCCAGTCCACTATACTTGGCTTTCCATAACAGATTGCTGTGAGATCACACGTGCCTGCAAATTTATTTTTATATTCCAAACTTATTTCATTACCCCATATTTCACCTAATTTAATATTATCTAAAATTGTTTTAGCCATCATTCTTGGTTTAGTTCCCTCCTCCATGGCATTATAATATCCTTGACCATTTAATTTATATTCTAATACTTGATGCATTTCGGTTCCTATTGTTGATGCTTGTTTCATTATTCTATCTGCTTCTGCATCTCCAACTTTACGTCTCCAATTTTCTAAGAAACGTTTATCTTTAGTTGCACTCAATATAGTTGTCACGCTTGGAACTTTTATATTATCCACTAAATATTTTCTTCCGGTTGTGTCTGAGAATCTATTGTAATGTTTGTAAGGATATTTTTTTATTAGTTTCATCTAGTAATCAATACAATTATGACTGATGCCATACCTGTAATTAATACACCTGCGGAAGTCAACAAAATCTTTTCTAATCTACTAACTGATTTTTCTAAATTATTTATCTTATCATGCGTTTGTTTTTGCATGATTCGGCAAAGCTTTTCATGAGCTTCTATTTTATTTAATGCTTCTTTAGACATTTTGTGTTTCTCTTCTTCTAGCTGCAGCTATTGCAGTTGGATCGTTAGGAAATAAATCAGCCACTTGTTGTGATGTAACTTGTCCGGTGTTCTGTTGTGGTGTTTGTGCAACAGGGTTTTGAAGTTGTAAATCACCAACTACTGATTGAAACTCTTCTGCATCTCTTTCTACTTCTTCACTCTCAACAGTTGCATTATTTTGTATGGATCTGTTTATCATAGATACTAGATTGTTATCTTCTTGTGCATCACCAGATGACTCACTAAAATCAGCAAACATATTTTCTTCTACTACTTGAGGTATGTTATCTTTAAATAAAGGTTCTGGTATGGACATAGGTAGATTAGATATTCTTTCTATTATCTCAGCCTCGCTAATAGTATTTGGATCAACTTTAGGTATATCCTTGTCTTCTTCTCCTAAATAATTAATAAGTCTTGCCAATGCATCTCTTTTTCTTGTCATTCCAAGCTTCATAGCAGATTCAGTCACAGCTTTTGTCTTACCAAGTATAGTATTTGTCTTTAAAGCATCTACTATGGTTTGAACACTTCTGCCTGAATAATAATCTCTCCCAGGTAAAAACGTTGCTTTTATTGTACCAGTTCCTAATTTTTCACCTCTTAATAATTTAAGTGTTTCATCAGGTAACAAGGCATCATTCATAGCTCTTAATGCTACAGGATCAGTCAATATTTGTCCTGCTCTTCTAGATAATAATAGTAATGCAGCAGAGGCTAATAGACCAGGTGCACCAAATATTAATCCACCTGCAATACCACCACCTAGTGTAAGTCTTCTAGCTAAAAACTGAGATGGATCAGATAGTTTTGTTTCACCAATTGCTTTCATATACGATGCAAAATTATAAAATTCTTGTGCGCCTTTGTCACCAAGCATATATTGTATTTTTCTTCTACCTCCCTCATCAAAAGAATTTTTAATACCGAAAGAAGCCATAAATTTATCTGCACTAAACTCAGCAAAGTCATCTCCACCAAATTTTAATTCTGTTGTATTGAATATACCGTTGTTTCTTTTTACACTTTCGATACTAAAATCTTTTAAATTTCTTTTTTGATCTCTTGTCATAACTTTTAATGTATCAGATAAATATGAAGCACCTGCATTTATAGATGAATCTTCATCTATAAAATTCCATACTGATTTAGCACCTGCATCTGATGGACTACTAAATGCTCTCAAGAATTTGTTAAACGCATATTTAGCTTGCACAGCTCTAAATAAATCCTTACCACCTTGTGTGGCTTTTGCACCTATTTCTCTTGATGGTTCGGCTCCAATTAATTTTTTAAACTGTACTACTGCATCTACAGAATCATTTTCGAAAACATTTTGACCTAGATCCTTAAAAAATTGATCTCTGTATTGTGTACCTGCACCTTGAAATCCTTCAAGACTTTTAGCTGTAAATGCATTTCTATCAAATTTTTTGAGACTTCTTACTAATGGTGATAGCTGGTAAAAACCCTGTACGTCTGCAAATATTTTATTTGCTTTTAAAAGTTGACCTTTTAATTGTTCAGCAGCTTTAATATTTTGTTGTATGTATTGATCTGCTAGAGGTTTACCACTTTGTGCAGCTATAGTATCGTAAGTTGCTTTGATACCTTCGTCTTCTAAATACTTACCTGGATTGTAAATATCTTCACCAAATTTAGCAAAGTCAGTTTCCATAGCCTCTCTCATGATAAACATATTATTTTTTAATGTTGAATATCTACTACCCTCTATGGCATTGTTAAGCATTGTCATCACACCTTTGTATTGTTTTGGTGTAATTAACCCATCTCTTATACCTATCATAGCCTTCATAAATAAATTGATAGGATCTCCTTGTAGAGTCAATACTTTTTCAATATCCATTGGTTTTAAATCACCGAAACCTTGTATATAAGTTTCAAACTCAGGAAACTGAGCTACATTTTCATCTAAAAATTCTCTTGCAGCTTTTTGTGTTTTTTCTAATTTTATTATTCTTGGGTTACCTGAAGTTGCAGCTAAATTATCAAAAGTTTTATAGGCACTATTATATAAATCTACATTTTCGATAAATACTTTTTCTGCTTGTTGTCTTACAGATGAATTAATTGCACTAACTTTAAGTAATGGAGAATATGCTTGTAGGTCTGAAAGATATCTTTTACCACCCGCAATCTCTGCTTCTGATTTAGCAACCTTACCAATAGGAGCTACTAATGGAAATACACCCATAAATTTAAAATAATTTCTACCAAGACCTGAAAAAGTACCCTGTCCTTCTTTTAATCCAGATAGCAATGGTAATGGTAAACCTTTGTCTCTTGCAAATTGTGCTAATTCTTTTTGTTTTGGTCCTACAGTTCCAAAAAGATTTCTTATACCTTTGCTTATAGGACTGAATAAAAATGGAGATAATAATGAAGCTCCTGTATTCCACAGCATAGCATTCTTCATAGCAACAGCTGTATTTGTAAGTTGATCTCTTTCTACATCTCCCTCTGGAATTTCTGATAGGTCATCAGCTAAAGCTGATGCAATCTCAACACCTGCTTGCTCATTGAGTGTATCATAAGTAAACGCTCCAACACCTGCACCAACTGTGCCTCCTAAAACAGATTGTACCTCTGTTTTAAGCAATGGTCCTCTGTATGCTCTAGATAATGGATCTACAAGTCTGCCTATACCTTTTAAAGCACTACCAAAAAATTTAAATCTACCAGGTAATTTATCCGCAACATTTATTGCAGACTTAGCAAAAAAACCTGGACCTTTACCCAATAAGGTTCCCTCTTTAGCAGCTCTAAATATTTTTTTTCTATTTGCAACGTATGGATATATACTACCTGCAATATCTCCAGTAAGTTCATAAGTAGGTTGACCTACTCCTGTTGCTGCTTTTAATGGATCTTGTAAAAATTCTCTTTCTGAAACAATCTCTTCAGTCGCTCCTTCACGCATTTCACCAAGTTGCTCCATCGTTGGGCCTTTTAACTCTCCTCTTCTGATTAATTCATCAATAATCATTCTTTGATCATTAGTTAAATCATTAGGATTTATAGTGTTACTATCTAATTTTTTTTGTAAATTATCTATAAATTGGCTCATTATTTAAAAAACTCCGGTGGAAAAA
>CESW01024409.1_pt1 | contig 14255 bp, 16 predicted proteins | sample 531171 | NCBI WGS metagenome assembly CESW01 (sample SAMEA2621859, study PRJEB7988) | marine metagenome | biome: marine biome (ENVO:00000447); feature: surface water layer (ENVO:00002042); material: "saline water (ENVO:00002010), including plankton (ENVO:xxxxxxxx)" | depth 5 m
AAAGTACAAGAACTTCTAGAAAAAGTAAGTCTTGATCCAGCACATTTTTACAGATATCCACATGAGTTTTCAGGTGGGCAAAGACAACGTATTGGTATTGCTAGAGCTTTAGCTTTAAACCCAAAATTTATTATCTGTGATGAGTCTGTTTCTGCTCTTGATGTTTCTGTGCAGGCTCAGGTATTAAACCTATTAAATGACCTCAAAAAAGAGTTTGGTTTGACATATATATTCATATCTCACGATCTATCTGTCGTTAAATATATGAGTGACAGAATGGTAGTAATGCAAGGGGGGAAAATTGAAGAAATGGGAGATGCCGATCAAATTTATAATTCACCTCAAACAGACTACACTAAAAAATTAATTGATGCTGTCCCAGAAGGTAAAACAGAAGACATAAGAAGGGGTTTGAAATCTTAAAACACCATTGTTTTAAGATTTTCGTCTATTATTAACTCAGCATCTGTAGAGTTAATAATTTCTTCTTCTGAAACGCCAGGAGCTACTTCTGTTAATTTAAAGCCCTTTCCTGTAACTTCAATAACAGCAAGATCTGTTACTATTTTCTTTACACAAGACACTCCTGTTATTGGTAAAGCGCATCTTTTTAAAAGTTTACTTTGACCTTGTCTGTTTGTGTGTGTCATAGCAACTATAATATTGTTTGATGAGGTAACTAGATCCATTGCCCCTCCCATTCCCTTAACCATTTTACCAGGAATTTTCCAGTTTGCTATATCACCATTTTCAGCTACTTGCATAGCTCCCAAAACACTTAGATGAATGTGATTTCCTCTAATCATAGAAAATGATGTAGCTGAGTCAAAAAGAACCGCTCCAGGCAAAGAGGTAATGGTCTGCTTGCCTGCATTTATTAAATCTGCATCTTCTTTTCCCTCTTCTGGAAAAGGCCCCATGCCCAATATTCCGTTTTCAGATTGAAATTCAACATTAATATCAGATGGGACATGATTAGCAACTAAAGTAGGTATTCCAATTCCTAAATTTACATATGTGTTGTTCACTAATTCTTGTGCTATTCTTTTTGCAATTTCATTTTTTGTTAAGGCCATTTTACGGTTTTGTTATTGTTCTGTTTTCAATTCTTTTTTCGTAAACCCCTCCTTTAAAAATACGTTGTACAAATATACCTGGAGTGTGTATTTGATTTAAATCTAATTCCCCGGCAGGAACTAAATATTCAACTTCAGCTACTGTTATCTTACCGGCCATAGCCATTAAAGGATTGAAATTTCTTGCTGTACCCTTGTAAATTAGATTGCCTAATGTGTCTCCTTTCCAGGCTTTTATAAAAGCAAAATCTGCATTTAAAGCGCGTTCCAAAATATATTTCTTTTTGTTAAACACTCTTACCTCTTTCTCTCCTTGAACCTCGGTGCCATAACCTGCTGGTGTAAAAAATGCTGGTATACCTGCCCCACCAGCCCTACATCTTTCAGCCAAAGTTCCTTGTGGTATTAATTCAACTTCTAACTCTCCAGAAAGCATTTGTCTTTCAAACTCATCATTTTCTCCAACATATGAAGAAATCATTTTTTTTATTTGTCTTTTTTTTAAAAGAAGTCCTAGCCCAAAATCATCAACACCAGCATTATTTGAAATGCAAGTCAGGTTTTTGATATTTTTTTTTGAAAGAGCAGCAATACAGTTCTCGGCTATTCCACAAAGACCAAAACCCCCAAACATTAAAACCATATTACTTTTTACACCAGAAACTGCCTCGTTTACGCTAGCCACTACTTTATTAATCATTTTAAAATTCTTCGTCAAAACTGTCCTTAAATTTAATTAAATCCTCATCACAATCTATTGAAATGTCTATTGATTTAGAAATATCAAAATTTTTACTAATTGGGCCTAAATTTAGCGTGTCACTATAAATCGCTTTCATATATTCAGCAAAGACTGGCAGTGCGGTGTTTGCTCCTTGTCCGTTCTGGATATCTCTGAAATGTACACTTCTATCTTCACAACCCGTCCATATTCCGGTTACTAACTCTGGTGTTATTCCAATGAACCATCCATCTGATTGATTTTGTGTTGTTCCTGTCTTTCCTGCAATTTCATTTTTAAAACCATACTTATATCTTAACCTCACTCCAGTCCCCCTTCTGACTTTAGCTTCTGAACTGTAAACACCATCAACCACTCCTTGTAAAAGCCTAATCATTATGTCTGCGGTATTTTGACTCATTGCTTCTTGTGTTTCTGGGTTGAAGTTTTCAAGCACAACACCGTTTTTATCTGTAATTTTTGTAATAAAGATTGGTTCTGTCCAAACGCCTTTGTTGGCAAAAGTAGAGTATGCTCCAACCATTTCATATACAGACAAATCGAATGTACCTAAGCATAAAGATGGAACCGCTAAAATTTTTGAATTCACGCCCATTTTTCTAGCTAAGTCTACTACGGCATATGGCCCAAATTGCTTCATAATATATGCTGTCATAGAATTTATTGAGTTTGCTAAACCAAACTTCATTGTCAAAGGGAACCCTTCATAATCATTACCTGAGTTTTTTGGTGCCCAATCCTTCTCAAGCTTCCAAATTTTTTTATCAAAAACAACCGGAACATTTGGTATTTTTTTACATGCTGAGAAACCTTCTTGTACTGCTAAAGCATAAAGAAAAGGTTTAAATGTTGATCCTACTTGTCTTTTTCCCTTTATTACATGATCATATTTAAAAAAACTATGATCAATGCCTCCAACATAAGACTTTATAAAACCTGTTTTAGGATCCATACTCATCATGCCACAATGAATAAAAAACTTGTTGTAAAGTATTGAATCAAGCGGGCTAATTAGACTATCAACAGCGCCATTCCACGAGAAAAGTTTAGTTTTTACTTTGGTTTTAAAGGCTTTTTCAATTTCTTCATTTGATTTTCCAGAAGCTTTCATTTTTTTATACCTTTCAGATCTTTTTATAGCTTGATTCATCACTAATTCAAGCTGTAAAGTATCAAAGTCTTCAGGAAAGGGAGCGTGTTCATATCCTTTCCAATGATTGTAAAAATCTTTTTGCAGTTTAGACATATGTGTTTTAACCGCTTTTTCTGCATGAACCTGCATTCTTGAATCAATAGTGGTATATATCTTTAGCCCGTCGGTGTAAAGATTATATGTGCTTCCATCTGGTTTTTTTTTTGTCTTACACCAATTAGCTAGCTTTGGCCTAAGTTGCTCTCTTAAATAAGGAGCCAAACCCTCATTGTGACTTGCTTTTTTAAAATCCAACACCAATGTTTTTGTGGTAGTTGTGTCAAAGGTTGCTTTAGAAATAAATTTATATTTTTTCATTTGTGACAATACGACGTTTCTTCTTTCTTCAGTAGATTTATGACGTCTATTTGGGTTGTAAAGTGCAGAGTTTTTAAGCATGCCGATAAGAGTGGCTGCCTCTTCAAGTTTTAAGTCTTGTGGAGATTTGTTAAAATATATCCTCGCCGCTGATTTTATCCCCACGGCGTTATTTACCCAGTCAAACCTGTTCAGATACATTGTTATTATTTCATTTTTTGTGTAATGCCTCTCTAGCCTTACAGAAATAACCCATTCTTTTAGTTTTTGCAATACTCTTTGAACGCCTGTACTTGGTTTTTTTGTAAATAGCATTTTTGATAATTGCTGTGTTATAGTGCTTGCACCTCCGCTTGATCTTTTACCCCTAACCTGACCTAATATTGCCCTAAACAAGGACCTTATATCAATGCCTGAATGCTGATAAAACCTTATATCTTCTGTGGCAATAAGCGCGTCAACAGTGTGCTTGGTAAATTCGCTATAGTTTGCGTTACTTCTATTTTCATAAAAATATGCTCCCAGGCTTTTCCCGTCCGATGATATTAAATGTGTTGCTAGGTTGGTCTTTGGGTTTTCAAGCTCATCAAATGTTGGTAGTTTACCGAAAAAACCATTGGACACTAATAAAATTACACAAACAGACACTAAAAAAGGAGTAAGCATAATTGCCCATATGAGTGAGTTTTTTTTAATCAATTTTATTCATTATTTCAACACCAACTGAAGAAATTCCATGTATTTTTAGTAAATGATTTTTTTCAGCCGTTCGCATTGCGTGATTAAGACTTATTTTTACACTATCTGATTTTTCAATAATTATATCATTCAGCTTCTGAGAAAAGTATCTTACATCTCTAACCCCCTTTCCTTTCCATCTACCATTTTTATTTGCTAGTTGCAAGTTTAATGTATCAATCTGATTGTTAATATTTATAAACATAATTAAATTTTGAAAAGAGTAGTTTGTTTGATGTTTAATTGTTAATTGTACATTGTATTTTTTTTCTGAATCTAAATTATTAAACTCAAACATTAAAGAATCTGAACTAACCCACTCTTTGTTGTTTATTTTTATGAAATTGACTTTATTTTTATTATCAACACAAGAACTTAAGAAAACTAAACTAGCTATTATGTATTTATACTTTATTTTCATCAAAAATCCAAAATAAATCTATTGACAAAGAAAAAAACAAAATTTTTGAATTCGCCTTCCTTTTTAATAAATATAATGACTTTTGTGTTTTTTCTAAAATCAAAAGCATTTTTTCTAGATTTAAGTGTTTACAAAAGTTATTAATAAACATTAACTCCTCACTTTTGTTTTTGACATAATACTGCTTTGCTTTATGTCGACAACAAAAACTCAGCTTTTCTAAACAGTATTGAAGAAAATTATTATGTCCGTTCTTTTTATCTCTTGATAATTCTAAGTTTAAATCATAAATAGAAATTACATTTTTTGCATGACATGCTCTCATCCAAGTTTTAAATTTGTTAAAGTTTTTTTCTAAGAGTTCATTATGATTTATGAAGTTTGAACAGTTTTCTAGTTCTGTGTTTGTCGTTATTTGCTTTAAATGGTTTTTTTCAATCTCTTCTTTAACATGAACTCTTTCCAGCCTTGACTTAATAGTTCCTATTAGCCCGTCCACATCATCTGTTACAAAAATAAAGTACGTTTCATCTGGCGGCTCCTCAAGCATTTTTAAAAGCTTGTTTGATGATACAATATTAAGCGCTTCAGCATGCCATATTAAAACAACTCTTTTTTTTGCCTCAAAGTTTTTTAATTTCAATATTGATTTAAGTTGGTTTATTTTTTCAGAGCTTATTACAGGCTCTTTTTCTATACCCAGCTCTAATGCTATTATTCTCTTCCATTCCACAAGGTTCATTTGATTGTTTTTTTTAATGTGTTTCTTCCATATTTCTAAAGCCTTATTCTCAGTTTTTTTATCACTTGACATTGGTAAAACTATATGTAAGTCTGGATGGTTAAAGGCTTTGATTTTTTCACAAGATATACAAGTCCCACAAGGCTCATGGTTTTTAAGCTTATAACAATTTAACATTTGAATAGTATATTGTGCTATACTAAATTTCGGGCCATTATTTATTCCGTGAAACAAAATGGACCCGCTTTTGTTGTTTTTGTTTATGAGATTCTGGACATAAGTTTTAAGTTTGATCTGCATTTAGTCCTGCATTATTTTAGAAAAGCTTTATTTTGCTCTAATTTAGTTCATTATTTTATTTTTACAAAGTGAAGTTAATCCAAGATATATGTTTTAAAAACAAAACAGCTCTAATTAGGGTCGATTTTAATGTGCCTATTTCTAAAACTGGTATCATTAATGATGTAACCAGAATTCAATCACACATAAACACTATAAACACAATTATTGAAGCCGGGGGTAAGGTTATATTGATTTCGCATTTAGGAAGGCCAAAAGGCATGTGGAAAAAAAACCTCTCGTTAAAAGGTTTAGTTGAAACACTTAGCTTTGAGTCTAAACGAAAGGTTTGTTTTTTAACTCAAAAAATTGGCTCAAAAAAACTTGTTGAAAATATTTCACGCGTTTCTAGAGATCAAATCATTTTGTTGGAAAACATACGGTTTTACATTGAGGAGAGCGCTGGCGATTTAAATTTTTGCAAACAACTTTCAAAATTAGGCGATGTTTTTGTCAATGATGCTTTTGCTACTGCTCACAGAAAACATAGTTCAACTTTTTATGTTGCAAGATATTTTAATGAAAAGTGTTTAGGAGCCCTTTTTTATGAGGAATATAATTCGATATTAAGGGTCATTAATAATTTTTCTTCTCCTTTGACGGCTATTATTGGGGGGGCAAAAATTAGTTCCAAAATTAATGTTATAAATTCCTTTATGGGTTTTGCAGACAATATTTTGATTGGTGGAGGGATGATGTTTACTTTTATTAAGTCTGCAGGAGGTGAAATCGGAGATTCTATTTTTGAAGAAGATAAATTAGAAAAGGCAGCCTCGATTTTAAAGGTCGCTAAAAAAAACAATGTGAATCTAGTGATTCCTAAAGATTCTACTAATTCGGAGGTGTTTAAGGACACTAAAAACTATATAATAACTGAGTCTAACATGATTCCCTCTGGAGCGGTTGGTATGGACATTGGCCCTGAAACAATTAATGAATATAAAGATATAATTGCCAAATCAAAGACTGTAGTTTGGAACGGGCCAATGGGCGTTTTTGAGTTTAAAAACTTTTCAACTGGAACAAGAAAAATTGCAGAAGCAGTAACCTCTGTAACGAAAAAGGGGGCTTTTTCTTTAGTTGGAGGGGGAGACTCTATATCTGCGCTTAAAAAGTTTGGACTATCATGTGAGGTAAGCTATATTTCGACTGGAGGTGGTGCGTTGCTCCATTTTCTCGAAACAAAAAAATTACCTGCCGTACAAGCTATTTTAGATTAAGCTTTTCTTCAATTTGGTCTTTCTTTTTATCAAAACTATTTTTTATTTCTTTATGATCAAAATCTGGAGCTATTTTCTGAACAAACCCATAACAACCTTTATATAATACTGATTCTTGCTTTATTTTTTTTTCAAAAAGACTGATTTGACTTTCAAAAAAAAGTATTAAACCACAAAGGGTGAAAAGCTTTAAAAAACCAAAAACAGCTCCTAATAACTTACTTGCTAAGCCTAGAGCCATAAAACTTGTAGCTTTGTCCAAAAAAAACCCAATTATTCTAACACAAAGTAGTGTTAATAAAAACAAAACTCCAAAAACAACGAGCGATTTAACCGGGCCTTCACTTATGTAGTTGCTAAAATACGGGTCAAAAAAAGTGTAAAAGCTGCTTGCTACATAAAAAGATATAAATAAAGATAGTGTTCCGGTTATTTCTTTAACCAAGCCGTTAATATATCCCTTTACTAGACCATAAATACATATTGATACTAAGACTAGGTCTATATAATTCATTTTTTGAGTTCCAATTAGTTGAAATTAATTTATCTGAACTGTTTTAGAGACAGTTTCGTTTTTAACAAGCTTTATTACGCCTGAACCAGATAAAAAATCATTTCCCCGAGTTTTTTGAGCGTCGATATTTAAAACCTTTTCTAGCTCAAATATATGAATAGATTGTCCTTGCGAATCTGTAATCTGCTGATCACTAACGTTTGAAATTGTTCCTTGAGGGCTAATTTGTCCGTTTTGACTCAGCCACACTGTAGCTCCTTGAACTGGATTTCCATTTATATCTATAACTGTTATTATAGCTTTCGTTTCTGGAGCTTTCTCACATGAAACAAGAATAAAAAATGCGAAGACTAAAAACCCAATTTTATATTGCATAATTATTGTTAATTTGCATTACAAATATAAGAAATTTAAGTGTTAGAAGAAATACGTGCTTATTACTTAGAGGCTAATGACTCATCTATTAAATCACTCAAAGATGCAGAAGCTTTTAAAAAAAGGTTTTTATCAAAAAATGGTGTTGTTAATTCTCTTTTTTTAAGATTTAAAAAACTTTCACATGATGAAAAAAAAGCCGTAGGAAAAGACATTAATCTTCTTAAAAAATTATGTCAAGAAAAAGTCAAGGCTGTCCAAAAATCATCTAGATCAAAATTAAACGTCATCTCAGATTTAACACGACCAACCAGTAATTTTACTGGGTCTGCACATCCGATAACTATTATTAATAATCAGATTAATGAGATATTTAAATCTTTAGGCTTTTATATTTCTTCTGGCCCAGAAATTGAAGATGATTGGCACAATTTTGAAGCCTTAAACTTACCAAAAGATCATCCTGCAAGAGACATGCAGGATACTTTTTTTGTAAAACTCGAACCTGATATTTTACTAAGAACTCACACCTCATCTGTTCAAGTGAGACATATGAACGAAAATCAACCTCCTATCAGAACTGTTTCTCCAGGAAGGGTTTTTAGAAATGAAGCTGTTTCATCAAGAGCACACTGTATTTTTCATCAAATTGAGGGTTTGTATATTGATGAAAAAGTAAGTTTTATTGACATGAAAAACTTACTTTTTGTTTTTGCTAAAAAGTTTTTTGGAAAGGATGTTGTTTTAAGATTCAGACCCTCATACTTTCCTTTTACTGAGCCCTCCGCAGAAATGGATGTTTTTTTAGGAACCGAGACTCAGGCTGACTATAAGCTTACAAAGGGGACTGGTTGGTTGGAAATCCTGGGATGTGGAATGGTCGATCCAAAAGTTTTAAGCAACTGTAATATTGACCAAAAAAAATATTCAGGATATGCATTTGGAATGGGTGTTGAAAGAATAGCAATGTTAAAATACGGGGTTAAAGATTTAAGGTTGTTTTTTGAAAATGACCTTAACTTTTTAAAGCAGTTTAATTAGTGTGACCAATCATAATTATCTATCTGCATTAAACATTCATACAAAAACACTATCGTATTGGACAAATCAGATTTATTCACCATTTCAATAGTTTGATGAATGTGTCTGGTTGGGATTGAAATTGCACCAGCTATAGAGCCTCCTGAGCTCATTCTTTGCAGAGGGGAAGTGTCTGTAGCTCCCGCTGGTAAAATTTCCAGTTGGGTTTTTATTTTTTTTAATTTAGATCTTTCTTTCATATAATTTACCATTCTATAATCACAAATGGTTTGAGAATCCATTATTTTAATGCATGGTCCATGTCCTAATTGAGAGACCTGATCTCTCGCAGTTGAGCCAGGAGTGTCAAAGGCTATTGTTGTATCTAAACCAAAACCGAAATCAGGGTTTATTAACAAGGATGCTGGGCTTGCCCCTCTTAAACCCACTTCTTCTTGTACAGTAAAGACACCATATATATCGTATGGTGGTGGTTGTTTTATTTTTTTTAAAACCTGTAAAAGAACAAAAACTGAAGCCCTATTGTCTAGAGACTTACAGTTAATATTCTGTCCTAATTCAATGAGCTCGCTGTGTCTAGTTATTGGGTCTCCAACACTAATTTTCTTTTCTACATCTTCTTTTTTTAATCCAGTATCAATAAAATAATCTTCGATTTTTGGTGTTTTTTTTCTATCTTCTGCTGACATTATATGAATGGGTTTACTTCCCATGACACCGAGAACATCCTGTGTCCCATGAATTGTAACTCTTTGAGAGGTTAAGGTTTTAGGGTCAAAGCCCCCTAAGGGATGAAAAAAAACAAACCCTTTCTTGTCAATGTGCTTTACAATAAAACCAATCTCATCCATATGGGCAGCCACCATTACACTCTTTTCTATCTTCCCTTTAATTTTTACAATTAAGTTTCCTAGGTTGTCAATCGTGTAGCTTAGGCCTTCTTTTTTAATTTCTCCTATAATAAAATCCCGAATTCTTTTTTCATGTCCCGGTGCACCAGCAACTGAACACAATTTTGATAACAGCTCTATGTTTTTCATGTCAAACGCTACTTATTTTTAAGGTATTAGTTCCTCCTTTTTCTTTCGCCGGCATACTAGCGGTATTAATTACTAGGTCACCCTTTTTAACAATTTTATTTTTTTGTAATATCTCTATTGTCTCTTGAACTAGCTGATCTGTTGTTGAGCCTCTATCATAATATATTCCAACTACGCCCCAAAAAATGCTCATGGTGTTTAAAATACTGTGATTATTTGTGAAAGCATATATAAAAGCCTTAGGTCTATAACTAGAAACTTTTAACGCACTATATCCTGAATAGGTTGCAGAAATAATAGCTTTTGCATTTAAATCATTAGCAGCTTTAACTGCGTTTTTACAAATATTGTCAGCCATTTTTCTTTTTGTGCTAACGCGACCTTTTATTTTTTTAAACTCAAAATCCTCCATGCTTTTTTCCGCATCTTTAATTGTTTTTCTCATTGTTTCAACAACTTTAAGCGGCTGTATTCCTATAGAAGTTTCTCCGCTTAACATTAGCGCATCAGCGCCGTCAAAAACCGAGTTTGAAACATCATTAATTTCAGCTCTGGTTGCTGAGAAGTTATTAGTCATGCTTTCAAGCATTTGTGTTGCGATAATGCATGGCTTGGAGGCAAACCGACACTTGTTTACTATTTTTTTTTGAAGTACTGGCACTTTATGCGCGGGTGTTTCCACTCCTAAATCACCTCTTGCAATCATAATCCCATCTGAACAATCAATTATTTCTTCGATATTTTTAACAGCTTCGGGTTTTTCTATTTTAGCAATGACTTTTGCTGTGCTTCCTGACTTTTTTATTCTTCTTTGTAAAGAAATTACATCTTCTTTTTTTCTAACAAAAGACAAGGCTATCCATTCGATATTTTCTGAAAGAACAAACTTAAGATCATAAAAATCTTTTTTTGTCATTGAGCTCATTTTAATATTTGTATCTGGCAAATTGATTCCTTTCCTTTCTTTTATCACCCCGCTACTCGAAGACTTAAGAGTAGCATAGGTTTTTTTATCTGTTTCTAAAACCTTTAAAATTATTTTACCATCCTCAATTAGCACTCTGTCTCCCTTTTTTATATCCTTGGCAAACCCCCTGTAGTCAACTGATAAATCACAGTGTTTAGAGTTTCCTACTCGAATTTTTTGCCCTATAACAATATTTACCTCTCCTGTTTTATTGTTAATTTTTTTAATCCTAATTTTTGGCCCTTGTAAATCAGCCATTATAGCCGTGTGTACCGAAAGTTCCTGATTAATGGTTTTGATAGATGAAATTATTTCTTTAGCCTTCTCCAGAGACAGATGAGAGAAGTTTAGTCTGCAAACATTTACTCCTTTTTTAATCATTTTTTTTAAAACTGATGGCCTTGAACATGAGGGCCCTATAGTTGCAATGATTTTTGTCTTTCTAATCATAGAATAGCTCTTTTTTTTTTCTGTCTTTTTCTAAATCTACCTCAAAGATTAATAAAATTTCTGAGACGTCGTTAAGTTTGTTTATGAAGTTTGTTTTTTTTCTTTCAAAAAATGGTTTTTCTATTTTTAAAAAATAATTTACTTTTTTGTCTTTAGAGTCTAGACATCCTTTTAAAGACATGTTTGAAACAACTTCTATCTTCTCGTTTTCATTGAGATGCACATATCTATGAAATGGGCCTGACTTTGGTAGGATTATCGGGTGGGTTCTAGTTAGGTTAATCTGTAGTTTCTTGTTTATCCTCCAACACAGCTTGTATGATTTCTCATGGCTAATAATTGAAAACAATGAAAAATTAACATTTAGATCTTCTGCTAACTTTAGTTTTTTTATCATTAAAAAATTTGTTAATTATTTTACCTATTTTTTTCCAATAAAACTTTTCCTTCTTGAAATGCAAGATGTGTTTTAATATAAACTTTTCACAAGTTGGCATGCCCTTATCAATGTATATTGCTCCAATAATAGACTCTAGTGTGTTTCCAAGCATATTATTAGACAAATAACTACTTTTATGTTTAATCAAGTTTTTGTTCAATATTCTTTCGGCAACCTTATTTAAATTTTCTCTAGAAACATATTTTGATTTTTCTATACTTAAAAAGCCTTCGTTTGCTTCTTTATTTTTTAAAAAAAGCTGCTGTGAAACTATTAAGTCCAAAACCGCATCACCCAAAAACTCAAGCCTTTCATTGTTTGAGATGTTGTTATAAGACTTGTGGGTAATTGCCATTAAATAAATGTCTTTTTCATTAGTTTTAATTCCCAATGAGTCTCTATAAAAACTTGTAATTTGTTTTTCTAACAAACTATTTAAATCTTACTAAACATAATAGACGCATTATGACCGCCAAAACCAAATGTATTGCAAAGAGCCTTCTTTATGTCTCTTTTTTGAGCCTTATTTAAGGTGAGTTGGAGGGTGTTATTTATTGTAGGGTCTAAGTTAAAATTATTTATCGTCGGCGGCACAATGCTTTTCGCTATCGACAATACTGTTGCTATTGACTCTACAGCTCCAGCGGCTCCAAGCAAATGACCTGTCATTGACTTAGTTGAGCTTATATTGATGTTTTGACTGTGTTTACCGAACAAAGCCTCAATAGCCTTTAACTCAGCAACATCACCAAGAGGTGTAGAGGTTCCGTGAACATTAATATAATCTACTTCTGAAATATCAATACCCGCATAATTTACAGCGTCGCTCATTACTTTTCTTGCGCCGTCTCCCTGAGGATGAGGTGCTGTTATGTGATGTGCGTCTGCTGACAAGCCTACTCCTGTTATTTCTGCATAAATTTTTGCCCCTCTTTTTTTTGCGTGCTCTAGCTCTTCTATTACTAAAGCCCCTGCGCCCTCTCCCAATACAAACCCGTCTCTGTCTAAATCAAACGGCCTTGATGCTGTCTTCGGGTCATCATTTCTTGTTGACAATGCCATCATAGCATTAAACCCTCCTATGCCGAGCTCATTAACACAAGCTTCTGAGCCTCCTGTTACAAAGGCATCTGAAAATCCTAGTTTGATATAGTTAAACGCGTTAATTATAGCATTGCTTGCTGAAGCGCATGCGGAAACAGCACTATAATTCGGTCCCTTTAAACCATATTTAATAGAAATGTGTCCGGCAGGAATATCTGATATTATTTTTGGTATGAAAAATGGATTAAGTCTTGGTGTCTCGCCATTATTCAGAAAGGCTTTTGTTTCATGAAGCATGGTTGTCAACCCTCCAATACCTGAACCCCAAATTACCCCTGTTCTTTCTTTATTGAAGTTGGCTAAAAGTAATTTTGAATCACTGAGCGCTTGCTCAGCTACAACCAAGGCTAGTTGACAAAATCTATCTAGCCTTCTGGCTTCTTTTCGCTCTAGGAAATCTTGAGCTTGAAAACCCTTTACTTCGCAAGCAAATTTAGTTTTAAATTTTTCTGGATTAAAAAGAGTTATTTTATCCGCTCCTGATTTTCCGTCAATAAGGTTTTGCCAAAACTCATCAATATTATTTCCAATGGGAGTTATTGCCCCCATACCAGTAACAACTACTCTCCTTTTTTTCATTTAAAAACTATGCTTTTTCAATAAATGAAATCGCATCCCCTACAGTCTCTATTGATTCTGCTTTATCATCTGGTATTTGTATATCAAACTCTTTTTCAAACTCCATTATTAACTCTACGGTATCCAATGAGTCCGCTCCTAAATCGTTGGTAAAACTAGACGACTCTGTCACATCTGCTTCTGATACTCCAAGTTTATCTACTATTATTGCTTTTACTTTGGTTGATATTTCTGACATAATTTTTTTTTTGCAAATTACATTAATAATTCAAACCTCATCACAATTTGATTGTTACTATATTAACATATATTTGTTTAAATAATTAATCATTGATTAATGAAAAAAAACATAGCTGTTTTTTCATCTGGTAGAGGTGGTAATTTTGAAAATATTTGTAATTATTTTCATAACGACAAAAGTGTTTTTGTTTGTTTGCACGTTACAAACAGAATTGACTGCATTTCAAAAAAGATTGCTGACAAAAGAAAAATTAAGACTGTTCTTGTGGCTAAAAAAGAACTAGAGAATGCTAGCTTTTGTGAGGTTTTGGTGGAAAACAATATCCACCTTATCGTCCTTGCAGGGTTTCTTTTAAAAATACCTTCTTACTTGGTTAATTCTTACAACAGGAAAATTATTAACCTCCACCCGTCTCTACTTCCAAAGTTCGGAGGAAAAGGCATGTACGGTGATAATGTTCACTTAAAGGTGCTAGAATCTGGTGAAAAAAAAACTGGCATAACTATTCATTATGTGAATGAAGAGTACGACAGTGGAGATATCATTTTTCAAACAGAAATTGAGCTCTCTGATGGGGAAAGCCTTGAGACATTAAGAGAAAAAATCAGAGAGATTGAGTACTGTTTTTTCCCAAGAGTCATAAAGAATCTTTTATAGTATGAAAGTAAGTATATACACTGATGGTTCTTCGAAAGGAAACCCTGGCTGCGGGGGGTA
>CESW01028935.1_pt1 | contig 14206 bp, 8 predicted proteins | sample 531171 | NCBI WGS metagenome assembly CESW01 (sample SAMEA2621859, study PRJEB7988) | marine metagenome | biome: marine biome (ENVO:00000447); feature: surface water layer (ENVO:00002042); material: "saline water (ENVO:00002010), including plankton (ENVO:xxxxxxxx)" | depth 5 m
AGAGTTGGGCTATCTAACCTGGGCCATCCGGTTGTTGGTGACAACCTACACGGGGCAAGGGGAAACCCTATCGGCAGGATAGCACTTCACGCTTCTTCAATTGAATTACTTCACCCAGATACAGATGACCCTGTTAGGTTTGAAGCACCCATCCCATTTGGCCCTTAGCCCTAAGCAAGCACTCAAGAACAATCAGTCATCGCAGTAATATGTGCCAAAACCTGGGAGTGAAGGGTGGATTGAGGTTAAAGGGGCTCGAACCCATAATCTACAAGACATTGATGTAAAATTACCTAGAGGCGCATTCGTTGTGATATCTGGGGTGTCTGGCTCAGGCAAATCCTCTCTTGCCTTTGATACATTATATGCAGAGGGGCAGCGCAGATATGTCGAGAGCCTGTCTTCTTATGCGAGACAATTTATTGGACAAATGAAAAAGGCAGATTGTGATAGTATCGAAGGGCTATCTCCCGCAATTTCAATTGATCAAAAACAAGGTAGCCATAATCCAAGGTCAACAGTTGCAACAGTGACTGAGATAATGGATTACCTTCGTTTAATGTGGGCCAGAATTGGAAAGCCACACTGCCCTACATGCGGCGTTGAAGTAGCACGAAGAACGGTTCAAGAAATAGTAGACGATATTATTTGGAATATGGAAGGCCATGCTGTTGCAGTATGGAGCCCTGCTGTAAGGAATCGGAAAGGAACACACGTCGACCTTTTCAAGAACTTAGTTGAACAAGGATGGACAGAAGGTAGAGTAAACGGCAGACAAGCCTCCTTTGAAAAAAATCATAACTTAGACAAAAACTTACGCCATGATATAGATGTCAGAATAGACAGGCTAAAGTGTACAAAAGATAGAAGACAAAGATTAACTGAAGCCGTTGAATCTGGCCTTAGACTAGGTGGCGGAACAGTTGCAATTGAGAGTTTGAAAGCACCACCAGAAAACTTTGAACTATCTCCCGGATCAAAGTCTAGACTCACAGAATCAGGAGAAACCATGGTGTGGTCAGAAGAGTTTGCTTGTCCAGAACACGGGTCTTTTATGCCAGAAATGAGTCCCAGAGTATTCTCTTTCAACTCACCATTAGGCGCATGCGCATCATGTCAAGGCCTTGGTATTCAAAGACAATTCAGCTCAGATTTATTTGTTGATAAAAATGCAACAATCTCCGAGGGCTGCATATTACCTTGGAGACAATCTATGTCTCCACATTGGTATAGGAAGTTAATGGAACAAACAGCTAGACACTATGGAATACCCACAAATATCCCATTTTCACGGTTGAGTGATGATGAGCAGGATATATTACTAAATGGATCGGGTTCAACAATCATTCACTTTAATTTTAGGTCGGAATCGGGCTCAGAATATAATTACAGTAAACCTTGGGAAGGCGTATTTGCTCGTCTTGAAAAAACCTACACAGAAACAACATCCGAAAGGACCCGTAGTCGCCTCATATCATGCATGACTGATGAGGACTGTCCTGATTGTAATGGAGAGAAATTAAATCGCGCTGCAAGAATGGTTACTGTTGGTGGAAAGAGACTACCAGAGATTGGGGCCTCAAGCGTTCATGATGCTTTAGAAATAATACGTTCAATGAGCGGAAATGGGAAAATGGCCGATAAATTAGATGATAGAAGTGAATTTATTGGTAGAGAAATTCTGAAGGAAATAGAGGGGCGCCTCGTCTTTTTGAATGATGTAGGACTTGATTATCTTACTCTAGATCGCAGAGCAAACACTCTCTCTGGTGGAGAGAGTCAGAGAATACGACTTGCAACTCAAATTGGAAGTAGATTAACAGGAGTAATGTATGTCCTTGATGAACCATCAATAGGATTACACCAAAGAGATAACGAACGCTTATTGGCTACTTTGAGGGAACTTTCTGACTTAGGAAATACATTGCTTGTAGTTGAACACGATGAAGAAACAATTCGTCAGGCAGACTGGCTATGTGATTTGGGGCCAGGAGCGGGAATTGAAGGAGGAGTCATCGTATCAAATGGACCCCCAAGTAAGGCTATGAAGTCTAAAGACTCGGTTACAGGGGCATACCTTTCAGGAAAGAAAAGCATCGCTGTCCCGGCGGAAAGAGTAAGGCCTAAGAAAGGAACTCTGAGTATTATCGGTGCAAGACAAAATAATCTCTCGAATATCGATGTTGAGTTCCCTCTTGGGTGCTTAACAGCGGTAACTGGAGTTTCAGGATCGGGTAAATCTTCTCTCGTGTCTGGAATATTAGCTCCAGCATTACAAAGAAGTCTACATAACGCAGACTCTCAACCAGGATTACACGATTACATAGAAGGATTAGAAAATGTTGACAAGGTAATAGTTATCGATCAATCTCCAATAGGTAGAACACCTCGATCAAATCCGGCGACTTACACCAAAGCGTTTGACGAAATAAGAAAATTATATTCTGAGACAAAACTATCCAAGGAAAGAGGGTATACACCTGGACACTTTTCTTTCAATGTTAAGGGAGGACGTTGTGAGGCTTGTAGAGGGGCAGGATCAATAAAACTCGAAATGAATTTTCTCCCAGATGTCTGGATAACCTGCGATGTTTGTAAGGGTAAGAGGTATACACGCGAAACATTAGAGGTAACCTGGAAAGGAAAGAACATTCACGACATACTAGAAATGCCAGTTAGCGAGGCAGTTGAATTCTTTGCAAATCATAGGAAATTACATCGAACACTTTCAACAATTAACGATGTTGGCCTTGGTTACATTAGATTAGGTCAACCAGCAACGACACTATCAGGAGGAGAAGCGCAGAGAGTCAAACTTGCAAGCGAACTTCGCCGCCCACCACATAAACACACTATGTATATTCTAGACGAGCCTACAACAGGCCTTGCATTCTCTGATGTTCAACAATTGATTGATGTGTTACTCAGGTTGAGAAAAACCGGGCATTCAATAATAGTGATAGAACATCATTTGGACGTCATTAAATCAGCAGACTGGGTTATTGATTTGGGACCTGAGGGAGGAGATAGAGGCGGCAATATAGTTGCTATTGGTAGTCCTGAAGATGTTGCCAAAGTAAAAGGCTCATTTACTGGAAAATTCCTCAAAGAAGCACTATCTAATTCGACGTTGAATTAACCGAGTTAGAAACGTAGTATTCATGGACGGTAGTCGCTGCGCCTATCTTGCCCCTGTAAGGGGCAGGTGCCGAGATTGTCATTGAAAATAGTCAGAGTAGAGACTACACCCAAACTTGGAGATGGTATGAGAGACGTGCGAGGAGATTCCGTAAAGAGGCAGCTATTTGCGGATCATGGAATCGAAATAAAGGATGTAAGATCAATTGTAGGGTTCTTGATTTCAAGCAATATAGATTCACAAGCAATCACAGAAAGAGTTGATGATATATTTGCAGATCCAATAATCGAAGATAGCGCAACTAACGACCTCCATTTGGAAAACAAAGACATATTTCAAGACAGACCAGATATGGTGGTAACAGTTGGGTTCAAGCCCGGAGTAACCGACAACCCCGGAAAGGCCGCCTTAGATGGATTCAAAATTATATTTCCCGAAGCAGGGGATGAAGCGAGAATATCAACATATGTAACCTATGCATTCTCAGGTATTCCAAACGAAATCGAAGTAGGTTGGTTAGCTAAACAGTTGCATAATAATTTGATTGAAAGAGCAATTTTTTCAGTTAAGGGAGAAGAGATTCCCAAGATAGAGTATGTTCCTATTCTTCCGAGCGACTATGCAAAACCAGCAGTAATTGATCTAGAGGTCTCGGACGAAGAGTTACTAAGGATTTCAGATGAAGGCCTTCTTGCATTAAATTTGGAAGAAATGAAGGCCATACAGGCACACTACCGAGATGAATCAGTTCAAGAATCTAGAGAGCAATTGGGGTTGCACAAGAATGCCCCTACGGACGTTGAGTTAGAGTGCCTAGCTCAAACATGGTCAGAACATTGTAAACACAAAATCTTCGCTGCACACATACATCACATTGATACTGAAACTGGGGAGGATTCTAAAATAGATTCATTATTCAAAACCCACATTATGAAACCGACTCTAGATATGAAAGAAGAAGTAGACTGGTTACTTTCGGTCTTTCATGACAATTCTGGTGTAATTGAATGGGATCAGGATTGGTCTGTTTGTATGAAAGCCGAGACTCACAATTCACCAAGCGCTTTAGATCCATATGGTGGCGCTATGACTGGAATAGTAGGAGTTAATCGGGACATTTTAGGTACAGGGCTTGGAGCTCGGCCTATTGCCAACACAGACGTTTTCTGTTTCGGACCTCCAGATTGGAAAGGGGCCCTCCCAGACAATTTATTCCACCCTTCAAGGGTTCTACGAGGAGTCCACGCAGGAGTTAGAGTTGGTGGAAATGAAAGCGGTATTCCAACGGTTAACGGGGCTATTGTTTTTGATGATAGGTACATAGGTAAACCGCTTGTTTATTGTGGCACTATTGGAATAATGCCCAGAAAACTTGCCGATGGTAGAGAATCGCATGTAAAGAATCCTGAAGCAGGCGATAAGGTATACATGGTTGGCGGAAGAGTTGGATACGACGGCATCCATGGCGCAACATTTTCATCCCTTGAATTGACAGAAGAGTCACCCTCTAGCGCTGTACAAATCGGCGACCCCATAACTCAGAAAAAAATGCTCGATATGATTTTACAAGCTAGAGACTTAGGGCTCATTACTTGTATAACAGACAATGGTGCAGGCGGACTTTCATCAAGCATTGGAGAAATGGCAGAATACACGAATGGTTGCAAAATCGATTTAGAAAAAGTTCCTTTAAAGCAAGAAGGGCTATCTTCGTGGGAAATACTAGTTTCCGAATCTCAAGAAAGAATGACGGTTGCAGTTAGAGAGAGTGACGTAGAAACATTTGAAGAACTAGCTAGCTTACATGAGGTCGAAGCTACATGGGTTGCAGACTTTACAGATACTGGACAGTTCCATGTTGTTCATGGGGATAAAACAGTCGCAAATTTGCCAATTGAATTTCTGCATGATGGCGTACCTCAATTACAACTTGAAAGTGAGTGGACACCTCCAATAAATCCAGAGTTTAAACCGGATAACACTTATGATCATTCAGACCTACTAATTCGGATGCTTGCTAGACCCAATATAGCCAGTAAGGAAACCTGGGTTCGCCAATATGATCACGAAGTCATTGCTCAAACCGCAATAAAACCCTTTGTGGGTGTAAAGAAAGATGGGCCGGGAGATGCAGGAGTTCTTGCCCCTATTCATGGTTCAGTTCGCGGGCTCGTGGTATCAAACGGAATATCTCCAAGGTATAGTGACATTGATGCTGGAGCTATGGCAGCTGCTGCCGTAGATGAGGCCGTTAGAAACGCGGTATGTGCTGGGGTTGATTTGTCAAAAATTGCGGGTCTAGATAATTTCTGTTGGCCAGATCCCATTGAAAGTAATAAAACGCCAGATGGTAAGTTTAAGTTAGCACAATTAGTTCGAGCAAATAGAGAACTTGAACGCGTATGCCGTGCCTATTTCGTCCCATGCATATCTGGAAAAGATTCAATGAAAAATGATTATGGTGTGGGCGAAAAAAAGATATCAATTCCCCCAACTCTTCTCTTCTCCTTATTTGGAAATCATCATGATGTTCGTTACACTACAACTTCAGATCTTAAACCAGGCGAAAGCATATACTTAGTCGGAGAGACAAATCAGGAGTTAGGTGCGAGTGAGATTTCGTATATGCTTACGGAGTCTGGAGAGACTAGTGGAATCGGGGGCGATGTTCCCCGCCTTCCCCATCCGGAGAAGAATTTACAATCGTACAAATCACTCACTAAAGCAATTCAGAACGGCATTGTTAGGACTGCTCATGATTGTAGTGAAGGAGGCGTCGCTATTGCAATTGCCGAGATGTGTATTGGGGGCAGATGCGGCGCTGCAATCGATATCGACGGCCCGGGAGAAGCAGATATTTGGGGAAGACTCTGGGGAGAATCTCTTGGACGTATCTTAGTTGGCGTAAAACAGGAAAATCGCGAAGAATTCCTTGAGCACATGAGAGGATCAAACATCACATACATGGGCGAAACCACAGAAAGTGACAGCCTAGTTATTTACGATGGAGATAAGTTAGTAATAGAATCAAAAATTGATGACATGGTAGATTCGTGGAAAGGGAGTCTTGACATGACAGGAGGTGATTATTAATGGAGATAAAACCAAAAGTTGCAGTCTTGTTTGGATTTGGAATAAATTGTGATAGAGAGACAGCTGCAGTATTTGATCTTGCAGGGGCCGAAAGTGAGAGAGTGCATGTAAACAACTTCGTTAATGGTAAAAGAGACCTTTCGGAATTTCACATTTTAGCCGTTCCAGGGGGCTTTTCCTTCGGAGACCATCTTGGTTCAGGAAGATTATTGGGCAACCGTATGAGGTATGCAATGAGGGAGCAATTAACAAACTTCGTTGCATCGGGAAAACCAATAATTGGGATTTGTAATGGGTTCCAAGTCCTCGTAAAAACCGGCCTCCTACCAGGAAGAGAAATTCCAGACTTTGAGCAGCGGGCAAGTTTAACGTTGAACAATAGTGGTCGCTATGAGGATAGATGGGTAACCCTAGAGTTTGATTCGGAAAGCCCATGCATTTGGACTAAAGGAATAACCCGAATAGAATGCCCAGTAAGGCACGGAGAGGGGAAATTTGTGATGCCATCACAATCTGATTTGGATGATTTAGACAATAATCACCAATTAGTTACTAGATATGTAGACCCTTCAACAGACATCGGCAAAGGCATTACAGACACACCTTTACCATTCCCAATATGTCCAAACGGGAGCATTCGAAACATTGCAGGGATATGCGATCCAACGGGCCTAGTATTCGGCCTAATGCCTCACCCAGAAGCAGCCTATGCAACATTCCTACACCCTCATCATACAAGAAACGCAGTCAACACTGAGATCCTTGGAGAGTGCATGCAAATTTTTGAGAATGCAGTCAAGTATGTCCAGTCGAATATTTGACAAGTAAAGACCAAATCCTCTCATCATGGCGAGTGAGAGGCTGTATATGGAGAGCATCGATGCAGGATATTTGAAAGAATTTGATGCTTCAGTAAGCCGTGTAACAGAAAATTCAGTAGTTCTAGATAAAACATTATTCTATCCATTGGGAGGAGGCCAGAATTGGGATACAGGAAAAATTAGTTTCGAAAGCGGAGAACTAACGGTCTCTGAAGTGAGAGGGAGAGGAGAAATCGAGCATTTTGTTGGAGAAGATCATGGATTACAACAAGGAGATAGTATTCACGGCGTCATTGACTGGGAAAGGAGATACTCGCACATGAAAATGCATACCGCACAACACCTAGTAAGCGGGATAGTCTACGAGATGTTCGATGGCGCTAGAACAGTTGGCAATCAGATACATGCAGATCAATCAAGAATCGATTTCAATCCAATAAAATTCGACGAAAGTATGATTGAAAAGTTATTTGAAAAGGCGAATGAAATTGTGAAAGACGATGCAGAAGTAACCGACGGTATAATGACACGGGAGGAGATTAATGCAATAATGCCACCAGAAAGAACGAATATGAACCTACTCCCGTCTTCTGTTAGGAATCTTAGAGTGGTTAGAATCGGAGACAATATCGACTTATGTCCTTGTGCAGGAACACACGTAAAGGCGCTATCTGAAATAGGGACATTAGAATTTCTTAGTAAGAAGAACAAGGGTAAAGGAACAACTCGTGTGAAATATACATTAGCTTAGAATGGAAGCCATTAGCGTAAAAATTAATAAATATATTAATCACTTATCAAGTAGCCTATAAGTCTAAATCATCATCAAGAAGATTAGAAACCTCAGAATTAATTTTTTCCCAGTCAGATCTACGCTTCTTCTTTTCATCTAATGTAGCAGATTCTACAGCTTTTCTTAGGTCCTTTGGGGCTTTTGATGCGACTCTTTCAGCTTCTAAACGGTCAACCATCTCGCTATCCTCTCCAGGACGATCTGATCTATCAACAGAAGGAATAGGACGGCTTGGAACAGTTCTTTGGCCATCATGTCTTTCTTCAGGTGCTAGGGTTTCAGCCATGATCTGCAGTATTTCTTCTGCTGGTAATTCATTTTTCCACTTATTTTGATTACCGACTTCCTGAACGATATTCCTTTTCTTCTTTGCTTTAGTCTGACTTACCACTGATGATAGAACTTCATTGATTAATTCTAATTCCACATTCTTGATTTCTGCGATTTTATTAATTTCTATACCAGAGCGGTAAAGGAAAATTATGTCATTGTAAAGATCGACTAAATTACCTCCCATGACAAAACGCTCCTCACAATTATTACTAGCCTGCTTACCTTTTAGCGATACTTCCTAGTTTATAGAGGGCATTATTTGTTGGTTTCAAGCGAGAGTTCAAATCCCCCCCTCTAATGATAGATGGCATGGCGAGGGACCCTAGGGCTGATATCCTTGAGGATGATTTTTTCCCAAAGCCAGGCCGCAAGATTCACCGTATTCACGCTCACCAAACCGCTAGCGGCACAATTCACATCGACACTAAAGGAGGATTTGCTGGTATAAATTCAAACACGCCCGCACAAATGCATCAGGGCAATTTATGGCATTTCAGTAGTGAAGAAAAGATGCATCTTCTCTATGCAACTGCGGCATTTACTATTGCACTTGGCATAGCGATGGCAACTGGGTTAGGGGGATTATTGTCGGTAGATTACAGTGATAATTTAGGTCCAACCGTTGCTGTTTTTCTAATCTCAATGCCGGTCATGCTGTTGGCTGTCGGACCTGCATTTTTACTGCATGAAATAGGACATAAAATTGCTGCTAAGAAGTATGGATGCTGGGCGGAGTTTAGAGCTGATCCTGGCGGACTAAAGTTTGGGATTATGATTGTAGCGTTAACGGGTATACTATTCATGGCTCCAGGGGCAGTTTTGGTTGCAGGGTTAGTTACAAGAAAACAAAATGGCCACATTGCAATCGCAGGGCCTATCGTTAACATTGTTTTATTCGTACTTGGGATTGTCTTTGGTGGCGTATTATTGGGCCTAACTGGAGCAGAACAGTATGCAAATAACGATCTTGGTTTCATAGATGGTGGAGCTTTAAATCTGAAGGCCATGGTAGGTGGAATAGTATACTGGTGGATATTTTTCAACCTTGGTTTAGGATTTTTCAATATGATTCCATTCGGGCCTTTAGACGGTGCAAAAGTCAAAGATTGGTCCGAGCCGATCTGGTTTCAATTCTTCTTTTTGTTTGTAATCTTGATTTATCTATGGATGTCTGGTAACTTTAGTCCGATAGATCATGCTGCGCTAAAGATTGCAGGGCTATTCTGATTATTCCAGATATGCGCTGCGAACCGGGTTTTCATCTAATTGGAAGAAAGAGTAGGTTGCCCACCACGTTATAGTGTCCAATGCATCTACCAGGTTACTGGTTCCAGTTTGCTCCTCTCCGTAGTCCTTACCAGTTGTATCCATCCAGTCAACCATCTCATCTACTGTATCGCAGGTTTGGTGATAGCACCAATAACCATCGACTAATCCACCGAATCCCATCGTAACAGTTCCCAAATTATCTTGGAATGAAGCGTGGTCTGACCTTGCTGTAGTATCCTCATAGATTATAATTTCAGGCCTGTCTTTAACCAACCAATCATCAACTTTCCACGTATCAGCAGCGTGACCTTCTCCAGTCAGAGTTGACATTTGTTCTTCAACACCAATTGCGTCGGAACCAATCCAAAGCGCTAGGTTAACCATACCTGGCTGATTCATTACATCATGGTCCAAGCTTGGTCCAATGTAGACACGCATTGGCCACACCTCCTCATCCTTAGGATAACCATCCGGGTCGATTTGAGGGTCCGGGTCACAATTAGGCTCGCCACCGCCGTGATTACCACCACAGGGAGCCCCTCCTCCACCGGGCCAGTTAACTCCAGCCATGTCTAAATTGACATAATTAGTGACCTCGACATTCGGATTATCCTCTAAGATATGTTCTTCAGTCCAATAATCGCTGCCCCTCTTCCCACCTTCTTCACCAGACCACAGGCAGAAGACCATAGTGTTCCTGGTGGCAAACTTAGCCATTGCTTCGGCAACTGTCAGGACCATGCTTGTTCCTGCTGTATTATCATAAGCACCTACTCTTGTACCATATGTTCTTCCCACACCGGGAAGGTGAGGTGAGACTAATCCCGCATTGGCAGGTGGAGCAATGTCGAAATGGGCACCAAAAACCATCCACTTGTCGGGATTGACTTCTCCGAATCTGTATCCGCATACGTTGTATGACTCCACATTTTGTTGACCTGTCGTTAGAGAGGTGTATTCATATCTATGGTCAATGACTTCGAGACCAAATCCTTCCAATTCTCTAATTAAATACTGGGCAGCATCTTCGTAAGCGGCATTTCCTTGACCAGCCCACCTGTCCAAGTAACCTAAGGCAAAATCTTGCCCGCAACCTACAACTTCCGGGCCGGCACATGGAGTTTCATCAGACATGACGTTAATGTAATTCAAAACGGTCCTTCCATCTACAATTCCCGTTGAGTGTCTACCTCCTTCAGATTCATCATACGCAGCTTTGAACTGACGTTCTATACCAAGTCTAATAGCAATAACATCACCACTGTTTCCTGGTGAAGGTAAAACAGCGTCGAATGAGGTATTGGATGAAGTCCTTGAAATCGCCTGATTGTCGTTGCGATCATACCCATCTCTCGCATACCAGGATTTCCAGGATTCGGTTAGATCTCGAATCGGCCAATCTTCTCTTCCATATTCACCAATAAGCACCACAGCAGTGTCTGTCCGTGGCGGGGCTAATACAGTCAATTGAACCGACTCTCCAGACTTTATATCAACGACCGTTGAATTTTGTACGAAACCGTTTTCTGGATTCAATATAAGATAGGGAACGAATGCTGACAGGTCAGATTCCGCACTGATAGTTATGCCTTGAAACTCACCTCCAATCCAAGTTTCAGGCGTGATTACCACATCTCCATTTGATATGGCAGAGCTACCCTCTTCTCCAAAGCACCCCCCAAGCGGTGCCAAGCAAAATAACAACGTCAGAAACGCTGCCGTCACTCGCCGCTGCATAGCATCCCGTATGACTTGAACTATCTCAATGCTACTACTAGACGTTAGTAGTAATTCAATTACCAAAATTTAGATTCACTTTCATCTAACTGTTAACGATCTATTATTTACTCTAATTTATTTCAAGAAACCATGGCTCGGAATTTACCCACAAGGCAAGAACGATTTATTGAAGAATCTCTTATATTTCCTAGAAGCGGAATGGTATACCAAGTGAGAGGTGGAGGATTATCTGGAAAGTTAATGCGACCATTCGCTGAGGCATGGGTAGCTTTGACACTGGCCCAGGGAGAATATGTTCACTGGATTGACGGAGCCTGTAGATTTGACCCTTCAAGAATAATGAAGCATTTCCCAAAGAACCTTTCTCAGCCTGAGCAACTATTGCATGGGTTATTTGTTGGACGAGGTTTCACAGTACATCAGTTCACTCACCTTATCGATAGATTAGTTGATGAAATCCGTATCACAAAAGCGAAGTTGATAGTAGTCGATGGCCCGATAACCATGCATCTTGACACTCAAGTTATTGATTATGAGGCTAGATCCTTGCTGCGTAAATCAATGAAAAACCTAACTAAAATCGCAACAAAGCATCGAGTATCTGTGGTAGTCGTAACCGCATTAAGAGCAAATTCAAAGCGGCACAGGGACCTCCTAGCCCTTGTAACAAATCGTTGCAATGCCACACTCTCGGGCCAATACAAAAATTACATGGGGAAGAGAAAATTGTGGCTCCTTCATCTCCCGAGTGGAAGTTCAGGTTTTCAATATGAATTGTCAAAACAAGAAACGTTAAGCCAATCAACAAGTAGAATCATCCATAGTAGATTGGCTTATGAGGGAGCTGGAGAAATCGAGTAATGTTGTGACTTTCCTTCCGGACAAGATTTCCTCATCACTCCATCCAAATGGACCTAAAATCGCCCAAATCGCTCTTTTAGCAAGGCCTGTATAATATGATAAATTTGGAACGACAGTCTCAACAAATCCGAGTTCTTCGGCCAGAATTACTCTCGTTTTAGGTAGGTTAGATTCGCTTTTTGTGACAACGAAATTCACCTTTCTTCCGGGAGTAATATCCTGACCCAAATCCTTCGCTCGCATGAGAGCACACTTTGTATCCGTATTTACCCTAAATTCTTCAATTGTTTTTGAGACTCTCTTTGTTATCACTAGGTTGTTTGCTGAGATCTTATTGCTGTAAAGAAGTTCTAACTGTTCGTGAAGTAGTTTCACTATGTTCATTTGTATGGTTTTAGATTGTAGTCCCTCTCCGTGATCGCACTCTTCAACTATTATCTCAAGTGCCCGTTCCTGCAATCCTTTTATCCAGACACAAGTCGAATGCTGCCTGGCCTCAATTCCGCGTACTTTCAGCCCATTTTCACCATATGCCCAGTACTTAGTTAAAGATCCAGAGCCATGTATTCTGCTAGGAAGGAAGCCAATGAAGTCGTAGATGTCTTCAAACTCTAAAGGTATTCCAATTTCGGTAGTCAAACGTTTGGCTAAATCTCTGGCCATAGCGATTTTATCTTCTCTTGATTCGATTTTAGGGTTATGAATCCACACACAATCCACTATTGCGTGTAAAACAGTCCACCCATCATCTTGTGCGGCCTCAATTGTCGTCAAAAGTATCTCTCGAGCCCATGCACATATTGCTTCGTGTGCCTCTATCCTTCCAAATCTAGCATTCTTATATCCAGTATATCCAAAGCATGTGACAAGTAACCATTTCAGAGCATTCTGTTGCAAATCATACGAATCGCCCTTCTGGACGACTTTAGACTTTAGAATGCGCCTTCGCTCAATAATAGGGGACACTACTCTTCCAAGAAAACCTCGAACTTTTGCACAAGTGTGAGTTTTTAATTCTGGAACACGTAGAGCGGATTGACTAGTCACCGGAAACAATTTCGATGCGAAATACGCACTTCGTTTGCGTTTTCGAAATAATAAATCGGCATCATCTGGATGAAGAGGTATGTAATTTTCCGTAGTTGCAGCTTGATTTGTTGCTTGACAACAAGCACAATTCAAGGTTTCAGGAGAAATATTTCGAGTGGCAATTATGCTTGGGAATAGACTAGCAAAATCTAATTCTATAACATCCGAATATACGCCAGGCTTGCTGTCGAGGTAGAGCCCGCCACGATCTGCAACCATCAATTCCCAAGCAGTTTTGGTATCTTCTGACCTATTCTTTTTCCATGGCACTAGGACATTATCCTCCATAGCAATCCTCATTTGTATCGCACTGATGACTGAACCGGGAGACAATCTAGAAATGTCTTGAGGCGATTGTCTTGAATGCTTACTCAATTCAAACAAGCCTAGTATTCCCCCTTCCCTGACTATGAAACTCGCTTTGAAATCGATGTGGAGCCTTCCGCTCAAAGGAAAATAAGCGTCTTTACGAATGACTTGACCGTAAGAATGGACAACTCTAGACATCGTTCTTGGATTCAAATTCAAATCCTTCCTGTTCAGATTCAACTTAATGCCCTCTTTTCTCGACAGATTTTCTAGAAAATTAAAATGTAAGGCGTCACCTCCATTTGTCGTTACAATGTCAGGATTCAATTGCGTAATTTTCTGATTTAAATCTTCTATTAGTTGCCTATCTGATATGTTGTTTTCGATTGTGAAGCGCCTCGTGTAATTAGTTACAAAACCAACTCCTTCAGATATAATAATTCTCACTAACCTAGAAGAAGTGCTGTGAAATCCATTGTCTGACGAATACTCAAATCTCAAATCGATGGATTTCATATCCGGCCACTCGGTTTCATTTTTTAATTTAGAAAAGAACCCATTATTCCATTTTACAAAATCAAAAGGGGCAATATTGTATTCGATAAAGAAACGCTGCGCTAAGTGGGCATCAACAGAATAAAGATCAAAATTATTGTAGCCACCTTTACTTTCAATATGCTCGGCTAACCTTCTCATATTTCGAGAGTTTAAGACATTTATTTCCAATACATCATGCATCTCATATTCGTCAAGCGAAAG
>CESW01265377.1_pt1 | contig 14203 bp, 13 predicted proteins | sample 531171 | NCBI WGS metagenome assembly CESW01 (sample SAMEA2621859, study PRJEB7988) | marine metagenome | biome: marine biome (ENVO:00000447); feature: surface water layer (ENVO:00002042); material: "saline water (ENVO:00002010), including plankton (ENVO:xxxxxxxx)" | depth 5 m
AATATGACTGGGGTATATATCTAAAAATTATATCGCAAACAAGTTGTTCAAAATCATTATCTGTCTTGATATCCAATTTTATTTTATCTCTATTCATAATATTATCATAACTTTTAAATACTTTTTTAAATTCGTAATGATATCTTGGAATTTGTTTCAAACTGAATGAGATTTTTAATAATGATATAAAATCCAAATAATGTTCTGAAAACACAACTTTAAATTTTTTATTAAATATACCTAAAACTTTATCATATAATTTTTTTAAAAAAAATTTTATTCCATAATCTAATGGTTCTCTTTTTTTTAATGAAATATTATTTTCTCTAATCAAAGTAAATTTTTTGATTTTATTTTTAAATTTTCTTTTAATTATATCACCAATAAATATAAAATTCCAATTATGTGTTCTTATAACATAGTCAAATTCATCAAAATCTCTAGATGTAAGATTATCAATATTTCCATCAAAAATATAAGTTTGGTCAATATTATTTTCATTAAATAATAATTTTAATGATTCATACCTATCCCAAGTAATAGAAATAAAGTGATATAAAAAAACCCCAATTACTATTCGCCATTGTCTTATTGTGTAATTACATTTATGAATTTTGTTTAATTTATTCATTAAAGCAATTAATAATTTTTCATTTAAATCATCCAAATATTGGTAGTCTTTTGATAATTTATTAAAATCTCTCCAATGATATTTTAAGACTTCATATTTTCTATTTTCTAAATGGCTTAAATTATTTAAATCTAAACACCATTCACCTAAAAAAAATATTTTTTCATTCTTACCCCAAGTACTTTTATTTCCTGAGGTAACTAATAAATTACTCATTTAGTAAAAGGTTTGATACTCGGTTCATCTTCTAAATAATTGTAAATATCTGATATAAAAAATTCCAAAGCAACATTATAAAAATCTTTCATTTTAAATGACCAAGTCTTAAAGCTTAAATTATTTTCATAAAAGTTTAATTTATTTAATCGTTTTAATTTTTTAAAATAATGAGAGTTTAAATCGATTTTTTTATTTATATCTGTATTATTGTAAAGCACAGATAGATAAAAATTTTCGTAATTAATCTTACTTTTAGTTTTTATTTTATGTTTAAATTCTTTTGTATATCTATATGGGACCCCAAAAAGAGTTTCTATGTGATGTATCAAAGTAACTGCTCTACTGGGATGCACACCAATATTTAGTTGTTTTGTATTTAGATCTATAAATTTACCCCATGGTGATCCTATACCATAAGAGTGCCTTGAAACTTTTTTCAAAACATTTGCATTCTTACCAAAGCCTGTCACTGACCAAAATGGATGCATGCTTCTTATAGATTTTTTTTGATATCGTACATATTCAGAAAAAGCCCCCATATCTTTTGATGGAGTATTTTCAATATCAAATGGTATATTTGTGTTGCATAAATAAAGGCTACCTGTAGGTACAAACAAAGTCCCATTTGGGATAATTTCATCTATTATTATGTCAAATAGAATTTTTAATTTAGTTTTTTTATCTAATTTTATTTTTCCAAAGCATGACAAATTTGATGCAATAAATAGATTATCATCTTTTTTAAAATTATGTTTTTTTAAATTTTTTTTAATTTCTTTTTTGAATTCTTTTATTTTAATAATACACATCTTACTATTATATATAGTTAAAATTTTTTTATGTAATAAAATAACTAACTATTTAGGAATTTTTTTGCCATATAGTATTGGTGTGGTGGGATAAATCTTTTTTCTGATATTGCAAATGATCTTTTATTTGTTTTATTCTTTAGAAAAATATCAATTATATTATTTGCATTTATTTTTTGATATTTATTTGTTCTGGACATTTTTTTTAATTTAAATTTTTCTAAATTATACGGTTTTTTTGATAATGAAATATCAAGATTTATTGAAGTAAGATAAAAATTCAGATTTTTATATCTTTCTTTTAAATGTTTTTCAGATCCCCAAAAAAATAATGTATTTTTTAAGAATGGAAATGGGGTGTGAATATACAATTTATTATATCTCATTAATATGTCTGCCAAATAATCAATAATATCCCAAAATTCATAGTGAAATGGATCAGGGAAAGGCCAACTTTCTATATCTAAACAATAATCAAAATGACCATAATGAACAGCATAAATTAATTGATTTTCAACATCATCACGAAGTAAATTTTCTAGATTTTTAAATCCCAATTTTGTTTCTATTATTGGAACTAATTTTAGATTACCGTTTAATGGAGAAAAATAATCTTGGATTTTTATTATTTGCTTATAATTCTCTGTTTTAGGTAAAAAAATTCCATCTATTTTGAAATTATTATTTAAAATTATACTCTTAATTACTTTTAGATCATTGTAATGATGTTGTGATTCAAATCCATTTATTCTTACAAATACTTTATTATTTATTTTAAAGTTTAGTTTTTGTTCTGAAAGCCAGTATAGATTTTTTCTAGCATTTGTTTTCAGATCAAAAGTTTTTTTATGATCAAACGGATCTTGAATACTGTCCTCTAGATCAAGTATTTGCATAACACCATTGAAATCGAGTTTTTTAAAAAGGGCTTTTATTGCTAGTGGTCTTATTAAAGGCAAGTATTGCAATAATTTCATTTGCTTATAACTTTGAATAATTTATTGATAATTATTATTATATATATAAAATACATTAAATAAGAGCAAGTTTAGTTTTTTGATTTGTTTTTTAATTACACTTATATTTTAATGAAAATATTAAATAAATCTATTTTTGTAAGTAAATAAATATAGGAGTAACAATTGATGGATATTAAATTAAAATTAAATCAAAACAAAGTTTCTATAGGTAGTTGGCTTACTCTCCCTTCTGAGACCATTGCTGAAATAATGTCAAATTCATATTTTGACTGGATTGTAATAGATCTAGAACATAGCTCAATTAATATAAATCAAGCTGAGAATCTTATAAGAGTAATTGATTTAAATAAAAAAATTCCCTTAGTTCGTATTACAAATAATGATCCAAACTTAATCAAAAGAGTCATGGATGCTGGAGCCCATGGTATTGTTGTTCCAAATATTATTAGTAAAGATGATGCCGAACTTGCAATTAAATCAACAAAATATCAACCAAAAGGTATAAGGGGTGTTGGTCTTGCTAGAGCGCAGGGTTATGGAAGAAATTTTAAAGAATATTTTAAATGGCAAAAAAATAAACCAATAATAATAATTCAAATTGAAGATAAAAAAGCTTTACCAAATTTAGATAAAATTTTTTCATTAAGTGAAATTGATGGCTGCATAATAGGCCCTTATGATCTCTCCGCAAGTTTAGGATGTCCAGGTGATTTTAAGAATAAAATTTTTCTTAATTCAATAAAAACAATAAAAAAATTTGCAAAAAAATATAAATGTTCTTTAGGAATACATGTAGTAGAACCAAATGAAAAACATTTGAGACAAGCATTAAAAGAACAATATAAGTTAATTGCATTTACTGTTGATTTTCGAATAATTGATAGTTTTATTGAAGGTACAACAAAAATTTTAAAAAAATTTCATTAATGAATTATATTGTTGTTATACCAACAAGAATGTCATCTTCAAGATATCCTAATAAACCAATAAAAAAAATATTAGGATTAGAAATGATATCCCACTGCTATAAAAGAGTTAATTTAGTTATTCCAAAGGATAAAATTTTCATTTCATCATGTGATAATGAAATAAGAGAAATTTCTAAAAAATTAAATGCAAATTTCATATATACTTCAAATAAATGTAAATCTGCAACTGAAAGAACTTATGAAGCTTTTAAAAAAATTAAAAAAAATATGAAAAAAAAAATAAAAATTATTATTATGGTTCAAGGAGATGAACCACTGCTTATACCTAGCTCAATAAAATCAAGCTTGAATAAATTAAAAAACAAGAAAGTTAACATCATAAATGTTTTAAGTAAGCCTATTTTAAATAAGCATGTAATGGATCAGAATAATGTTAAAGCATTAGTAAATAAAACCAATAAAATCATTTATTTCTCGAGAGAGTCAATTCCATCAAATTGGAAAAAAAATAGTTTAAATCATCAGTATATTCAAACAGGAATAATTGGTTTTAAAACAGATTATTTAATTAAATACTTTAAACTAAGAAGTTCAAAACTTGAGGATTTAGAATCAATAGATATGAACAGATTTATTGATAACAATGTTACATTAGATGCTATAAAATTAAATAAATATACTTTTGGTGTAGACACACACTCTGACTTGAGAAATGCCACAAAAATTTTAAAAAATGATATTTATATCAATAAATATATTAAATAATGAAAAAATTAAAAAAATTAGTTTTAGAAAAGATTGATAATAATTATAATAAATATCTTATAAATTTCTTTAAAAATAATTTTCAAGAAAATCTAATATCATATATTGATATAGGAGCTGCAGAATACTTAAGTAAAAGATGGAAAAAAATTAATAAATATGTAGCATATTATGGTTTTGAACCTGATGAAAGGTCACATACTTTTTTAAAAGATAATTATTCACTTAAAGATAATAATTTCATTTATAGTTATGGATTATGGTCATTTGATGGATTAATTGAAATTAATTTATGCAAAGAACCTAAAGTATCGTCTTTTTTTGAGCCAAATAGTTCAATTGTAAATCTATTTCCAAGTTCTGAAAGATTTAAAATAGTAAGTAAAGATAAAGTTAAAGTAAAAAAATTTGACTCAACAAATATTAATGTAAAAGATTTTGTAAAACTTGATATACAAGGTGGCGAACTTGAAGTTTTAAAAGGATCTGAAAATTCAATGCCTGAAATAATGGCTATGGAAATAGAAGTTGAGTTTGTAGAGCTATATAAAAATCAGCCATTATTCAATGATATTCAACAATATTTAAGATTGAATAATTTTGAGTTTATAGATTTTATTTCATTAAATAGATGGGAAAGAAATCAATATAATGGATTTGGTCAATTAATATTTGCCGATGCACTATTTATGAAGATGCCTGAATATCTAATTAAAAATAATTTTGATGAGAAAAAATTAAAAAAATATTTAGGAATATGTATTTTATATAACAAGTATGATTTAGGATTTAAATTGATTAATTTATATTATCAAAAATATAAAAAAAATCTCATAGATATAAACATCTTTAAAAAAATGAATAAAAAATACAATAACAAATTAAAATACAAATCTTTATTTAATAAATTAATTAGAATATTACGTCCTGGAACAACAAACCATTTATTAGATTAAAACTGTGAAATATTTAAGAGTTGGTATTGCCGGATATGGTATTGTTGGAAAAAGAAGACATAAATCACTTAGTAAAATCAAATCAGTAAAAATTGTTTGTATATGCGATAAAAAATTTAAAAAAAACAATTTTAATAACAATAACATTACCTATTTTAATAATTACAAAGACCTAATAAATAATAACATAGATGCAATAATTATATCATTAACTAATGACTTGGCATCAGAGGTTACATGTGCTGCGTTAAAAAAAAATATTCATGTTTTTTGTGAAAAACCACCTGGAAGAAATATGAACGAAATTACGAAAGTTATTCAACAATTTGAAAAAAATAAAAAATTGAAATTAATGTATGGTTTTAATCATCGCTATCATTATTCTATTGATTATGTGAAAAAGATAATTGATTCAAAAAAATTTGGTAAAGTTATTAACCTTAGGGGTGTATACGGTAAATCAAAAATGATTACGTTTAATCAAGATGATTGGAGAACCAAAAGAATTATTTCCGGTGGAGGTGTGTTGTTAGATCAAGGAATACATTTAATCGATTTGCTGAGATATTTTGTTGGTAATTTTATTGATGTAAAAGCCTTTATCTCTAATAACTACTGGAAATTTGATGTTGAAGATAATGTTTTTGCTATCATGAAAACCAAAGATAATATTTTTGCCACCATACATTCATCAGCTACACAGTGGAAACATTTATTTAACCTAGAAATTAATCTAGACAAAGCTCTAATCATATTATCTGGAATAAAAACATCTTCTAAATCTTATGGTAATGAAACGTTAAAAATAATTAAAAAAAATAATATAGGACATAAAAATAATGAATTATTAAAAAAATTTAATAAAGATGATTCTATGGATAATGAAATTAAAAATTTTATTACATCAATCAAATCTAATAAAAAAATAAATAGTGGTAACTGTTATGAGGCTTATGAAACGATGAAACTTGTTTTTGAAATATATTATAGTGATTTAAGATGGAGAAAAAAATATAAAATACCTAAACCAAAAAAATTTAATGGATAAAAAATTAATTAATATAGTAAAAGAAGTAATATTAAACTGCCTTGATATTAAAAAAAAATATCAAAATAAGAATAAAAAATATTATTATGATAAAAATTTAAAAAAAGAAATAAAAAGTGATATTGATATAAAAATCGAAAAATTAATTTTAAATGTATTGAAAAAAACTAATATAAATATACTTTCTGAAGAAAAAGGGTTTATTAAATTGAACTCAATTTCAGAAAAATTTTGGGTTTTAGATCCTATTGATGGCACTTTTAACTATATTCATAATATTGGACCATCATCTATTAGTTTGGCATTAATTGATAACAATCAGCCAATATTTGGTATTATTGGGTTATATCCGGAAATGAAAATAGTATACGGTGGTAAAACAATAAACTCATATTACAACAATAAAAAAATTAGTGTCTCAAATAATTCTGATACTAAAAAATCAGTACTCTTCACAGGCTTTCCATCTAGATTTTCTTTTAAATCTAAAAGCTTTGTTTTATACAAAAAATTATTTAGTAAATTTAAAAAAGTTAGAATGATAGGTTCTGCTTCATATAGTATATTTAATGTAGCAATTGGTAAGGCTGATTATTATTATGAAGATAGTATTATGATTTGGGATGTTGCAGCTGCACTAGCAATATTACAGGGTGCAGGTGGTGATTTTAAAATTATTAAAAAAAACAAAAGCAAATTAATTTGTGTGCATGCTTTTAATAGAAAACTAAAAGTTATAAAATAAAAATGGAGATTTTTTGGGAAAATAATAGAAATAAGTCAACAAATGAATTGATTGAATTAATTAATAAAAATCCTAAGGAATATAAAGAAAATTATAAAATTTTAATAAATAATTACATAAACTTTATTAGTAAAAAAACTAAAATAAAAAATATTTTAAAATATAACAAAATGCATAATTTGTTTGATTACAGTTTAATTCATGAAATGAGTTTTTATAAATCTCCAAATATTATAAATATAATTAAGTTTTTAGCATTAAAGAAAATTATAAAAGAAAACCCTAATATTAATATTAATTTAAATATAAGTGATAAAAATATTTATAATATTTTTAGTAATTTTTATAATAAAGGTAACTGCAAACTACTTTATAATGGCTTAAATATAAAAATTAAAAAAACAAATACATTCAAAGAGTTAATAAAAGTTATTTATTTTTCCGCAAAATTATTATTTGTAAAAGTAATTTTTATTAAAAAAAAAATATTTTTCAAAAATAATACTATTTTTTTAAGTTACTTTGATAATTATGAAAATAAAAATACATTTAAATCATTGTATTGGGATAAAGTAATTTCTTATCTTAATAAAAGAAAAGATATAAACATAATTCATGTTGAAAATGATAAATACTCAATTAAAGATAATATACTTAATATAATCAAAATTAATAAAATTAATGTACAAGATAATAATAATCATATTTTATTGTTGGATTTCTTAAAAATAAGAGACATTTTCAAATCTGTTATTTTTGTATTAAAATGTTTTATAAAGCTCAATCTAAGTTTTATAAGAGTTAACAATGATAATTTAGATAATAATATAATAAATTATTATTTTGAGGATGAAATAATTAAATCTACAAAAGGATTACACTTATTTGAAAATTTATTATTCTTAAAATCATTTGAAAACATGATGAATATTTCCAAAAAAAAATTAGATATAATATATTTATTTGAAAATCAATCATGGGAAAAAATATTAAAAAAAAGCTCTAAAAGTAATTCATATTATGGCTTTGTACACAGTACAGTTAGATATTGGGATTTGAGATATTTATCAGACACAGAGTCAATAAATTACGATAAAAATTTCTACATTTTAAATACTGGTAATATCTCTAAAAAAAATTTAAAAGATAATGGTATTGCTAGTGAAAAATTTATTGATGTTGAGTCAATAAGATTTTTAAAATATAAGAATATAAGACACGAATATAATAAAAATAACAATATACTTATTGTTGGTGATTACATAAGTTCTATTAACTACAGATTATTAAAAATATTAAATGAAATTGAAAATAAAATTAATTGTAAAATATTTTTTAAAAATCATCCAAACAAAAATATTAATTTTAATATATTCAACAAAAATATAAAAGAATTCAATAAAGATAACTTAAAAACAGAAAAATTTGATTTAATTATTTGTAATTACCCAAGTTCAGCAATCATTGATTTTTATTTATTAAATAAAAAAATAATTATTTTTTATGAAAAAAATGAATTAAATACTTCACCACTTTTTACAATTAAAGAAGCAAACTATTTTTCAAATTCTAAAGAATTATTAAATTATATTGAGAAAATTGATATTTTAAAGAATAATAAAATAGATGATGATTTTTTATATTTAAATAATAATATTTTAAAATGGAAATCATTTATTACTAAGTTTGGTATTTATGATTAATTTTAAAAGATATAATATTTTTTTTGGTAATAATAAAATAAGTGATCTTTTTGATAGTATATATTATCTTTTTAATAATAATTATAAGGATAGCAAAATTATAGAAAGATATCATAGTCAATTATCAAATATAACAGGTTGTAAATATATATATTCTTTTGGATCTGGTCGAATGGCATTATACTCAATTCTTAAAGCCTTGAATATTAATAAAAATGATGAAATATTAGTTCCAGCATACACATGCGCTGTTGTAGTAAATGCAATAATCTATTCAGGTGCAATACCAGTATACGTAGACATTAATCTAAGAGATTTCAATATTAATACTGAAGATTTAAAATCAAAAATTAATCAAAATACAAAAGTTTTGTATGCCCAACATACATTTGGTAACGTATGCAATTACAAGGCGATTAATGAGATTGCAAAAAAAAATAATTTAGTTGTTATAGAAGATGGTGCTCATGCACTTGGGGGTACTATTGATAATAAAAAAATCGGTTCGTTAACTGACATTTCTTTTTTTTCAACAGATCACTCAAAAACAATAAATACTCAATATGGTGGATTTGTTGCTACTAATAATGAAACCTTTAACAAAAATCTTAAAATTAATTATGAAAAAATAAATTATCTTAAAAATACGGTTGTAAAAAAAATTATTTTTTCTTTTATTTATGAATATGTTTTCTTTTCAAAGTATTTTTATTTTTTTGGTAAATATTTACACATAATTTTAATTAAGCTAAATATTATATTTTATTTTGATGACATAAACTTATTGTCAATCCCAACTAAATATAGCTATCCATGTAAATTATCATCATTTCAAGCAAAGTTAGGCTTAAATGAATTAAAAAGACTGGAAGAAAATTTAAAGAACAGATTTAATAAATATTTAAAATATAATGAATTATTTAAATATAATAATAAAGTTTATAAAGGTTTATCACTCTTACGTTATTCAATGTTAGTTAAAGATCAAAAACAATTTGAGAGTTTATTTAAAAATATTGATCTAGGAATATGGTTTAAAACAATACTTGAGGGAAGAAATGATAATTTTGTTGATGTATATTATATTAAAGGAACTTGTAAAAATGCAGAATTTGCAGCAAAACATATTATCAATTTTCCCACTCATTCAAGAATCGAGATACAAAAATTAGAGAAATTTCTTAATAAAAATATTAATTGGATAAGTAAAAATATAATAAATAAAAATGAAAAATTATAATAATTATTTCAAAGATAAAAAAATTTTAATCACAGGTCACACTGGTTTTAAAGGAACTTGGCTATCTCTAATTATGCTTGAGCTAGGTTCAATTGTTTACGGGTTATCTAATGATAATAAAACTCTAAAAAAAAATTATAATTTAGGAATTTATAAAAATAAGATAAAGGATATTAACATTGATATTAATGATTTAAACAGAGTAAAAAAAATAATTCACAAAATAAATCCTGACCATATTTTTCATCTAGCAGCGCAATCACTAGTTTTTAAATCTTACGAAGAGCCATTACTTACTTTTAAAACGAATATAATTGGAACTCAAAATATTCTAGAATCTATAAAGGGTTTAAAAAAATGTTCTGCAGTATTTATAACAAGTGATAAATGTTATGAAAACCTAGAAATAAAAAGAGGTTATAGTGAAAATGATAGACTAGGTGGGCTTGACCCATATAGTGCATCTAAAGCTTCTGCAGAAATATTAATTAAATCCTATTATAACTCTTTTTTTAAACACAATGAAAAGATTAGAATAGTAACAGCAAGAGCTGGTAATGTAATTGGTGGTGGAGATTGGAATAAAAATAGATTAGTTCCAGATTGTATCAAATCTTGGTCAAAAAATGAAAGTTTAATACTTCGAAACCCTGAGTCAACAAGACCGTGGCAACATGTTTTAGAGCCATTAAGAGGCTATATTGAATTGTCAAAAAAGATTAATTCAAATAAAAAATTATCAGGACAAAGTTATAACTTTGGACCAAAAATTAATAAAGCATACACAGTTGTAGAATTAATAAAGGAAATGTCTAAACATTGGGAAAAAGTAAAATGGAAAATAAAAAAAGATAAATATAATCATTATGAGTCAAAATTATTACAACTAAATTGTAAAAAAGCTAAAAAAGATTTGAATTGGAGTCCTATTCTTAATTTTAGTCAAACATGTTATTTAACTATAGAATGGTATAAAAAATATTTAAATAGTGACAAAAAAGAAATACAATTATTTTTTGATCAAATTCAATATTATTTTAAATTAACTAGAAATAATAATAATGAAAAATAGTTTAAGAGATATAAAAAAAATAAACTTAAAAAAAATTCATTCAGACAAAGGATCTGTTCTACATTGCTTAAAGAGAAGTGAAAATTCCTTTATTAAATTTGGTGAAGTATATATATCTTCAATTAAATCTAAAAAAATTAAGGCATGGAAATTTCATAAAAAAATGTTTTTAAATTTAATAGTTCCTATAGGTGAAGTTGCTTTTGTTTTTTATGATCAAAATACAAAGAGATTTAAACAAGAAATTATTGGAGAAAAAAACTATAGTCGCTTATATGTCCCACCTAAAATATGGTATGGATTTAAAGGCATTAGTAATAAGATGAGTTATATAATAAATGTTGCTTCAATATCTCATGATGAAAAAGAGCAAATAAATGAAAATTTAAAAAATATTGAATTTGATTGGTCTAAAATATGAAAGTTGTAATTTTAGCAGGAGGTTATGGTTCACGCTTACTTTCTAATTCTAGATCATTGCCAAAACCAATGAATAAAGTTGGAAATATCCCAATTATTTTGCATATTATGAATATTTATTATAAACATGGATTTAATGAATTTATAATTGCTCTTGGATACAAATCAAATATAATAAAAAAATATTTTGAGAATTACAGATTAGATAAAAAGAGTAATTTATACAAAATAAAAAAAAATAATTTTAAAATAAGTTTAATTGATACAGGCCTTAATACTATGACTGGAGGCAGATTAAAAAGATTAAAAAAATATTTAAAAAATGAAAGATTTTTTTTAACATATGGGGATGGTTTATCAAATGTTAACATTAATAAATTATTAAAATTTCATATGACTCAAAAATCTATAGGTACGGTCACAGCAGTACACCCACCTGCAAGATTTGGTGAAATATTAATAAAAAAAAATATGGTTATTTCATTTAAAGAAAAGGTACAAACAAAAAAAGATTGGATCAATGGTGGTTTTTTTGTTTTTGAGCCTAAATTTTTGAATCTAATTAAAGATGACTCAACCGTATTAGAAGACTATCCACTTTCACATTTAAGTAAAATTGGTCAATTAAGTTCATTTAAACATTATGGTTTTTGGAAGTGTATGGATACTAAGAGAGATAAAGATGAATTAAATGAATTATTGATAAACAAAACTGCAGCATGGATAAATATCAATGAATAAAATTAAAAATATCAGACTTTCTAAGTCCAATATAACATCCAAAGAAAAAAAAGCTGTAACAAAAGTTATGAATAAATCATTTCTTGGAATGGGTGAAGAAGTAAAAATATTTGAAAATAATTTATCAAAATTTTTATCTAATAATGTTGTCTGTGTTTCATCTGGAACTGCTGCCTTACATTTGGCATTATTAGCTATAAAAATTAAAGAAGGTGATGAAGTTTTGGTACCTTCATTGACTTATATTGCATCTTTTCAAGCTATTTCAGCCACTGGAGCTACACCTGTCGCATGTGATATTTATGAAGATTCATTACTTATCAATATTTCAGATTTGAAAAAAAAAATAACAAAGAGAACTAAAGCAATAATGCCAGTCCATTATTCTGGTGACCCAGTTAATATTCAAGAAATTTATAAATTAGCTAAGAAGTATAACTTAAGAGTTATTGAAGATGCGGCTCACGCTTTTGGATCAAAGTATAATAGAGATTTGATTGGTAGTTGTGGTGATATTATTTGTTTTAGTTTTGATGGCATTAAAAATATTACTTCTGGAGAAGGAGGATGTATTGTAACAAAAGATAAGAAGATACAAAATTTTGTAAGTACTGCAAGATTATTGGGCGTAAGTAATGATTCTACTAAAAGGTATAACAATAAAAGGACATGGGATTTAAAAGTAGAAATACAAGGGTGGAGATATCACATGAGTAATATAATGGCGTCAATAGGTATAGAACAATTAAAAAGATTCAACTATTTAAAAAAGAAAAGACAACAAAATGCTGAATACTACGATGCGCTTTTGAAAAATAATAATAAAATTACTTTATTCAAAAGAAATTATAAAAAAATAGTTCCTCATATTTATGTTATTAAAATTAATTCAAAAAAAAACTTAAATAATATTAGAGAAAAATTAAAACACAATAATATTGAAACAGGGCTTCATTATTATCCAAATCATAAATTGAAGAAATACTTTAATCCAAAATTAAAACTTCCTATTACAGAAAATATTTTTAAAAAAATTATAACTCTACCACTTCATCCTGGTATTAATAAGAGAGATATTGACTACATTGTAAATAAATTAAATTCTTATCTACAATAATGCAACCTTTAATTAGTGTTTTAATCAACTGTTATAATTCCGAAAAATTCATAAAGACAGCAATACAAAGTGTCCTAAATCAAAGTTATAATAATTTTGAAATTATTATATGGGATAATAGATCTAATGATTGTACTAAGGAGATTATTTCATCTTTTAGAGATAATCGAATTAAGTATTATCTTTCAAAAAAACACACAAATTTATCTCAGGCAAGACATAATGCAATAATGAGATCATCAGGAAATTGGTTTATTTTTTTAGATTCTGATGATTTTTGGGAAATTGATATTTTATCAGAGCAAATTAAAATTATTTTAAATGATAAAAGGATAGGATTAATATTTTGTAAAGCAAAGATATTTAATAAAGAAAAAAATGATACCAAATGGTCAAAATCATTTAATAATCGTAATATTAAAATAGACAGTAATGACAGTTTATTTGATTTGCTACTTAAGAAAAATTTTATATATATATCTTCAGTTTTATTTAATAAAAATTATTACGGTAACAAACTAAATATTAATCCCAAATTAAATTTCGCTGAAGATTATGATATTCTACTAAAATATTCACAAAAATACAAATTTAGATTTATAGATAAATATTTACTTAATTATAGAATACATAATAATAATTTATCAATAAAACATGAAAAAGATAATATTAAAGAAATATTACTAATTTTTAAAAGTCTTTTACCTAATAAAAAAGTTAATAGAGCAATTTATTATCAATTAACACTCCACCTAATTATTTATGTAAAAAATTTAAGATTTGATTTATTACTAAATTTATTAAAACATAATTTCAACCCACTCACAT
>CESW01066489.1_pt1 | contig 14202 bp, 10 predicted proteins | sample 531171 | NCBI WGS metagenome assembly CESW01 (sample SAMEA2621859, study PRJEB7988) | marine metagenome | biome: marine biome (ENVO:00000447); feature: surface water layer (ENVO:00002042); material: "saline water (ENVO:00002010), including plankton (ENVO:xxxxxxxx)" | depth 5 m
GATAATCAGTCTGACATGGGCCCCGTAATTTCAAAAGAACATAAAGAAAAAATAGAAAAATATATTGAAGAAGGTATTAGAGAGGGTGCAACATTAATTGAAGATGGAAGGAATTATAAAATTCAGGGTTACGAAAATGGATATTTTGTAGGGCCAACTTTATTTGATAATGTTACTAAAGAAATGAAAATTTACCAAGAAGAGATTTTTGGTCCAGTATTATGTATAGTTAGAGTAAAAAATTATGAAGAAGCTATTAATTTAGTAAATAGCCATAAATTTGGAAACGGAACAAGTGTTTATACTTCTGATGGAGAAGTATCTAGAAACTTTACTTCAAATGTAAAAATTGGAATGGTTGGCGTTAATGTTCCAATACCAGTACCAATGGCTTTTCATAGTTTTGGTGGATGGAAAAGCTCTTTATTTGGAGATTATGCTATGCACGGTGAGGAGGGTGTAAAATTTTATACTAAATTAAAAACTGTCACAAGTCGTTGGCCTAAAAGTATAAAGGATGGTCCTGAATTTGTAATGCCAACTAATTAAAATGAATATTTTAGTTACTGGATGCGCTGGTTTTATTGGATATCATTTTTGTATTTATTTACTAAAAAATAAAAAAAATAAATTATTTGGATTAGATAATCTTAATAATTATTATGATATTAAACTTAAAAAAAAACGTTTATCTATTCTTAAAAAATATAAAAATTTTAATTTTAAAAAAATTGATATCTGCAAAATAAATACTTTAGAAAATTATTTTAAAAAAAGTAAAATTAATTATGTTGTACATTTAGCTGCACAGGCAGGTGTAAGGTATTCTATAAAAAATCCAAGACAATATATGGAAAGTAATATTTCAGGTTTTTTTAATATTTTAGAATTTTCAAAAAAATATAATGTTAAACATCTAGTTTATGCTTCAACAAGCTCAGTGTATGGCAATAATAAAAGATATCCATTAAGAGAAAATTATGAAACTGATAAACCAATTTCTTTTTATGCTGCTACTAAAAAGAGTAATGAAATAATGGCTTATTCGTATAGTTATATTTATAAATTACAAACAACAGGATTAAGATTCTTTACAGTATATGGTCCTTATGGACGTCCAGACATGTCTTTGTTTAAATTTACTAAATCAATTATTAACTCTTCAAAAATTGATTTATTTAATAATGGAAATCATGAAAGAGATTTTACCTATATAGATGATGTAGTAAATGCAATATATAGAGCCTTGGTGAAAAAGAATACTAAAAAAATTCCGTATGAAATTTATAATGTAGGTAGTGATAATCCAATACATTTAAAAAAATTCTTAAAAATTATTGAAAAAAATTTAAATATTAAAGCTAAAATAAATTTCAAAAATTTTCAATTAGGTGATATAAAAAAAACACATGCATCAATAAAAAAAATTAAACAACATACAAACTTCAAAATTAAAACCTCTATTTTGGAAGGTGTTGATAGATTCATTAGATGGTACAAAAAATATTATAATGATAAAAAATAAAAAATTAGGTGTTTCTATTATTGGGGGAGCTGGTCATATCGGTTTACCATTAGGACTTCTGCTTAAAAATAAAGGAGTGGATATTACATTAATAGATATTAATAAAAATAATATTGATAAAATTAAAAATAAAAAAATGCCTTTTTATGAAAAGGGTGCTCAACCCCTTTTAAGTAAAGGCATAAAGATTACTAATAATTTAAAAATTATTGAAAAATCAAATATAATTATAGTATGTATTGGTACTCCAGTAGATGAATATTTTAATCCAAAATTAGATACATTTTTCCAAGTTATTAGAGAGTTAAAAAAATACACTTCTGCAAAACAAACTATAATAATAAGAAGTTCAGTTTATCCTCAAACTTGTAAAAAAATAGTTAATATTCTTCATAAAAATATTGCTTATTGTCCTGAACGAATTGTGCAAGGTAAAGCTATAGAAGAAATGCATAATCTCACTCAAATTGTTAGTGGTTTTTCAAAAAAAGCAATAAGTGATTCAAAAAAAATTTTCAGTCTTATCTCTAAAGAAATAATTGTATCTGAAGTTTTAGAAGCAGAATTAATAAAACTCTTTTCAAATTCTTGGAGATATGTAAACTTTGCAATTTCTAATCAATTTTATATGATATGTGCTCAATTTGGTATTGATTATAATCTTTTGAGAAAAAAAATGATTCATGGTTATGATAGGAATAAGAGTATTCCATCAGCTGGCTTTACTGCAGGACCATGTTTGCTAAAAGATACAATGCAACTTACAGCATTTACTCAAAATCAATTTTCTCTTGGACACAATGCAATGCTTATAAATGAGGGGATACCAAACTTTATAGTTAATATCTTAAAAAAAGAAAAAAATATTAGTAAAAAAACTATTGGAATTTTAGGTTTAACTTTTAAACCTGATATTGATGATATTCGTGACTCATTATCATTTAAATTGATAAAATTATTTAATTTTAATGGTTTTAAATATTTAGTCAGTGATGAATTTTATAATCACAATGAAAATATATCAAAAGAAAATTTAATAAAAAACTCTAATATAATTATTTTAGCAGTTCCACACTCTAATTACAAAAAATGTAAAATTCCAAAGTCCAAAAAAATAATTGATATATGGGGTTTTTTTGAAAAATAACTCAATATTATTAATAGGTTCATCGGGCTCATTAGGCTCTAACATATTAAAAAATAATTATTTTAGAAATTGTATTAAACCATCTAGTAAAGTATTAAATCTAAAGAAAAAAAGTTCTATAATTAAATTTATTAGCAAAAATGATTTTAAAACTATTATACATTGTGCTGCTTTATCAAGTATGGAAGAATGCCAAAAAAATCCAACTGAAGCAATTAATACAAATATTATTGGAACCCAAAATCTTGTTGAAGTAATAAAAAAACAAAAAAAAAAAATTAATTTAATATTTATTTCATCAGATGGTGTTTACCCGCCAAATAAAGGAAATAATTCTGAAGAAGATCAATTAAACCCTTACAATATTTATTGTTTAACTAAATTATGTGGAGAAAATATAGTTAAGACATTAGATAAATTTGTAATAATAAGGACTAGGTTTTTTGATAAAAATAAATTAAAATTTAATTCTTATGCAACTGACATTTATACTTCATCAATTGAAGTAACAAAACTTGTAGATTATATTGAAAAAATTATAAAAAAGAAATTTTATGGTATAATTAATATCGGTGAAAAAAAAGATAGTAATTATAATAAAATTAAAAAATTTAATGATAAAATTATTCCTTGCAAATATAAAGATTTAATTAAAAATTTAAATTATGTAATAGCTAAAGATTCGAGTATGAATCTAAAAAAAATGAAAAAATTTTTTAATTCTAATGATTGATATTGATTTAATTTTACCAATTTATAATGAATCACAAAATGTTTTAAATTTAATTCCAAAATTAAAAAAAAATATAAATTATAATTTCAGAATACTTTTTTGTTACGATGATGAAAAAGATGATATATTTAAAATAATTAATCAAATAGATAAATTTAGTATAAATTATAAATTAATAAGAAATTTTAGCAAAGGACCCTGTAATGCAGTAAAATCAGGTTTTAAATTTTCTGATTCTAAGTGTTGTATTGTTTACCCAGCTGATGATTTTTATAATTATAAAATAATTAATAAAATGTACAAACTCTTCATTAAAGGAAACGACATTGTTGTCCCAAGTAGATTTATTGAAGGTGGAGAAATGAAAGATTGTCCACTTATTAAATCAATTTTAGTAAGAGTAGGTAATTTTACTTTATTTAAACTTTCTAATATTGGCGTAAGAGATTCTAGTAATGGTTTTAGGTTGTTTTCAAATAAAATTATTAAAAAATATTCTGTAGTTTCAAATGTAGGCTTTACTTATTCAATTGAACTTCTAATTAAAGCAAAAATTGATGGTTATAAAATAGCTGAAACACCATCAAAGTGGATAGAAAGAAAAAAAGGTGAGAGTAATTTTAAAGTATTTAAATGGATAAATTCTTACTTTTACTGGTATCTTTATGCTATTACTCATAACCTAAAAAAATAGTCTAATTAAAGATGTTTAAACATTATCTAGTAACTGGTGGAAATGGATTTATTGGAAGTGCATTGGTCCAAATGCTATTAGATGATGGAAACAAGGTAACAATTTTTGATAATATTTTTAGGCATAAAAGAAAAAAATTTAGAAATATAGAAAAACTAAAATTTATCAAGGGGGATATTTGCAACACATCTCAAGTAAAAAAATCTTTAAAGGATATAGATGTATTAATTCATTTAGCTTATATCAATGGAACAAAAAATTTTTATGAAATTCCTGACAAAATAATTGATGTTGCCACAAAAGGAATCGTAAATGTTTTTGATGCATGTATTAAAAATGAGGTAAAAGAGATTTATCTTGCATCCAGTTCTGAAGTGTATCATTATCCAAAAAAAATACCTACCGATGAGATGACTAATTTAGTAGTACCAGATCCGCATAACCCTAGGTATTCTTACGGAGCAGGTAAAATATTGACTGAAGTATATGGCTTAAATTTTGCAAAATATTTCAAAAAATTGATAATATTTAGACCTCATAATGTTTATGGACCAAACATGGGTAATGAACATGTAATTCCAGAAATTACTAACAAAATATTAAAATTAAAAAAAGGAAAACTTAACATTCAAGGTTCTGGTAATGAAACTCGCTCTTTTATTTATATAGATGATTTTGTTAATTCATTTAAAATTTTACTAAAAAGAGGAAAACACAAAAATATTTATAATATTGGAAATAAGGAAGAGCTAAGCATAAATAAAATCATAGAATTGATATCAAATATACTTAATAAAAAAATAAAAATTAAAAAAGGTAAATTAAAGAAAGGCGGCACTCCTAGAAGGTGCCCAAATATAGAAAAAATAAAGAAAATTGGCTATAAGCAAAAGTATTCCCTCAACAAAGGTCTATATGAAACTGTTAGTTGGTATAAATTAAATTATGAAAAAAAATAGAGAATATTACAAAATTACAAAGTGTGAGTTTTCAAAAAAATCAGATTTATCAAATATTATTTCTTTAGGAAAAATGCCTGCAGTAAATGATTATATTAAGATTGGTAATGATACTAACAAAATAAAATTTTATGAAACAGAAATATCTTATTCAAAAAGTTCAGATCTAGTTCAATTGACTACAGTTGTTGATAAAGAAATTTTATTTCCAAGATCCTACCCATATACAAGTAGCACAACAAAAATACTTAGGGATAATTTTAAGGATTTGTATGTTGAGTCAATAAAATTGATAAAATTTTCAAAATCAGATCTCGTTATTGATATAGGGTCAAATGATGGAAACTTACTTTCAAATTTTAAAAAATTTAGAGTTCTTGGTATTACGCCTGAAAACATAGGCAAGTTAGCTATAAAAAAAGGTATTCCAACTATTTTAAATTATTTTGATAAAAAAGCAGTATCAAAAATTTTAAAAAAATATGGAAAGGCAAAATTAATATGTGCCACAAATGTATTTGCTCATATAGAAGATACAAATCAATTAATTAAAAATATTAAATCTATTTTAGATAAAAATGGCGTTTTTGTCTCTGAATCACATTATTTAGTGAGTTTAATAAAAACTTTACAATATGATACAATTTATCACGAGCATTTAAGATATTATTCAATATCAAGTTTAAAGTATATTTTTAACAAGCATGGTTTAGAGATTTTCTTTTGCAGAAGAATTAAAACACATGGTGGTTCAATAAGAGTTTATGCTTCTTATAAGGGCAAATATAAAATTGATAAATCAGTAAAAAAATTATTAGATTATGAAAAAAAATATTTAGTAAGAAAAACTTTTAATAATTTCAAAAATAAAGTTTTGAAATCAAAAATTAATTTTTACAGATTGATATCAAAAATCAATTTAAAAAATAATGTAATTTATGGTATTGGTGCGCCATCAAGAGGTGCAATTTTAGCAAATTATATTGGTATAGATGAAAGTATTTTAAAAGGAATACTAGAAACAAAAGGTAGTTATAAAATTGGTAAATATTTACCTGGAACAAAAATTCCTATCATACTTGAAACCTCTAAATTATTGAGAGAGGCTAATTATTTAATAATTCTATCTTGGCACATAAAAGATGAATTAAAAAAAATCTTAAAGAAAAATGGTTTCAGGGGAAAGTTCATTATACCTCTTCCAGTTCCTCGTATTGAAATTTAGTGAAAAACAAAATATTTCTAAATAATAAATATTTTAATATATTATTTTTTTTATTTTTAATTTTTTGTTTTTTTCTTCCAACACACTCTTCATTACTATTATCTGGTGTACCTATAACAAATAAGTATTCTACAATTATTTCTATAATTTTTATTTTTTTTATTTGTTTAAATTATTATATTTTAAGAAATGTTGTTATAAAATTATTAATAACATCACTTTTGCTTTTAAAAATTTTTTTAATTTATCTTCCTGTAACTGGCATTGAATTGAATCAGTATTTTAGTGAAGATGATCTAGATAAAAATAATTTTATAAGAACATATGATTCTTTTTGGAATCACAAATATTCTTTTATTTTAAATAGAAATCTTGAGGATAAAAAAAATTTTCCAATAGATTGGACGGTGCATTCAAATGTAAATTTTAAAGATGAAAATACTAGATATTTCAAATCATATGATGAATATTTAAATCTTAGCTTGATATATAATATAGCATTTTATTTATATTTGCCTAAAGATACAATTTTTAGAATTGAAGCTAATGGCAATGACAAAACAAGTCTATCATATAATTCAATTACTAATTTTAATACTGATAACTTTGAAACTAATAAGGATTATGAGCTAAAAAAGGGCACCTATAAATTTCAAGGAAGTATATCATATTTTAATTCTAAATGGTCCTTAAAATTTTTAATTAAATTAAATGATAAATATATTTCAGCTTTTAATGATAATTACATTTTTCAAACTATGAATGATATAAATAATATTAATTTTAAATATAAACTCTTAAATTTATTATCTAAAATTTTAGATTTAAATTGTTTATTACTAATTTTAGTTACTTTATTTATTTATTTTAGAAATACATTTTCTAACGGTAATTTTTTCTATAAATTTTCGTTATTTATTATACCATTTGTTATTTTCTTTTTATTAAAAGATTATACTAATAAATTTGATTTTTATGGATCTTTTCCTGTCTCAATAGCATTTATTTTAAGTGGTGCTTATATTTTTTACTATAAAAACAAATTTATTATTAACGATTCAAATATTGGAAAATATTTCTTCATAATTGTTTTTCCTCTTTTATGTATTTTCTTTTTATTAAAATTTTTTCCAGAAGTTGAACAGGTTTCATGGTGGGATTATGGAGATGATTGGACAGCTTTCCAAACATTTGCCAGATCTATTGTTGTTGATGAAGAATGGTTAAATGCAGGAGAGGGCGTAATATATTTTAGGCCTGGAATAAGATATGTTTTTGCAATTATACATATAATTTTTGGTTTCAGTGGATTTGCTCAAAAAATAATCGAACCATTATTAATTTTTTCAGGATGTTTATTTTTTTTGTTTATTCTTAATAAATTTAAAATAAACTCATTGCTTGCTTTATTATCTTCTATTTTGTTAATTTCCATCTTTCTTGGTGAAAATTATAGATGGAATATTTCTAGAGGAATCACTGAATACTATTCTTTTTTTCTAATATTATTAAATTGTTTTTTAATAATTAAACTAGATATTAGTAAAATTTCAAATTTCTTTATAATTGCACTAATTGGTATCTTGAATGTTTGGTTAAGAGAAGATCATATCACATTAATATTTTTGGCAATTTATTTATCTATGCACAACAATCAAATTTATAATAATGAAAAATTTATAAATTCGATTTACAATTTCACTATTAGAAATTTTTTAATAATATTTTGTTATGGATTAGTTTTATCTTTTGGATTAGCTTTGCTATGGATTAGAAATTTATATGTAGGTGGAAATTTTGGATTAGATCATCCCTATTTATCTATAACATCAGGAGCTCATACAAGAGCTTATGGATTAAATATATTTTCAAATTTATATATGCTTTTAACCGCTACTATATGGCCAAATTTACCTCGTATTACTACTTTCTTTTTATTAGGGGGCACTTTATTAGCTTTCATGAGATTTTTAAATATTAAAAAATTTATGTGTATTCATCCTTCAATTTTAATGGTTATTGCTGGCTGCATATTCCCAGCTTTTATTGCTCCTCTAATTGGATATTATCCAAGATATACAATTAAATATTTGCCATTTTGTATACTGATTTTTTCAATAATTATTAATGATAATTATATTTACTTATCTAAAACTAAATCTAAAAAATCGTAAAATAAATTTTTTTGTCATTGGCCAAGAAAATAATGCATTAGTTGACATAGCACACTCATAGGTACACATACATTTACTTTTTATTATATTTTTTCTAGAAAGATTTGCATTATTTGACTTAATAATATTTGAAAAATCACTTTGAAATATATTTCCATAACTCTCATCTAATATTTCACATGGTTTAACTTTACCATCTTCCATAATAACATAACTTAATCTTCCTGCTGTACATGGAGTTACAAATTTATTATGTTGTGCAACATTTACAATAATATATTTTTGGATCATATCTTTTACAATGAAAATTTTACTTATTAAATCTTTAAAAATAGATTTATTTTTCATTTTTTCTTTTATCTCAAAATAAGTATTAAATGCATTGTCATACCCTTTTATTATTTTATCAGGAATTTTTGGATGAACTAATGAGTGATATCTAAATAAATTAATTGAAATATTATCTGGCTCAAATTCATCGAAGAGATATTTGATTAGTTCAGATGAGTTTGTGCAATTTTGTTCTGTTATAGTTGTGACGATATTTGTTTTAAAATTTGGATAAAATTTCTTAAGATGGCTTAATTTTTCATAAGACTCTCTTAATTTTTGAAATGAATTATTTCCTCTAATTTCATCATGAATATCAGGAAAGCCATCAACTGAAAAATATATTGAAAAAAGTAGTTCTGGGTGCTTCCTCAAAATTTCTAAAACACTATTGTACATTCTTTCTGTATACCAGCCATTTGAAGGTATGCTTAAGTATTTAACATTTGTATTTTTTTTAATTACATCAATTATTTTAGGAACATCTTTTCTTATAAATACTTCACCACCAGCTAATGCATACCATAGAATTGGTCCCATATTTTTTGTTGCTTTATTCATTGTTAATAAATCTTGCTCACCTGGATCTTTTTTATCAAGAGTTTCTTTATAAAAGCAATGTTCGCATCTTAAGTTACATCTTGCAGTCACATAATGTATAATTTGTATAGGTCCAAATCTCTTTAAATATATCTTTATTAAAATTTGACCTAAATCTCTTGCTCTTTTAAATGTATCAATAAATTTCTTTACATATAAATTTGCTAAAGAATAAAGCAAAGCAATACCAAGATTCAATGATAATATAATTGAGTAAATATAACAGTATATAAATGTAATAATATTATTTGAATTAAAAATCTTTTTTTGAACTAATTTTTCATAAAACAATAACAGAATAAAAACAGAGCTAAATATAACTAAATTTAACTTATAAAAAATAATTATAAATATAAGTAATAAAGTTGCAAATTTACTAAAAAAAAATTCTTTAATAGTTTTATCCATAGTTTCTTTTACGAATATTTTTTTGTACTTATTTTTATAGTATATTGAGTTTTTAAATCTGATAAATGTCTCTTTTATTGAATTAAATATATTATATTTTTTAATATGTAGTCCTTTAAAATTTTCATCAAAAAAAATTTTAATATTTTCACTTTTTAAAACTCTATTAAAAAATTCAATATCCTCATAACTATCCATAACTGTATTAAATTTTCCAATATCATTAAATATTTTCCTGTTAATTAAAAAATGAGAACTACTAAAAATTTTTGAATTTAGTGACCTTGTAACTGTTATTTCATTATGAAAATAATCAAAAAAATTTTTTGAGAATTTCAAACTTTTATACATTCCGTATATCAAATCAAAATCTATTTGTTTATTTACAAAATTATTATTAATATATGAAGAATCTAGAATTACATCTTTGTCTACAAAAAGTAAAAAATCAGATTTAGTTTTTTCTGAACCTATATTTCTATTTATTGAAGCATTACTTTTTGAGATATTTTCTAATATTTTTATTCTTGGATCGACAATATTTAAATTTAATATTCCACCAACAAATATTATTTCTTCGCAATCAATTTTTAGTAATTCAGTTAAAAAATCATTTGATAAATCACTTCCTTGATTGGGAATAATAACAGATATATTATTTTTCATATTACAGTATAAATAATATATAATTATTTTACAAAATCTAATATTAATTTTAAATGCAGATAAACTCTTTAACATTTTGTGTACCCACATACAATCGCGGAAACTTTTTAAAAGAGTTGATAAATTCAATTATATCGGCTGATAAAAGATTGCATAATATAGATTTTAATATTCTTATTTGTGATGATGGGAGTACAGATAATACGAAATTAATTGTAGATGGTTTAAAACAAAACAAGTTTTCTACAAAAATTCAATATTTTTTTCAGCAAAATCAAGGAAGGGCAATTTCACTTATCAATTTAATATTAAATACAAACAAAGATTATTTAATGATAATGGATGATGATGATTTGATACCAAATAATTTTTTTGAAGAATTATCTCAGATCAATAAAAATTTAAAAAAATTTAATTTAGAATATTTAACAAAAAATAAAGTTTATGGCATTTCATTTTTATGTAAAGATATTAATAATAATATAATTGGGAATATGTTTAGAGAAGATTATTTTGTTTCAGATTTTTTTAATATGTTGATTTTAAATAAAAAAAAAGGAGATTGCGGTGACATTTTAAATGTAAACATTTTAAAGGAAAATCTGTATAAAAAACAAGGTAAAGAAAAAAGGGCATCAACAGGTCTTTTGCATTTAAATTTAAGTAAAAAAAATAAATTTATATTTATTAACACTCCACTTAAAATTAAAAGATATTTAGAGAATGGTATTAGTAAAAATATTTTATATCATAAAACTAAATCTCCAAACTATTCTGTAGAATATGAAAAATTGTTATTAGATTTTAATTTAAATTATATTATAAAAATCAGATGTTTAATAAATATAAACAGATTTTATCTGCATGGCGCTAAAAAGGTCAAATTATCAAATTTAAATCAAATTTTATTAAAATTTTTCTATTTTATCTCATTAATTATTTTTATAATTGATGTAATTAAGTTAAGAAAAATAAAAATTAGAAATAAAAAAAAATAAAGTTAAATTGAAAACAGTATTATACTTAACTTATGACGGTTTATCTGACCCTTTAGGACAATCTCAGATATTAAAATATTTAGTCCCTTTATCTAAAACAAACAATTTAATAATACTAAGTTTTGAAAAAAATTATAAAGATGCAAAAGTAGTAGAAATAGCAAATCTATTACAGAAAAATAAGATAAAATGGTATAAATTAAAGTATCATAAACATCCTAAAATTATATCAAGTTTTTATGATATATTATGTTTTTTTATTTTGTTTATTTATTTAAATTTCAAATACAAAATTAATATTACTCATGCCCGGAGTTATATTCCAACTTTTGTAGCTGCAATTATAAAATTATTTTGTAAATACAAACTAATATTTGACATGAGGGGTTTTTGGCCCGATGAAAGAGTTGATGGAAATATTTGGTCAAAAAATAGTTTAATATACAAAATAACTAAAATAATTGAAAAATATCTCTTATTTAAAAGTGATATTATCATTACCTTAACCAAAAATAGTATAAAAATTTTAAGAGAAGAATTCAATCTTAATGAAAAAAAAATTTTATTTATACCTACCTGCGTTGATTTAGATCAATTTAACTTACAGAAAAATAATTATGACAAAGATAAAAATATTATATTGGGCTACCATGGCTCAGTAGGTACCTGGTATGAATTTGACAAAGTTTTAATATTTTACAAAGAAATTAAAAAAGTAATAAATAATGTAAAACTAAAAATAATATCTCAAACTGACAAATCAATAATAAATAAATATTTGAAAGAATATAATTTAGTTATTAATAAAGAAGAAATTGATTACATTACTTGCAGCCATAATGAAATACATAATTATATTAAAGATTTTGATATTTCTATTTTTTTTATCAAAAAATGCTTTTCAAAAATAGCATCTTGTCCAACAAAGTTTGCTGAAAGTCTTGCTATGGGGATTCCAGTTATTACAGGTCCTAAAATAGGAGATATTGATAATTATATTTTAAAAAATGATAATATAGGATACGTTATTAAAGATTTTAATAGTAAAGAAATTAATAAAGCAATTAATTTTATTATTAAAATAAGAGACTATCCAAAAACAAATCTAAAATGTTATGAAGTTGCTAAAAAATATTTTAATCTAAAAGATGGTGTTAGTAGTTATGACAATTTATATAAATCTTTAGTTTAAAATGTGTGGAATAACTGGTTTTGTTAATTTTGAAGGTTTAGTAAATCCTGAATATATTATCAAAGATATGACTGATGTCATTTCACATAGAGGACCAGATAATTTTGGAATATATTTAGATAATAAATTAGACATAGCTTTAGGTCATCGTAGACTTTCAATACTAGATTTATCCAATGATGGTGCACAGCCCATGTTGTCATCGAATAAAAGATATGTAGTAGTTTTTAACGGTGAAATATACAATTATCTAGAAATAAAAAAATTATTAAACAACAAAAATATAGCAATTAATTGGAAGGGAAAATCTGATACTGAAGTTCTTTTAGAGTCAATATCATTTTTTGGTCTTTCTGAAACTTTACGAATGATAAGAGGTATGTTTGCTTTTGCATTATTTGATAATCTTAAAAAAAAATTAATATTAGTAAGGGACAGAATGGGTGAAAAACCTATTTATTATGGTTTTTCAAATAATTCTTTTATATTTTCCTCAGAACTTAAATCTTTTTATAAATTTCCAAAATTTGAAAAAAAAATTTCGAGGAATTCTCTAAATCTTTTTTTTAAATATTGTTATATTCCGAATTCCCACTGTATTTATAATAATGTTTTTAAGCTTGAAGCATCAACAATTTTAGAAATTGATGTATCTTCAAAGCAAATAAATAGAGGAAATATAATTAAAGAAACATATTGGGAGCCTAAATTACAAAAAAAATATAAAGAATTTTCAAAAGAAGATTTTTTAGTTGAAATTGAAAATACACTATCAAATTCAGTTAACCAACAGATGAGGTCTGATGTATCCTTAGGCTCATTTTTATCAGGTGGTATAGATTCATCTTTAATATCATATTTAATGCAGAAAAATTCTTTGAAAAAAATTAGTACTTTTAATGTCAAATTTGAAGAAAATCAATTTGATGAATCCGAGTTTGCAAGGAAAGTTGCGGATACTATAGGTTCAAATCATCACGAAATAAATGTAGACTATAAAATGGCATTAGAAACTATTCCTAACCTTGGGAAAATTTATGATGAGCCTTTTGCTGATTCTTCTCAAATTCCTACTTTTTTAATAAGTAAAGAAATAAAAAAAAGTGTCACTGTTGCTTTATCAGGAGATGGGGGAGATGAGTTATTTGGAGGATATAATAGATATACTTCAGTAGAGAATGTTAACAAAATTTTAAAATTATTTCCTTATAATTCAAAATATTTGATTTCTAATTTAATAAAATTATTTAGTGAAAATAATTGGGATATAATTAATAAATATATAATATCAAAAATTTCAAATAAATATTCATATTCTAATTTTGGTCATAAACTTTATAGATTGGCTGAAAGAATTAATCGTTGCTCATCAAAAATTGAAATTTATAAATCTTTCTTATCTGAAAATAATTCAGATGATATGATTGTAAAAGATACTGTTAATATTGATATAGTTCAACAAATTATTCAAAATAATAACATTATTGATGATGATTTTAAAAATTTTATGATGAATATAGATACAAAAATGTACTTACCCGATGATATATT
>CESW01017326.1_pt1 | contig 14188 bp, 14 predicted proteins | sample 531171 | NCBI WGS metagenome assembly CESW01 (sample SAMEA2621859, study PRJEB7988) | marine metagenome | biome: marine biome (ENVO:00000447); feature: surface water layer (ENVO:00002042); material: "saline water (ENVO:00002010), including plankton (ENVO:xxxxxxxx)" | depth 5 m
ATAGTTCCATCCTCTGCATCTTTTGGATTTGTTGCACCCATTAGTTCTCTGTTTCCCTTTATTGCATTCTCTTTTTGAAGAACCATAGCAACTATTGGACCAGAGGATAGATAATCACATAAATCATTATAAAATGGCTTAGTTTCGTGTACTTTATAAAATTTTTCAGCTTCGGATTTTTCAATTTGAATTTTTTTTTCCCTAATTATTGAAAAACCATTATTTTTAAAAATATCTTTTATTTCACCTTCTAAATTTCTCTCTACTGCATCTGGCTTAATAATTGATAATGTTTTTTCTAAATTACTCATAGTTATCCTCAATTAACTGGCTCAACAATCTTACACCATAGCCCGTAGCTCCTCCTGAGTTTAAAGCACCTCCATATTTTGAAAAAGCCATCCCTGCAATATCTAGATGTGCCCAAGGAGTTTTATTTAAAACAAATCTCTGTAAAAATTGTGCAGCCGTTGTTGATCCAGCACCACCTACGTAATTTATATTTTGCATATCAGCATTTTTTGAGTCTATTAATTTGTCATAATTTTTATGTAAAGGCATTCTCCACAGTTTTTCTTCAACCTTTTTACCTGAGTCAATTAATTGTTTTGATAATTTATCATCATTAGAAAATAGTCCTGCATATTCTGAGCCTAAAGAAACAATAATTGCACCTGTTAAAGTTGCTAAATCAATCATGAATTTTGGTTTAAATTTTTTTTCTGTAAATGTTAAAGCATCTGCAAGTACTAATCTTCCTTCTGCGTCGGTATTTAATATCTCTATAGTTTTGCCACTATAAGATTTGACAATGTCTCCAGGTCTTTGAGCATTTCCACTAACCATATTTTCAACAAGCCCTACAACTCCAACAGCATTAACTTTTGCCTTTCTTAAAGCAAGACTTAACAGTAAACCTACTACAGTTGCTGAGCCGGCCATATCATACGTCATATCTTCCATAAATTTCGCAGGTTTTAAAGAATAACCTCCAGTATCAAAGCACACTCCCTTACCTACAAAAGCTAATGGCTTAGATTTATTTTTTAATCCATTCCATTCCATTGTGACTAAGTACGATCCCCTAATACTTCCTTGACCAACACCAATAAGAGCATTCATACCCAATTTTTTCATTTTTTTTTTGTCGTAAACATTTATTTTTAACCCGTATTTTTTTAAAGATTTTAACCTTCTTGCATATTCATCTGGATGTAAAATATTTCCCGGCTCAGAAACTAAGTCTCTTGTATAGAAAGTCCCCTCTTCTAAGGCTTTAAACTTTAATTGATTTTTCGAGGTCAGTTTTAATTTATTTCCACAAACAGTAATTTTTATAAAGTTATTTTTTTTCTTTGTTTTATATCTATTAAATTCATAAGATTTTAATTTCAAGCCATGTAAAAAATGTAAAATAAAATTTGAGTTATTTAAATCTAAAGTATCTAGATTAATAATATATTCACTCTTTTTTCTTTTCTGAATTTGGGTGTATAGTTCAGCTCCTAAATTTTCTATAGAAGAATTTTTAATATTTTTATTTATTGAAATTAAAATTATTTTTCTTTTAGAGCTTAATTCAAAGATCTCTAGTTTTTTTTTAAAATCACTAATTTTTAGTAAATCAGACATGTATAGCTGCTCAGATTTTGAGATATACTTTTCAAAACCCTCAATCTCATATTTATCGTTTACAAATAGGATAAGATTGCCAGAGGTGATTTTTGAGGCGCTATTTTTATAATTAATTTGAACAGTCATAAATTTTAAATTCAATCTATAAGAGATAATGCTATATAAGAATAAAATAATTTTATTTCAATGGAAAAAATAATATTTAGAAAATTAATTTTAGATATATCTCTTAGGGCTTTAATAACAACCTTTACAATAGGTTTAATTGTATGGATAATTCAGGCAGTAAACCACCTAGATTTTGTAATCAATGATGGTCATAACTTTAAAATCTATTTTTACTATAATTTGTTTAGTTTTCCAAAAATAATCCATAGAATTATACCATTTGTTTTTGCTATCTCTATATTTTTCGAGTTAATAAAATATGAAAAAAATAATGAACTATTAATTTTTTGGACAAATGGAGTAACAAAGAAAAAGTTTGTTCTTAGTCTTTTGAATTTTGCGGTGATAGTCATGTTTTTACAAATTATCATGGGAAGTTTTATTTCACCAAATAGTCAACTTAAGGCAAGAACATTTTTAAAGGACTCGAATATGGATTTTTTACCAAACTTAATTAAGCAAGGTAAATTCATAGATATTGTATCTGGATTAACAATTTTTATAAGTGAGAAAACTGAGGTTAATTCATTCAGAAATATCTATATTCAAGAAGGAGACTCGTTCAGTCTGGAAAAAAAAAATAACCAAATAATTTTTGCAAAAAAAGGTTATCTTGTTGATGGTAATGAAAAATTATTTAGATTATTAAATGGAAAAATTGTAAGTATTAATAATGATAACAGATTAATCAGCTTTGAATTTGAAAAGATAGATTATGATTTATCAAACTTTTCATCAAAAACGATTAAGATTGCGAAAATACAGGAATTGCCTTCTTATAAAATTTTGCAATGTTCTTTGAGTTTAATGAACGATAAGCCTTACATAGAAAAAATGTTTATTTGCGAAAAGTCACGACTTAAAAATCTAAATCAAGAAATTTATAAACGATTGATTAAACCTATGTACATACCATTGTTAACTTTAGTATGTTGTTTTTTACTTACTTTTTCGAAAGTACAAAATAATTTTACAATTAAGACAATAAAAATTTTTTTATATTTATTAATAATTTTAATTTTATCAGAAACTTTAATGAGATATGTTGGTGAAACTAAAGCATTTTTAATAATCTTTATGTCCTTACCAATATTATTATTTTTTACTATTTTCAATTTTTTAAAATCTAAGATTAAATATGATAAGAACTTTTGATAAATATTTTATAAAATTATTTTTTAAAAAAATACTACTTATTTGTATGATCTTTTTTTCTTTAATTTTTATACTAACTATATTCGAGGAAATCACCTTTTTTAGCGATACAAACTCTAAATTTTATTTGCCTTTTTTCTTATCGTTAATTGATGCGCCAACCACTCTTCTAGAAATTCTTCCTTTTATAATTTTGATTTCTTCTCAACTATTTTTTATTGATATTATAAAAAATAAAGAAATTGAATTAATAAAAATTAATAAATTAAATAATTCATATTTGATTAAATTATTGGCTTTGTGTTCATTCTTATTTGGTCTTTTTATTTTAACTCTTTATTATCCATTTTCCTCTAAACTTAAATTTCTTTATTTTGATATTAAAAATATATATTCTGACGATGGTAAATATCTTAAACACTATAATGAAAACGGTATATGGATAAAAGATGAAATTAATGATGAAATCTATATTATTAATGGCTCTACAAAAAAAGATAACTATCTTGAGAATGTTTTTGTTACAAAATTTGATAAAAATTTTAATATAATAGAAAATATTTTTTCTACTAAAGTAGACATTAGCTCAAATAACTGGATTTTAGAAAAACCCACTTTATTTAAAAAAAATAAGCAAATTAAACTAGAAGAAAATCTATTATTAAACAGTAATTTCAATATCAATAAAATTAATAGCACATTTAGAGATCTAAATTCATTCAATTTATTCCAGTTAATAAATCTTAAAAAGGAAAATGAGTTATTGGGATATTCCTCTCAAGATATAGATCTTCACGCTCTAAAGATTATCTCATTACCAGTATTTTTAGGTATAATGGTGATAATTTCCTCGATAATAATGCTTAATATTAAGAAAGATAAAACCTATATATTTCATGTACTTTTAGGCATAACATTGTCAGTAATAATATATTTTATCAGCAATATTTTTAATGTTTTTGGATTAACAAATAAAATTCCTATTTATTTATCAGTATTTTTTCCGATAATTTTGTTAAGTATTATTTCAACTGTAGGTTTAATTAGAATTAATGAAAAATAAAATTTTAATAATATTTATTATTTTTTTACAAGTTTTTTTTATGAAAACTTTATTTTCACAAGAGATTGAATTTAATGCATCAAATATAGAAATTTTAAATGAAAAGGAATTAACAATTGCAAATAATGCTGAGGCAGTAATTAAAAAGGATGGAATAAAAGTTGAAGGCTCAATCATTAAATATTTTAAGGGCAAGTCTTTATTAACAGTGGAGAATGGAAAAATTTCAAAAATTGATAACAACTTAGAAATGAATGCAAGTCAAATTAAGTATGAAATGAATGATTCAATTCTCACGCTTGAAAACAAAATTAAGATCGAAGATAAACAAAACAATATTTTAATTAACTCTGATAAGATTATTTATGATATTAAGAATGAAAAAATTTTTGGTTTAGATGACTCAGAAATTTTAGATAACTTAGGTAATATTTACATAGTTAACGAATTCGAATATTCCCTAAGGGATAAAGTTGTCAAATTAGTTAATCTTAAAGTTTTTGATAAAGAAAAAAATTTATTTAAGATAGACTTAGCCTTTTTAGATTTAAATAGAAAAGAATTACTTGCAAAAGATGTAAGTCTTGATTTTAAGATTTTAGAAAATTCTCAAAATGAACCCCGTTTAAAGGGTAGAAGTTTAGTCAGTGATGAAAATAACACAATTGTTGAAAAGGGAACATTTACATTTTGTAAAAAAAGGGAAAAATGTCCACCTTGGGAGATGAGTGCAGATGAAATCAGACATGATAAAAAAAATAAAACGATTTATTACAAAAATGCTAAATTAAAGATATATGATAAAAATGTTTTTTATTTTCCAAAATTTTTTCACCCTGATCCAACTGTTCAGAGACAGACTGGTTTTTTGATTCCAAGATTACAAGACAATAGCACAGCTGGATTATCTCTAAATTTACCTTATTTTTTAGCAATTGCTAAAAATAAAGATGTGACTTTAAACCCAAGGTTTTTTAATGATGACAAATTTTTACTTCAATCTGAGTTTAGAAAAAAAAGCAAAAACTCTGATTATATCATTGATTTGAGTCAATTTATCTCAAATGATGTTGGCTCAAAAGGTCATCTATTTTACAATTTTAGCAAAGACTATATGAATAAAAATTCAGATAATGTAGAATTGAATATCCAACTAGAACAGGTAACAAACGATACATATCTAAAAACCTATAAATTAGAAAGTCCTATCATTAATAATACATCCGTCTTAACTAACTCTATAGGCATTACATATAATAATAATTTTCAATCTCTTGATACAAATATAGATATTTACGAGGATTTATCAAAAAACGACGCCGATAAATATGAGTACGTCCCTAATTTTTATTTTTCAAATATTTTAAATGATAATTTAATATTTAATTCAGAGGGGTATTATAAAAACTATAATACAAATATAACAGAAAAAATTTTAATTAATAATTTTGAATATAGTTCTATTCCAACTTACTTTGGAAAGGGGATAATAAATCAAAAAAAATTATTAATTAAAAATATTAATTCTGAGGCAAGAAATTCAGAAAATTATAAAAATAAAAGTAATTTCAATTTAATACCAACTTTACAAACCAATTATTCGTTTCCATTAAAAAAAGAAACTGACGAATTTGATAAAATACTAACTCCTCGATTTTCACTAAGATTAAGCCCTTCTCACACTAAAGATGTTAGAAAAAAAGATAGGCAAATAAATTATAATAACATTTATGATCTAAATAGACTGGGTATATCTGATGCAAGTGAAGGAGGAATTTCAGCTACTTATGGATATGAATATAAGAAAATAAATAATTCCAGTCTAAATGAAGAAATAACCATAGGATTTGCAAATAATATAAGACTTGAACAAAATAGAGATCTCCCTAGCAATAGTAATTTAGGGGATAAAGTTTCAGATTTTGTTGGCTTATTTGAGTACAAGCCTGATGAAAATTTTAAGTTCAATTACGACTTTTCATTAAAAAATAATTTAATTAATAAAAATTATGAGCTTTTTGGCTTTGAATTTTATTTAAATAATTTAACTTCAAAAGTTGAATATCTTAATGAAAATAATAGTAACTTAAAAACCTCATATATACAAAATAAAACTAATTATGAATTTAATGAAAATAATAGCTTAATTTTTGAAACTAGAGAAAATAAAGAAAAGAGTTTTACTGAATTTCATAATTTAATTTACCAATACAAGAATGATTGTCTAACTGCAGCAATTAAATATAATAAAGAATATTACAGTGATAAAGATTTACAACCATCTGAAAATCTATTTTTTAAAATTTCAATTTTACCATTTGGTGGATTTAATAGTCCTAACTTAAGATGATTTTAAAAAGCAGAATTTTTTTTTTTTGTTTTATATTTTTTTCATTAAATAGTATTGCTTTCTCTGAAATAAATCTCAAAATAATAATGAAAGTCAATAATGAGATAATTACTTCTTATGATATTGAAAAAGAGCGTAATTATCTTTTAGTTTTAAATCCAAAACTAAAAGAGATGGATAAAGTAACATTATTTGAAATAGCTAAAAAATCTCTAATTAAAGAAACGATAAGAAAAAATGAAATTTTAAAATACAAAGAATTAGATCTACAAAATCCTCAAATTAAATTTATCTTAAATGACTTAATTAAAAATTTGGGTTTGCAAAATTTGGATCAATTTCAAAATTATTTAGAAAAATATGATATTTCAATTAATGATTTTAAGGAAAAAATTGAAATAGAGAGTAAATGGAAAAGCTTAGTTTATGCTAGGTACTCAAATAGTTTAAAAATTGATATAAAAAGTATGCAAAAACAGATTGATAATATCAGTAAAAATAATTTTTTATTAGAATTTAACTTATCTGAAATTGTTTTTGCCAAAAAAAATAATTTACCATTAGATGATCTCATAAAAGAGATTCAAGATAGTATTAAAAATATAGGTTTTGAGAATACTGCAATACTATATAGTATTTCTGATAATTCAAAGCTTGGAGGTAAAATAGGGTGGATTAAAAAAAATAATCTGTCAACTGATATAATAAAATATTTAGAAACAATGGAATCAAACACCATCAGTGATCCAATATCAATTGGTAATAATTTTCTTATTCTCAAAATTAATGATGAAAGAAAAATTCCATTTGAAATTAATAAGCAAAAAGAATTAGATAAAATGGTTAGAATTGAAAAGGCCAACCAATTAGAAAAATTTTCAAATATTTTTTATAATAAAATAAAATTAAATAGTAAAATAAATGAATTTTAAACCTATTTTAATAGTACCAGGTGAACAAAAAAGTATTTTTTTTGAAATATTTTTCAAATCAATAAACTCAAAAAAAGTTATTAGTCCTTTAATTTTAATTTGTAATAAAAAATATTTATATCATGAAATTAAAAAATTCAAATTTAAAGGAAAAATAGAAGAATTTACTATAGACGAAATTAATAAAAAAAAATTACAAAATAAAAAAATTTATTTGATAGATGTCTCAAGTAAGAATTCTAAATTTTACGTAAAAAGATGCTTTGAAATTGCTTTTGCTTTGCTAAAGAGAGGTATAACAAATAAAATTATTAACGGTCCTATAAATAAAACCAAAACTTTAAATAAAAAATTTTTGGGTGTGACTGAATATATAGCTAAATATTTTAAAGCTAAAAAGTTTGCAATGTTAATTTATAATCCCAAATTATCAGTTAGTCCTGTGACAACTCATTTACCGTTAAAGTTAGTGAAAAATAATATCACAAAAAAAATAGTGAGAGAAAAAATTAAAATTGTTGATGATTTTTACAAAAAATTTCTAAAAATTAAACCCAAAATAGCTGTTACAGGACTAAATCCTCACTGTGAAAGTATACTTAAATACAACGAAGATGAAAAAATTATTTACCCAGTAATTAAATCTTTAAAAAAAAAGATTTACGTTAAGGGACCTTTTCCCTCAGACACAATATTTCTAAAAAAAAATAGAGAAAAATTTGATGTGATAATAGGAATGTACCATGACCAAGTTTTAGGACCAATTAAAACTCTATTTGAGTATGACGCAATTAATATAACTTTGGGTTTGCCTTTTATAAGAATTACTCCAGATCATGGCCCAAATGAAAAAATGATTGGAAAAAATAAATCAAATCCAATTAGTTTAATAAAAGCATTAAATTTTTTAGACAATTAATGGTAAACCCTAAAAAAAGCTTGGGGCAGAATTTTCTAATTGATCAAGGTGTAATAAGAAAAATAGTAAATATAGTTGATATTAGTAATAAAGATATTCTTGAGGTAGGACCGGGCACAGGAAATTTAACCTCCGAAATTTTAAAAAGAAACCCGAATAAATTTTTTGTAATTGAGAAAGATAATAAGTTAGCAAATATACTCCGAGAAAAATTTACTTCAAATATTGAAATTATAAATGAAGATATATTAAAGATAAATGAAAATAATTTGAATAATCAAATTTTAACTGTTTTTGGAAATTTGCCATATAATATTTCTACGGAAATTTTAATTAAGTGGATTTTGAATCTAAATAAAAAAAAAATTTGGTTCAATTACCTTGTTCTTATGTTTCAAAAAGAAGTAGCAAATAGAATTATAGCAAATTTTAATACACGTAATTATGGTAGATTAACTGTTTTGACTAATTGGAGATTAGAAGTAAAAAAAATTTGTGATATAAGTCCAAGTTGTTTTCAGCCAAAACCTAAGGTTGAGAGCTCTCTTTTATTATTCCAACCTAAAGAAAAATTTTTTAATTTTATAAGCTCAAAAAATCTAGAAAAAATTACAAGAATATTTTTTATGCATAGAAGAAAAATGATAAATAAACCTTATAATCAGCTTTTTAAAAATAACTCTGATATAGCTTATAAATTGGGGATCGATCTAAATTTAAGACCTCAAAATTTAGAACCAGATACTTACTTTCAGCTAACAAAAGAATATGAATTTTTAAGAGGTTAATTTTTCAACATGATTTCTTACAAATTCAGTGTCGTAATCTTTTGATCCATTGTTAATTTCAGCATTAATCAAGTCTTTGATTTTAGAATAACACTTTTTAAGTTCATCGTTAATTACAACATAATCATAGTTTATCCAATGCAAAACATCTCTTTCAAATTTATTCATTCTTTCTTCAACAATTAATTTATCATTTTTATGTCTATTAATTAGTCTATCGTGTAAAATTTTTTTACTAGGTGGCAAAATAAAAAAAGTAATAAGTTTATAATCTAATTTTTTATTTTTGATTTGATCAGCTCCTTGCCAATCAATATCAAAAAGCACGTTATAACCTTTATTCAGATTATCTATTACTGGTGTTCTGGTAGTGCCATAATAATTATTAAATACTTTTGCAAATTCTAAAAATTCTTGGTTATTTATTAATCTTTTAAATTCTATATCATTTACAAAGAAATAATCTTTGTTTGAAATTTCTCCTGGTCTAGGCTGTCTTGTCGTGTGTGAGATTGAAATTTTAAAGTTATCTAGGTTTGAAAGCAGATTCACTAAAGTGGTTTTACCTGCTCCTGATGGAGAGGAAAGAATAACCATTATCCCATCATTTGCTGAGGGCATTTAAATTTTTCTAATTAGCTTTGCCTTCAATAAATTTGACTGCATCACCTACTGTTAAAATTTTTTCAGCTTCGCTATCTGAAATTTCTGAACCAAATTCTTCCTCAAAAGCCATGACTAACTCAACTGTATCTAGGCTATCTGCACCCAAATCATCTATAAAACTCGACTCCTCTGTGACTTTTGTTTCATCTATCCCTAAATGATCTGCGACTATTTTTTTAACTTTGCTTGAAACATCCTCTGACATATAAATTCCTTTTTTTTATTATAAATCGTTAATAGTTTAATTACTTAGATTGTCAAGCCATATACATACCTCCATTTACATGTAATGTTTCACCATTTATATAGTCTGCATCACTAGACACTAAAAAAAGAACTGCATTAGCAATATCATCTGGTTCTCCCAATCTAGCTGAAGGTATTTTAGAAACAATAGTTTCTTTAAATTTCTCGTCAATCTTTTCAGTCATTGCTGTCTTAATAAATCCTGGAGAAATACAGTTTATATTTATATTCTTTTTTGCATATTCCAATGCTAAACTTTTTGACATTGCTATAAGACCTGCTTTAGATGCGGTATAGTTAGATTGACCTATATTTCCTGTATGTCCCACAACTGAAGTAATATTAACAATTTTACCCTCTTTATTTTTTAACATTTTTTTAATTGCATACTTACACATTAAAAATGTAGATGTGAGATTTAGATCAATGACTTTTTTCCACTCATTCAAGCTCATCCGTATTGCCAAATTATCATTTGTAACTCCAGCATTATTAATTATACAATATAAATTTCCACCAAGTTCTTCGGAAGCCTGTTCAATAAAGTTTTCAACTTTGTCATTTTGAGAAATGTCAAATGGTAATATCTTAAGATTATTAAATCTTTTTTTAAGTTCCTCCAATTTATGAACTTTTGTTCCCGAAGCTATTATATTGGCTCCGGTTTCACTTAGCTTTTTGATAATTGAGTTTCCTATTCCGCCAGTCGCACCAGTTACAATTATATTTTTTTTATTTATATCACTCATATAGTTAAGCTTTTTATATCTGATTGGTCATTAATAGAAGTAATTTTTACATCTTTATTTATTCTTTTAATAAGGCCAGATAATACTTTACCTGGACCAATTTCAATAAAATGTTTAACACCTTTATTTGTCATGTTAACTATGCATTCCCTCCACCGAACTCTTTTTTCGATTTGATCAATAAGTAAATTTTTTAAAATGCGTGAGTCAGACACTTCTTGTCCAGTCACGTTAGAAAAGATTAAGTTATTTGAGTGCTTAAAATTAATTTTTTTTAATTCATAACTCATTACTTCGGTTGCTTTACTCATTAAACTACAGTGAAAAGGTGCACTTACAGGAAGTTTAACACTTTTTATTTTTTTTTCTTTCAAAAAATTATTTATTAATTCTAAATCTTTTATTTTTCCACTTAGAACTAATTGAACATTTGAATTATCATTTGCAATTTCAGCTTTAAAACTATCTGAGTTATTATTTAAAATTTCTTCAATATCCTCTATTTTTGAACCTAATATCGCTAACATGCCACCTTCCCCTTTAGGAACAGAATCCTGCATAGCTTTTCCTCTAACTCTTAATAGTTTAATTGTTTCGTTAAAATCTAAGTACCCAGCACATGATAATGCAGAATACTCTCCTAATGAGTGTCCAGCAAAATATTTCGCTTTGTTCAAATCTATATTAAATTCCTCTTTAATAACTTTAAATATTGAATAGCTAACGAGAAATATTGCTGGTTGGGTATTTTCTGTAAAATCCAACTCCTGTTTTGGGCCATTCAATATAATTTTTGAAAGATTAAATCCCAATATATCATCAGCTTCATTAAATAAGTTTTTAACAACATTATGTTTATCAAAAAATTCTTTTCCCATTCCAACTATTTGTGAACCTTGACCAGGAAAAATTACGGAATTCATTTAAAATTTATTTAATTACTGCTTTTTTTACTGTTGTAATTGAGAATTTATAATAGTATATCCTCACTTTTTATTAAAGATTTATATGAATTTATATGAGCATACAATTATAGCTAGGCAGGACACTTCTCCAGCAGAATTGAAGCAACTCACGGAGAAATACTCAAAAATCGTAGAGAAAAATGAAGGAGAAATAGTCAAAACTGAAAGTTGGGGCCTTCTTAATTTGTCATATTTGATAAAAAAAAATAGAAAAGGAAGTTTTATTCACTTTAAAATTAAAGGTAATGGTAAAGTTATTGAACAATTAGAAAAAAATGAGGCTATAGATAAAAAATTATTGAGAAATTTAACAGTAAGAGTGAAAAAGTTTGATTTAAAAAATAATTATTTCACCAAGAAAGAAGGCCTAGAAACCCCTGAAAAAAAAGAAAAAACTAAAAATTAGACATGCCAAAAAAACAAAGTGGAAATAAAAAAGGTAAGCAAAGTAACTTTGCAAAACTAAGTATTTTTCAGCCAAATAAATATAAGTTTAAGAAGAGTTGTCCTTTGTCAGTTAAAGGTGCACCTGAAATTGATTATAAAAACATTAAACTACTTAGAAAATATATTTCTGAGAATGGTAAAATTCTTCCTTCCAGAGTAACAAATGTATCTCAAAAAAAACAAAGAGAATTATCTTTATCTATTAAAAGAGCGAGAAATCTTGCTTTATTATAAATGTAATGAAAGTTATTTTATTAGAAAATTTAAAAAGAATTGGATCTATTGGTGAAGTAATAGACGTAAAAAGAGGCTTTGCAAGAAATTTTTTAATAGCAAATAAAAAAGCACTATATGCTTCAAAAGAAAATATAAAACAGGTTGAAAAAATTAAACTAGATTTATCAAAAAAAGATAATGAAAAAAAACAAGAAGCTAAAAAAATTCAAGAAAAAGTAAATAAAAAAGAATTTGAAATTAAAAAGTTAAGCACTGAAAATAATGAACTATATGGTTCAGTTAAACCAACAGATATATCTAAAATTATACTTCAAGAAATTAAAGTTGAGATTAAACCATCAATGATACAACCTATTAAAGAAATAAAATCTTTAGGAAAGTTTACAGTAAAAATTTCGTTACACTCAGAAGTTGATGCTGAAATAACAATTAATGTTAAATCCGCAGAAACTATTCAATAATTATACAATTTCGTCCACAACTTTTTTTTTTTATTTATAAACTTTATTTTTTTTGTAAATTTGACTTATGGAAAATAGTTTAAGCATTGTTAAAGAAAATTTTAAAGAATTACCAAGTAATATTGAAGCAGAGCAGTCGGTAATTGGTTCGATTTTGGTAACTAATGAAATTTTTGACGAGATAAATACAATAGTATCTAACATTAATTTTTTTGACCCTATGCACCAAAAAATTTTTAACGCAATTGAGAGTATGATTTACAAAGGTATGCTTGCAAATCCGATTACTTTGAAAAATTTTTTTGAAAAGGAAAAGGATGATTTAGATATTCCTGAATATTTAGTAAAGATTACCAAATTTTCTACATCAGTTAGACAAGCAATTGAATATTCAAAAATAATTTACGATATGTATGTAAGGCGTGAACTAATTAAGATTTCTGAACAAATGATCGACAATGCAAAAGAAAACGATTTGGAAACGAATGGTCAGAATATAATTGAAAATTCTGAAAGACTTCTATATGACCTGGCTGAAAAAGGAACTTTTAATTCTTCATTAATTAAATTTGATGATGCCATGAAACAAACTATAGAAATGGCTTCTGCTGCATACAAAAATGAAGGAGGTATTGTTGGAGTTCCAACTGGCCTGAGGGATTTAGATAATAAATTAGGTGGTCTTCATCAATCTGATCTAATAATTATTGCTGGTAGACCGTCAATGGGTAAAACCTCTCTTGCTACGAACATTGCTTTTAACGCAGCACAAAACATTCAAGAAAATGGAATTAAGTCCTCTGTAGCTTTCTTTTCTTTAGAAATGTCATCAGAACAATTATCAACAAGAATTATTTCTGAACAGGCAAGGATTAGCTCCAGTGATATCAGAAGAGGTAGAATTTCTGATGAGCAATTTGATCAATTTTTAGAAACATCTAAAAATATTTCGGAGCTTCCATTGTTTATTGATGAGACACCAGCAATTAGTATTGCCGCTATGAGTAATAGAGCAAGAAGAATAAAAAGATTGTATGGATTAAATTTGATAGTTGTTGATTATATTCAGCTAATGAAAGGTTCATTTAATAATAAAGATGGAAGAGTCCAAGAAATTTCTCAAATCACACAGGGACTAAAAGCCATCGCAAAGGAATTGGGGGTACCTGTGCTTGCACTATCCCAATTATCTAGACAAGTTGAACAAAGAGATGATCATAAACCTCAGTTATCTGATTTAAGAGAGTCTGGTTCCATTGAACAAGACGCTGACGTGGTTATGTTTGTTTACAGAGAGGGATATTATCTTCAGAGAAAAGAACCTAGAGAAGCAACAGTAGAGCATGCAGAATGGCAAGCGAAAATGAATGAGGTTGCACATTTAGCTGAAATTATCATTGGGAAACA
>CESW01008249.1_pt1 | contig 14166 bp, 13 predicted proteins | sample 531171 | NCBI WGS metagenome assembly CESW01 (sample SAMEA2621859, study PRJEB7988) | marine metagenome | biome: marine biome (ENVO:00000447); feature: surface water layer (ENVO:00002042); material: "saline water (ENVO:00002010), including plankton (ENVO:xxxxxxxx)" | depth 5 m
TTTACTAAAGACTCTGAAGATCTTATTATTGATCTAGATTTAGATAACTCTACAGGTTATAGTTCATCAACTGTTAACTCAGCTTCTATTAATAACAAAGGTGTTGAGGCAATACTTAATGTAATTCCAGTTCAATCGAGAGATTTCACTTGGGACGTAACTGCATCATTCTCATTACTGAGAAGTGAAGTTATTTCAATTGCTGATGGTATTGATCAAATATATGTTGGTGGTTATGTTGGTAGAGGAAACATCGCAATCCCTGGTTTACCATATGGTATCCTCGAGGGTGAACTTATCAGAAGAGACTACGGTTCTTTAGATGGTACTGATCACACTCAGGTTAATTGGGATGATAGAACAGGATATACTCCTTTTGTTAACGCAAATGGTGCCTATCAATTCTTAGGTTACGGAGTAATCGGTAACCCGCAGCCAGATTATGTATATGGTGTAACTAATACACTTTCTTACAAATGGGCTACTTTAAGAGTTCAGTTCGACTCTCAAGTTGGAGGTGATGTATTCTCAACTACTAACTCTACATTACTTGGTAGAGGTATTTTACAAGAGACTGATTTCGACAGGTTTGTCCCTGTTGTGACAAACGGTTTAACAGCGGATGGTACTCCAAATACAACCCAGACTACTGCTAACGCTCACTACTGGCCAAATACTGGTGTTTTCTACGATGAAAACTCCATTTATGACGCTTCAGTTATGAGACTTAGAGAGGTTTCGTTGTCATTTGTTGCTCCAAAGTCGTTCTTAAACGGTACACCATTTGGTAACGCTAGTCTGACTTTATCAGCTCAAAACATTTGGCACTATGCATGGAACACTCCATCAGGAACTAACTTTGATCCTGAGGTTATTAGTTACGGTGCTGGTTCAAATGCTAGAGGTTTTGATGAAATGACTGGTCCTACTGCTAAAAAGTATGGTGCTACATTAAGTCTTACTTTCTAATTTTTAAATAATATATATTATGAAAAAATTAAATAAATTATACTTGATAGTTGCCTTCATGTTTGTTGGCTACTCTTGTGAGATTACTGAATTAGATCAGTTAAATAACCCTAATGCGGTTACTCTAGAGAATGCGGGTATTGACCTGTATTGGAATCAAATACAAACATCATTACCTGGTTGGTGGTATGGTAATCAAACACCAATGCTACAATTAGCCAGAGTTGCTTGTATGACTTGGGGAGCTGATTATGCAGAAGCTTATACACCTTCAAGTTTTAATGGTTCATGGAATGGTGCTTATTCTGGAATTGTTCCTGATGTAGATGCGATGGTTTCTGCTGCCTCTGAAGCTGAATCTTGGATTCACGTTGGAGCAGGAAAAATCATTAAAGGCTATGTTATGCAAGTTCTTGTTGATAAACATGGTGATATACCTTTTTCTGAAGCTTGGCAAGGTACAGCTAATCTAAGTCCAAAAGTTGATGGCGCACAGTCAGTATATGCAGCAATTAATGCATTATATGACGAAGCTATCGCTGACTTAAATAAAACTGCTATCGGTGCTCCTGCTGTTGATATCTTTTATGGTAGCGACAAAAGTAAGTGGATTACTCTCGCAAACACGCTTAAGTTTAGACTCGCTCTTAACGAAGGTAATGCTGCTGGGGTTGCTGCTGCTTTAAGTGCAGGTGTTATTGATGAGCAGGCTGAAGATTGGGTCTTTACTTACGGAAGTAACAGACAAAATCCTGATTCCAGACACCCATGGTATGGTGGTGCGTATGAGTCCTTTTCTGGACCATATGAATCTAACTACTTTATGTGGGAGCTAATGGAAGAGAAGCCTTTTGCTGATCCTAGACTTAGATATTATTTTAAGAGACAAGATTTACAAATAGTTGGTGAAGACTTGTTTACAATAGATTGCGTTGTTCCTGATACTAGACCTGTCTGGTACGACAACCAGTACACTAATGCATACGGAGAGACAAAAACTTGGCCTTTCTGTGCTGGTAGTTCTTTAACTACTGTAGACGCATCATATGCAAAAGGATACTGGGGTAGAGATCATGGAAATAATGAAGGTATCCCTCCTGATGGTCAGAAGAGAACACACAGAGGTATTTATCCTGCTGCGGGTTCTTATGACGACGGAGACGCTGCTACTGAAACTGATGGTGCTGTTGAAGCTGGTTTAGCTCCAACAATTCACACTCAGCAAGGTGGTACTATGGGTGCTGGTGGTGACGGACATGCTCCAATGCTAATGGCTGCTAATGTATACTTCATGAGAGCTGAGGCTGCTCTTGACGGTTTCTCAAGTGAGAGTGCTAAAGATATGTTAGAGCAAGGAATTAGAACATCAGTTTCTTCAGTTATAGATTACTCAAATGGTTGGGGATCTACTGGTGATTTTGATAATAATGGAGTTGGTGCAGAACCTTCTGCTAGAGCGATTGACAATTATGTCACTTACGTTTTAAATGCGTACGATGCTGCTGCAGATAATGAGGCAAAGATGAATATCATCGTTAAAGAGCATAGACTCGCTTCATTCTCTAATGGTATCGAATTGTATAATGCTATGAGAAGAACTGGTCATCCCCTTGAGATGCAATCAACTAGATTTATTCAGGATGCTGGTACTTTTCCAAGGCTATTCCCATATCCTTCTGATTTCACACAGTTGAATGCTAACGCACCTGTGAGGACTGATTTAGGAGAGAAAATTTATTGGGATAGAGCTGCGGCATTGAACTAATTTTAAATTATAAATATTATGAAAAATTTAAAAAAGTCATTTATCGCGTTTATTGCAGCTTTTGCAGTATCATGTGGTGATCCAGAATTACCTGTTGAATTATTCCCAGATATGGAATATGGCGCTTATGCTAGAAAGATGTCTCAAACTGGTGAGTTTAACTACTTCGCCATTGAAACGTCTGCAATAGATTTACAAGTAGAGTATTACGATGGTAATCAGGGTGCTAACATTGCTCAGTATGATATTGATGTTGAGTATGTTGACATGATTAGTGGTGGTGCAAAAAGCGTTGCTAGGAAAGATATGAGGACTATATCTGCTTCTGAATTTGGTACAAATGCAGATGGATATTTAAGTTCAGATATTAATCTTGGATTTAGCGCTACATTGTCTACCTTGGGTCTTACTCAAGCTGACATTGATGGTGGAAGTTATTTCAGGTATTGGTTTACAATAACAATGACTGATGGTCGTGTTTTTGATTACAACAATACTGGACCTAACTTAATGTCATCTAGTGCATTCGCTGCTCTATTTAGATTAAATGCTTATATTGTATGTCCTTCAAGCTTAGAAGGTGATGTCATTATTGACTCAGAAGACGCAGGTCTTTCGGGCTTAAGCTACTGGACATTTTCAGTAACTGGACACGTGGACGAACTTATAAAAGTTGGTTCTGCTGATAACATTTACACATTAAAGAATGACATGACTGCTGGTGCATGGGCTCATCCGAATATTGATTATTCAGTGAGAGCTGCTATCGGTCCTGCATTCACTGATGCTTGTAATGTGATGAGCATAAGTGGTTCAGACAATTATGGTGAGGGATGGTCAATGTTACCTGGCTCAGCTTCTGTAAGTGCAGACAGTAAAGTCTTTACTTACGACTGGTATAATACCTGGGGTGAAGCTGCAAGAGCTAATATGAGGTATGCAGATGGATCTACTTGGCCAGCATTAACTAACTAGTCTAAATATGTATTAGTAATTAATACAACAAAAAAAGGGGTAATCTTTAGATTACCCTTTTTTTTTATATTAAATAAATCTAAAAAATTTACTTAATTCTTTCCCAAGAACTATTATAGGGAATATATATCACGTTATTTAGTGAGTCAAAAACTTTTCTTTTGTAATAAAATGTGAAATGATTTTCGTCTTGAATTTCCATCCTATATCTTAGGATTGTGTCAGATGGTTCTATATCATTTATAAATATAATACTATCACCTTTCATGTGATATCTCATGAGTCTTTCAAAATATATTACCAAGCTGTCCGACTTGAAGTAGGTTGGTTGAAAGAAGGGAACTTCAATTGAGTCTGTATTATTTACTACAAGTTGGGTAGCTTTCCAGTCACCCACTAAATCTATTTTATCTGTACTGCATGAAAAAGTTAATATTACTAAAATTATTAATGTGTTTTTCATAATTTACTTTTACTTTTCTGTAAGTTATGAAAAAAAAAATATCATATTTCAGCCTTTTTTTAACTTTTTTGAAGACGGGTAGTATATCTTTTGGAGGTTATATGATGTTAATTTCAATGATTAGGTATGAATTCTCAATTAGAAAAAAAATCATAAAGAAAAAAAAAATAATTGACGCTATAACAATGGCTAGTTTTTTACCAGGCCCAATGGCGATTAACGTAGCATCTTATATTGGTTTTATTTTAAAAGGATGGAAAGGTGCAGTGGTATCTTTTGTAGCGGTTTTACTTCCCTCTTTTTTTATAATGGTAATATTTACTCACCTATATATTAACTCTAAAAATATTCCTGGCTTTTCATCTTTTTTTAATGGTGTTATGCCTGTAGTTGCTGCCGTTATTTTTTCTGTTGCTTATGGTTTTTATAATGATTCTAAAGACAAAACTTTAGCAATTCTATTAGCTATCCTTAGCTTCACATTAACATCATTGATTAAAGGGTATATCTCTATAATATTACCTCTTCTCGTTTGTGGTGGCCTTAATCTCCTTTACAACGGAGATAAGATTAAAAAAATTACAAATCCAAAAAAGGCATTTATTCGTGTCAAGGGAATTATAATCGCATCTTTAGTTATGACGATCCTTTTGGTATTTCTTAATACTGCGCCAATTGATTCAACTAATTTTAATCTATCAAAGGTTTTTGCTAATATTTCTCTTACTTTATTTGGTGGTGGATATGTTTTTATTCCATACCTAGATAAAATTATAGTGGAGCAATTAGCATGGCTAACACAGAGAGAGTTCATTGATTCAATTGCGATGGGTCAAATTACTCCTGGGCCAATTCTAATAACTGCAACATTTATTGGATATAAAATGAATGGTTTATTTGGCGCTTTTTTATCAACCATATCTATTTTCCTTCCGTCATCGGTAGTAATAATATTTTTTTCTAGAATTTACTACTTTATTAAAAAAAATAGCACCGTTAAGCTTATAATTAATGGTTTTAAAATAGGCATAATAGGTCTTATATGTTATTCGGGTTATGTGATTATGTTCAAGCAACAAGATGATATAAACCTTTATAGTATTTTAGCATGTATATTAACTTTTGTTCTTTTAAACAAAACAAAAATTCATCCTATATTCTTAATAATAGCAGCAGGTCTAATTGGTTTTTTCTTTGAGCTTTAAAACTTTTTAATTTCAAATCTGCCTGATTCAAATACGAGAAAATTTGATTGATTTAACCACTCACCAGTATTGTAATATGTACTAGTACTTGATATTTCTTTAACAGACACTTTGTGTGAATGACCAAAGACGTATGCTTGATTAGCTTCCTTGCTATTATAATCTTTACAAAAATTATAAATTCTATCATTGTTATTATCTGAATTATCATCTCTATTTTTATTTGATTTTGATAAATAGGAACCAAGTTTTATACCTATGTCAGGGTGTAATATCCTAAATAAGAATTGTGTGCCTTTATTCTTAAATATTGACTTAATCACTTTATATCCAGTATCCCCCTTTCCTAGACCATCGCCATGTCCAACTATAATATTTGAATTATCAATTTTAAATTTTTGAATGTTATCGTAAACTTTTAGTCCTATATTTTCGAAGTAATCAATAGTCCACATATCATGATTGCCCTTAAAAAAGTGTACATTAATACCTCTATCAATCATCGTCGATATTTTGGATAAAAAATTAAAATAATACTTTGGAACTACATACTTATATTCAAACCAGAAATCAAAAATGTCTCCCATCAAAAAAAGTTCTTGTGTGTGTTTCTCTATAGAATCTAACCACATGATAATCTTCTTCTCTCTCAACATCGATGATTTTTCGTCAGGTATACCAAGATGGAAATCACCAGCGAAATATGCCCTCTTCTTATTCTTTAGCTTGATTTGAATTCTTTCCATCCAACTCATTTTCATTTATTATTTCTTCTTTTGATTCTTGAGTGCTGTCATCCTCCAGACTTAATTCAAGATTTGTTTTAAATGGTCTTTTTCCAATGAGTTTTTCAAGATCGTTTTGGAATAGAATTTCTTTCTCTAAAAGTTTATTGGCAATTTTTTCCAGCTCTTCTTTCTTATCAGTAAGAAGTTTTTTGGTTCTTGAGTATGCATTGTCAATTATCCTTTTTACTTCTTGATCGATTTTCTCTGCTGTTGAATCTGAGTATGGTTTAGTAAAATTATAGTCAGATTGCTTTGAATCAAAGAATGATAAGTTACCGATATTTTTGTTCATTCCGTAAACGGAGACAATACTATATGCCATTTTAGTGATTCTTTCTAAATCACTCAGTGCTCCTGTAGATATTTTTCCAAATATTATTTCCTCAGCTGCTCTACCTCCTAATGCCATACACATCTCATCTAGTAATTGATCTGTTTGATAAAGGAATTGTTCTTTTGGTAAATATTGAGCATATCCCAAGGCAGCAATACCCCTTGGCACAATACTAACTTTCACTAAAGGATCTGCGTGTTCCAGATACCATCCAGCTACAGCATGTCCAGCCTCGTGGTAGGCGACAATCTTTTTCTCTTCGGGTGAGATAATCTTGTTCTTTTTTTCAAGTCCTCCAATTACTCTGTCAATAGCATCTTGAAAATCAACCATTTCTATTGAGTTTTTATCCTTTCTTGCAGCAATCAAAGCTGATTCATTACACACATTAGCTATTTCAGCTCCAGCAAATCCAGGTGTTTGGGCAGCTAGATTTTTAATATTAACATCCCCACTCAATTTTAAGTTTCTTACATGAACTTTAAAAATTTCCTCTCTACCTCTAAGATCTGGCTTATCTATTGAAATTTGTCTGTCAAACCTTCCAGGTCGTAAGAGTGCAGAATCCAAAACATCAGGTCTGTTAGTAGCTGCTAAGATAATGACTCCAGAATCTGTTGAGAAGCCATCCATTTCAACAAGAAGTGAATTAAGAGTATTTTCTCTTTCATCATTTGACCCTGGCATTTGTCCTCTACCTCTAGATCTACCAATCGCGTCAATCTCATCAATGAAAACAATACAAGGAGCCTTTTCTTTAGCCTTTTTAAAAAGGTCTCTAACTCTTGCAGCCCCTACACCAACAAACATTTCGACAAAATCGGATCCAGACAGTGAATAAAATGGAACATTGGCTTCGCCAGCAACAGCTTTTGCAAGTAGTGTCTTGCCAGTTCCAGGAGATCCAACAAGTAAGGCTCCTTTAGGAATTTTACCTCCTAGCTTTGTGAATTTTTTTGGATTTTTTAAAAATTCAACAATCTCTTTCACCTCTTCTTTTGCTTCCTCAAGGCCTGCTACATCTCTAAAGGTTAATTTAATTTTACTTTCTTTATCAAACAAAGATGCTTTTGATTTGCTGATATTAAATATCTGACCACCTGGCCCAGCACCTCCAGACATTCTTCTTAAAAGAAACCAAAATCCTATTAATATTAAAATTGTAAACCCCCATGTCTGAAGAAAAGAGTATATGTCAGTTCTAGACTCTGTTAAATATTCAATTTCATATGAATTTTGTTTTCCAAGTGAACTTATAAGTTCATCGTACCTTTTCTCAAAAGATTCTATTGAGGATACTTCAAGCCTATAATGAGGGCCATAAATATTATTAACTAAATTAGATGATTCTAATTCGTCTTTATAATTTGAATTTAGTAGTGCGTCCTCATTTAGTGTTATTTCAACAATTTCTTGATTTTTAATTACAACGATCTTCGATACATCATAGCTTTTTATCATCTTTTGAAATCTATTGTAATCGATTGTTATAGGTTTAGAAGCAAAAAAACTAAAAGACAAATAAATGAAAATAGTAACTCCAAGTATTATCCATATCTGGTTATTAAAGTTATTATTCATAAAGTTTTTGTTCTTCTTGTTTTTCATTGTTGTTAATTTAAACTTTTTTCGTTATCATCACCCCAAAGCCCCTCTAAATTATATTCATTTCTATTTTTTTCGTTAAAAACGTGGGCAACAACATCAATAAAATCGATAAGTACCCACTCAGCATTATCTTTTCCTTCCTTACTCCATGGTTTTTCATGGAATTTCTTGAAAACATCTTCTTCAATTCCTTCAGCGATTGAATCAATATGTATATTAGAATTACCAGTTGCAAGTACAAAGTAGTCAGTCACAGAGTTTTTAATATTTTTTAGGTTAATTATTTTAATATCCTCAGCCTTTTTGTTCTCCATACTAACGGCTATAAATTTGCTTAGTTTTTTAGAATTGATTTTTTGTTTTATTTTCAATACGTAATAACTATAATATTATCATGAGCAAATACATTGCCAACAATATATTTAACGACAAAATTAGTGTTTATGTGACAGAATGTCTTTCAACTAATGATTTTTTAACAAATCTTTTGAAAAGAAATAAGATAAATGAAGGTACATCTGTAAGAACGGATTACCAGATTAAAGGTAAGGGCCAGAGAGATAATAAATGGTTGTCAGAAAAAAACTCTAATATTCTTTTTTCTTTTCTTTTATCACCAAAAATTAAAGTAGAAAATCAGTTTTATTTACATATAGTAATTTCAATTGCAATTGTAAAATGTTTGAAGAAAATAGGGATTAATTGCAAAATAAAATGGCCTAACGATATATATATTGGTGAAAAAAAAATTTCAGGTATTTTAATTGAAAGCTTTATTTTTCAGAGAAAAGTTCAAAATGCAGTAGTAGGAATTGGATTAAATCTAAATCAAAAGAGATTTGAAGGACTCAATGCTACATCAGTTTATAAAGAGACTCTTAAGGAATTTGATAAAATAAAAGTTATTGAAAACTTAAAAGATTTAATTTCTCAAGAATATACTAACATTCATAAAATATTCGATAAAAAAATAATTGAGTATAGAAAATTACTCTATGGTTTATATGAAATGAAAAGATTTAAAATAGGTTCTGAGATTGTAAAGGCTGAAATTATTGATATTTCAGTAAATGGTGACTTAATATTAAATATAAATAATAAACAAAAAAGTTTTTCTCATGGATCTTTATCTTTGTTAGAAGATTAAAGAAAAATGAATTTGAATTCAAAATATTTTATAATTTCTGCACCCTCAGGTTCAGGTAAGTCCTCTCTTGCAAATTTTCTTTTAGTTAAAGAGAAATCATTAGCATTTTCTATTTCATCTACAACAAGAAAGAAAAGAGACAGCGAAGTTCATGGTAAAGACTATTACTTTATAACCAAAGATGAATTTAAAAATCATATAGATTCTAAAAATTTTGTTGAGTGGGAACAGGTTTATGAAAACGATTATAAGGGAACTCTAAAAAGTGAGATAAAGAGACTTGTCGATGCTGGTAAACATATAATTTTTGATGTTGACGTAGTTGGTGGAATAAATTTGAAAAAATATTTTGGAGATGATGCCTTATCCATTTACGTTGATGTTCCTTCTTTTGATATTTTAGAAAAAAGATTAAAGTCAAGGGGTAGTGAAGTAGTTAAAGAGATAGATGAAAGAATTGAAAAAGCTAAATTTGAGATTACACAAAAAGAATACTTCGATGTTGTCTTGATGAATGATGAATTTGATAAAGCCTCCTTGAAGATTTATGAAATAATAAAAAATTTTATAGGGGAATGAATGTAGGTTTATTTTTTGGTACTTTTAATCCTTTACATAATGGCCACATTGGCATTTGTAAAAAACTATTCGAAAAAAAAATTGTTGATGAGATATGGTTGGTTATTACTCCACTTAGTCCTCACAAAAAATCAGAACAAATCGTTGATGAATATTTACGATTGGATATGATTAAAAAAGCTATTTATCAATTTCTTTATATAAAGGTTTTAGACATTGAATTTAAAATGAAAAAGCCAAATTTCACCTTTCTTACTTTGAAAGAAATTAAAAAAAAATTTCCTTTAAATAATTATTTAATAATCATGGGTGAAGATAATTTTTTAAAGATAGATACCTGGAAAAACTCTACTTTTATTAAGTCGAATTTTAAAATAATTTCTTATCCTAGATCAAGTCAAAGTGTGGATGATGTATTTGATAATTTTTATGATATTTCATCTACAGAGATTAGAAATTTAGTAAAAAACAAATCTGATATTTCAAGTTACGTTCCAAAAGAAGTAAATAGGTTTATTAAAGAAAGGAACTTATATATCTAGATAGTTTTTATCTCCTCTTCTTTTTTATTAATAATCTCTTCTATCTTATTTATTTTATGATCGGTAATCTTTTGAACTTCGTTTTCTCCATCTTTAATTGTGTCTTCGGATATGCCTTCACTAGAAAGTTTTTTTAAGTATTCATTTGACTCTTTCCTTACAGATCTCACACTTATCTTACCTTTCTCTCCCTCAGATTTTATTTGCTTAGCTAATATCATTCTTCTTTCCTCTGTTAATGCAGGTATATTTATAATTATATTTTCTCCATCGTTCTGGGGTGAAAGACCAAGTTCACTATTCATAATTGCTTTTTCAATATCTTGAATAATTGTTTTTTCCCAAGGTTTTATAAATAATGTTCTAGGATCAGGTGAAGTGATAGATGCAACTTGAACTAAAGGTGTTGGAGCTCCATAGTAGTCAACTGATATTCCATCTAACATACTTGGTGATGCTTTTCCTGCCCTTATTTTCTTTAATTCAGATACAAGAAATTGCACCGACTTTTCCATTCTTTCTCTTGTGTCATCTAATATTAATTGTATCTCTTCCATATTAGTAAATTAATGTTCCAATATTTTTTCCTTCTATTAAATTAGAGAGATTACCTGGTTTATTCATATCAAATACAATTATCGGAAGACTATTTTCTTTACATAAAGTAAATGCTGTCATATCCATAATATTTAGATTTTTTTCATAAGCCTCATTAAATGATAATTCTTCAAACTTAATAGCATCTTTATTTTTTTCTGGATCAGAGTTATATACACCATCGACTCTTGTGCCCTTTAAAACAATATTTGCTTCAATTTCAATTGCTCTCAAACTAGCTGTAGAGTCAGTTGTAAAATATGGCTTACCAAGGCCTGCACCAAATATTACAATTCTTCTCTTTTGAAGGTGTCTTATTGCTTTTCTTCTTATAAATGGTTCGCATACTTGATTGACGTTAAATCCTGACATCAGTCTGGTATCACAACCTAATTTCTCTAGATGACTTTGTAAAGCCATACTATTAATTAATGTTGCCAACATACCCATATAATCGCCTTGAACTCTATTAATTCCAGACTCTTGTGCTTCGATACCTCTGTAAATATTACCTCCACCAATAACTACAGCAATTTCTATGCCTTTTTCATGGATAGTTTTAATTTCATTTGAATATTTTTCTAATAAACTAGAGTCAATACCGAATCCCTTTTCTCCCATTAGAGCTTCTCCACTTAGCTTAAGTAGAATTCTTGAGTACTTCATAATTTTCTAACTAATATAATTATAAATAGATGTAATTATATAACTCGAGTTGCAGTTATTTTTGTTATTACAAATTGTTATAAAAATTTGTTATAAATAAAAAAGAATATAATTTTGCTGACCTTTGAGCTTTATAGGCAAAATATTGTAGATTTTAAGACGGGGGGATACCAAAGCGGTCAACTGGGGCAGACTGTAAATCTGTTGACTTATGTCTTCGCAGGTTCGAATCCTGCTCCCCCCACTTATTTTTATGATAGACAAGCGGGCGTAGCTCAGTTGGTAGAGCGACAGCCTTCCAAGCTGTAGGTCGAGGGTTCGAATCTCTTCGCCCGCTCTAATGCCGATGTAGCTCAGAGGTAGAGCACTTCCTTGGTAAGGAAGAGGTCACGGGTTCAATTCCCGTCATCGGCTCGAAAAAAATGTTAAAAATTGTATTATTATATAAATAAGTTAAATTTGAGTTAAATTTTAAAATTATGGCAAAAGAATCCTTTGATAGATCGAAACCCCATGTAAATATTGGGACTGTAGGTCACGTTGATCATGGTAAAACTACACTTACTGCTGCTATTACTAAAGTCCTTGCGGATAAAGGCTTAGCAGATAAGTTAGATTTTGAACAAATTGATAATGCTCCTGAAGAGAAAGAAAGGGGTATTACCATAAATACTGCGCATGTTGAATATCAAACTGATAATAGACATTATGCACATGTTGATTGTCCAGGTCACGCAGATTATGTTAAAAATATGGTAACTGGGGCTGCCCAGATGGATGGTGGTATCCTAGTTGTTGCTGGTACTGATGGACCTATGCCTCAGACAAGAGAGCATATACTACTAGCAAGACAAGTTGGTGTTCCAGCATTAGTTGTATTTATTAATAAGGTTGATCTTGTTGATGATGCTGAACTTTTGGAGTTAGTTGAAATGGAAATTAGAGAACTTTTAAATTTTTATAAGTTTCCAGGAGATGATATTCCTGTTGTTCAAGGTTCTGCACTTGGAGCTCTTAACGGTGAAGCTGAATGGGTTGAAAAAATTATGGAGTTAATGGGTCATGTTGATTCATATATACCAGAACCAACAAGAGAAACAGATAAAGACTTCTTAATGCCTGTAGAGGACGTATTCTCAATTACAGGTAGGGGTACAGTTGCAACTGGTAGAATAGAAAGAGGTGTTACAAATACTGGTGACGCTGTAGATATTATTGGTATGGGTGCTGAAGATCTAAAATCAACTATAACAGGTGTAGAGATGTTTAGGAAGATCTTAGACAAAGGACAAGCTGGTGATAATGCAGGTCTTCTCCTCAGAGGTATAGAGAAAACTGATATCAAAAGAGGGATGATTATTTGTAAGCCAGGGTCTGTGAACCCTCACGCTCATTTCAAAGCTGAAGTTTATGTATTGTCTAAGGAAGAAGGTGGAAGACACACTCCTTTCTTCAATAAGTACAGACCTCAATTTTACATGAGAACAACTGATGTTACAGGAGAGATAATGCTACCTGATAAAGTTGAGATGGTTATGCCTGGAGATAATTTAACAATTGAAGTTAAATTAATCAACAAGGTAGCTCTAGAACAAGGTTTAAGATTTGCTATTAGAGAGGGTGGAAGAACCGTTGGAGCAGGTCAAGTAACAGAGATTTTAGACTAAATTTTAAAACTTTTATTTAATTCTAATTATTTAACTTATTATTTGTTAAATAATAACAATTATTCTAAATTTGCAGGCCGTTGGCCTGCATTTTAGTTATACGGGTGTAGCTCAATTGGTAGAGTAGCGGTCTCCAAAACCGTTGGTTGGGTGTTCGAGTCACTCCACCCGTGCTAGGGCTGTTAATTTTTTTGATATGAATAAATTAGTTGTTTTAATTTCTGAATCTTATCAAGAAATGGTAAATAAAGTTACCTGGCCAAGCCTAAGTAGTCTTCAAAGTAGCTCTTGGCTAGTGCTCGTTGCATCCCTGATCTTTGCTCTATTTATCGGATTAATAGACCTAGGTTTCGAGAATATAATGACTTTTTTTTACGATACTTTTTAAATATTTAATATGAGTTTAAATTGGTACGTTTTGAGGGCTATTAGTGGTAAAGAGAATAAGATTAAGACTTATCTTGAAAAAGAAATTAATAGAAACAAGCTTGAAAAGTTTATCCCTGAGGTTATGATTCCTTATGAAAAAGTTTACGTTATGAGGAATGGTAAGAAAAAAATTAAAGAAAGAAATTATCTACCTGGTTACGTGCTTGTTTCTGCTGATTTTTCACACGGAGAAGTACAACACGTGATTAAGAATGTTCCTGGTGTAATTGGTTTCTTAGGTTCAGGAACAGGATCATCAAGAGTTCCGATTCCTCTCAGAGAAGCAGAAATAAATAGATTATTTGGGAAATTTGATGATTTTAATAGTGAGGATGAGATAATGTTATCGCCATTTGTTGTTGGTGAGGATGTCAAAGTTATGGATGGACCTTTTAGCGGTTTTACCGGTTCAATATCTCAAGTCTTTGAAGA
>CESW01026563.1_pt1 | contig 14145 bp, 9 predicted proteins | sample 531171 | NCBI WGS metagenome assembly CESW01 (sample SAMEA2621859, study PRJEB7988) | marine metagenome | biome: marine biome (ENVO:00000447); feature: surface water layer (ENVO:00002042); material: "saline water (ENVO:00002010), including plankton (ENVO:xxxxxxxx)" | depth 5 m
AGATACCACGGGTTGCATCGGTCGTGACTCGATGTATGTGGACCTCTTTTACCCAGTGTACATCCCAAACAGCTTCACACCCAACAACGATGGAGTGAATGACGTATTTGGGATTGAGGGAGAAACGTTGCGTGGTTTTTGGATGAAAATTTTTAACAGGTGGGGCGAACTGGTGTTTTTTTCGGAGGACCCAGAACAACCTTGGAGAGGTAACGTAGACCAAGGCGATTACTATGCGCCCGATGGCGTATACCTCTATCAAATTCGAATTGAAAGGGAAGACGGCCCGGTCCTTTTGCAAGGTCATGTGCATTTGTTGAGGTGACAGGGTGTCATATCTCACAACATGATGTGGGTAGCTTGGTGAGGTTGTCCCTTGCATCTTGATGACGAAGTTTTACCTTGCTTGCATGGATTCACTGCGGCATGCTTCTCCGATTACGCCGGAAGAGGTGTTGAACCTGTTGCCTGGTTTGTTTTGGGATCACGACTGTGTGATGCTTCCAGGGTTGGGTGGGTTTGTGTGCAATCCGCGTTCGGCTTGGTACGACGAGGCCAAAAGACAAATTGTCCCACCTTCACGCGATGTCCTTTTTAATCCGCGCTTGACCACCAACGATGGAATCGTTGCCAACGAGCTCATGGAGAAACGAGGCGTCATGTACCCGGAGGCATTGCAAGCAGTAGAATCGTTGGTTGAGCATATTCAAAACCAACTGGACGCTGGCAACTCGGTCGAACTCCCAGGTTTGGGCAAGTTGTACCGCGAGGAAGACCGTCAATTGCGCTTCATGGCAGATGCCGAATTTGAACGCATGTTGCAGTCATTCGGCCACGCAAGCATTCCTTTGGTGGTTCGCGATTTGGGAGCAACGAGCTCGGTTCAAGAAGCTCCCGTACTTGATGTCGCTGCATCAGGAACCGGTGGATTGAACCGTGAGCTGAGTAAAAAAGAGGATACACAAGTCATACCTTTTCGCCTCCAACTGGCGAGAGCCGCCGCTGCAGTGGCCATCCCATTGACGTTGGCTGGAGCTTATTTGCTGGCCGATCCCGCCGGCAACACAACCTTGCTCGGAAGCAATCCTTTGTGGAATGCAGTCCCCATCAAGTCGACTTATGCGCCATTGGAGCGGGATGCAGGTGTTGAGTCTATGGCAGAATCGCTGATTGACAATCGAGGGGAATCCATCCAGGATTTCGTCACTCGAACATCGTGGGAGGGACTTCTTGAATTTGATGTGGAAGAGGGCCGCCCTGCGGCAGGTGGTGTGCGGGTATTTGTGCCAGCCAATACGGCAGAGGAAGAGCGGGAGACCGAACCCCACGTGACGTCCATGCCAGTGACCGACCTCGCGCCAAATCCAGTTGTCAGTCCCACGGCAGAAACAGTGAAGTTTATGATTGTGGGTGGGGCATTTGGCGTGCTTGACAACGCGGAGAAGCTCGCGGCATCGATGAGAAAAGAAGGCTTTGACACCTCTCTTCACCATCAAGAACACAACGGACTCACAGCAGTATCTATGGGCAGATATGCCTCTGAGAAATTGGCGCGGGAAGCCTTGGAAGATGCCCGGGCTCGTGGCCACGAAAAGGCGTGGTTGAAGCGCCTGTAAACCCATGATGAATCAAAAGGTGTCTTTGGACGACCTTGAGGGAGTCATTCTCGATTTTGGTGGAGTGTTGTACGACATCGACTACGATGCGCCGCCGAAAGCTTTTGCGGCGCTTGGGGATCCAAGTTTTGCATCACTGTACCATCAATCATCTCAGACAGCATGGTTTGATGACTTGGAAACGGGCAACCTGGGACGTGAGGAGTTTTACAGCCATTTGATTGCACGTTGCACGACGGGAACCAACTTAGACCAGATTCACGAGGCGTGGTGTTGCATTTTGACAGGCATGCCATGCGAACGCGCTGAGCTTGTGATGAAGCTGGGTGCGCGCACGCGATTGTTTTTACTTAGCAACACCAACGCCATTCACGCCAAGGTGTTTGAGGCAGATTTGCGTTCCACCTTACCTGATTCAGATGCGTTTTGGGGTGCTTTTGAGCAGGTGCACTACAGTCATGATTTGGGCATGAAAAAGCCAGATCCGGAGACGTTCCTTCATGTTTGTTCGAGGCATGATCTCACGCCCGCGAAAACGCTATTTCTGGATGACAGCATGCAACACGTCAAGGGCGCAGACGTGGCGGGTCTCCATGCCCATCATTTGGACTTGTCTCGTGAGAATGTGACTGATTGGCTGACGCGAATGGGTTGGCTTGATTGATGCACAGCCGCGTCAGTCACTCCAATCTGAAAACGCGGAGTCCAATTCTTCATGCCTTTCAGAGGGCACGGGCGTGGCTCCTTGCTCCAAAATCAGAAAAATCTCCTGGCTACGAGATTCCTGTGGATAGCTCTTGGACCCATGGAAACGCGTGCCTTCAGGATCAATTCGCAAGAGCTGAGCTTCACTTTCGCCAAACTTAAAATACCACGTATCACCCCCATCGTGTCTTTCGAGGTAGGTGATACGTGACGTTGTGGTCTCCCAAAACATGACGCTGAATTCGGCAATGAGGAACTCAACGCGGTTTGGTTCCTCCGAGGATACTCGCGCCCATTCGTGAGCTGGCATGCCTCTGGAAGCCAAGAACCGGGCAAATTCCAATTCCAAACCTTGGAGCTCCTCTTTGGTGAGGTCTCGAAAACGACGAGGAGCGGCCATCGACTTTATTCGTCAATGCCTTCCAGCATGAACAGAAAGGCGTACTCAAGGGCGACCTCTTTGATTCGTTCGAAACGACCAGAGGCCCCGCCGTGACCAGTTTCCATGTTGCAGTCCATGATGAGAAGGTTGTCGTCAGTCTTTACATCTCGCAATTTGGCAATCCATTTGGCGGGCTCCCAATATTGCACTTGGCTGTCCCAATACCCTGTTGTGATGAGAGTGTGGGGATAGTCCTTGGCCTCGACATTGTCATATGGGCTGTATTGCATGATGTAATCGAAGTAGTCCTTGTCTTTTGGATTGCCCCACTCATCAAATTCAAATGTGGTGAGTGGGATGCTCTCGTCAAGCATGGTATTGATGACATCCACAAATGGCACCGCTGCGATGACGCCATTGAACAAGTCAGGAGCCATATTCATCACGGCACCCATCAACAATCCACCGGCACTTCCACCCATGGCATACAAATGATCGGGGTTGGTGAAGCCCTCATCAATCATGGCTTGGCCGCAGTCGATGAAATCTTGGAAGGTGTTTAATTTGTTGAACAACTTGCCGTCTTCGTACCACTCTCGGCCCATTTCGCTACCTCCGCGGATGTGCGCGATGGCGTACACAAATCCACGATCGAGCATGCTCAACCTCGCGACAGAGAAGCTTGCGTCCATGCTGTATCCGTAGCTGCCGTATGCGTAGAGGAGAAAGGGGTTTTTGCCGTTGCGATCCAGCCCTTTGCGGTAGACAATGCTCACGGGGACCTTGACCCCATCTCGAGCTTCCACCAACATGCGCTCGCTCACGTAATTTGCTGAGTTGAAGTGTCCGCCTAAGACCTCTTCCTGTTTCAGGGTTTCAATTTCCCCTGAGGCGAAGTTGTATTCTAAAACACTGTTGGGGGTAGTCATGGACGAGTAGCTGTAACGCAAGCGATCTGTATTAAAATCGGGATTCGCGCCAACGTAAGCGGTATACGCGGGGTCGTCAAAGGGAATGTAAGTGTCTGATTCGCCATCCCAACGCTTGATACGAATGCGGTTGAGCCCCTCTTGACGCTCTTGCACCACGAGGTGGTCGCTGAAGATGTCAATGCCCTCGAGCAATACATCGTCGCGATGAGGCAAGACGTCCTCCCAATTCTCATATGTGGTGGCCGTGACAGGGGTTTTCACGAGCTTGAAGTTCTTGGCGTCGCGGTTGGTTACGATGTAGAAGTGATCGCCGTAGTGGTTGATGTCGTATTCTAGGTCGCGCTCGCGTTTCTGAATCACGCTCCATTCTCCATTGGGTGTGTTTGCGTCGAGGTACCACCATTCTGTACTGACGGTGGTGCTCGTTCCAATGACCAAATACGTTTCACTCTTGGTCTTGCCAATGCCGCAAGAAAACGTTTCGTCCTTCTCCTCAAACACCAACTCATCTTCGCTCACGTCCGTCCCCAAAACGTGCTTGTAAATTTGGAATGAGCGAAGTGTCAAAGGGTCCTTCTTGGTGTAGAAAAGTGTTTTGTTGTCGTTGGCCCAAGTCGCGCCACCGGTGGTTTCTGGGATGCGGTCTTCGAAGACTTTACCAGTGCGCAAGTCTTTCACGTAAAGCGTGTATTGCCGGCGACTGACGGTGTCCACCCCATATACGAGGAGATGATTGTCAGGGCTGACACTGCGCCCGCCAATTGCAAAGTAATTGTGTCCTTCAGCCAGCGCAGGCTGGTCGAGCATGATCTCTTCCTCAGCGTCCATGGACCCTTTCTTTCGACATGTGTACGGATATTCTTTGCCTTCTTCGTAACGGCTGTAGTACCAAAAGCCTTTATCTAGCACAGGAACACTCTCGTCGTCTTTTTTAATGCGGCCGACAATCTCATCGTAGAGTTTTGTCTGAAGTGCGTTGGTTGGGGCCATTGCCTCCTCCTTGTATTCGTTCTCGGCTTCGAGATATGCCACAACCTCAGTGGTTTGTGCGTCGGGATTTTTGGATTCCTTTTGGTCGTCGCTGAGGCGCATCCAGAAGTACTCGTCTTGCAGCTGCAAGCCGTGGATGTCAGTTGTGTGTGGCTTTTGGGCTGCGTCAGGTGGTGTTGGCAATTCAGACGCCTGGGTTACGTAGTCTGTGGTCTTCATGTTTTGAGAAGGGGAGTTGCAGCCAAGGGAAAGAGCCCAAACGGCAGCGGTGGTCACACTAAAAAATCGCATGTTCATGTCAACGAGTTTGAGCCGCACATCATGTGCGGGAATGTGAAGATACGGGCAGAATTGGCGCCTTCAGATGTTCAGGTCTCCGGTTTCAATCAGCGCGTCAATGGCTTGCAAATCCTGTGGGGTGTCCACAGACGGAGTCAAGTGGTTGGTCGTTCCCACATCGATGCGCCATCCGTGGTCGAGCCATCGCAATTGTTCGAGGCGCTCGCGCTGCTCAAGCGGCGTGGGACTGAGTTGCACAACGGCTTCCAGCGCAGTTCTTGTGAACCCGTACAACCCGACGTGTTGAAGCCAAGGCCCATCTCCGTAAGGGATGGGACTGCGACTGAACATTTGGGCGCGACCATTGAGGTTTCTGACCACTTTGACTCGGTGCTGTGAGTGGATTTCTGGGTCAGCGGGCATGGATTTGGCCAAAGTGACCACAGCTGCGTCAGGTTTGCGCAGCATGTCTGTGAGTTGCGTGATTTGATCTGGGTGGACAAAGGGCTCGTCTCCTTGAATGTTGAGAACAGCGTCGAAATGCTCGTCGCGTTCTTCAAGGATCGCTGCGGCTTGGTGACACCGATTGGTCCCATTGGGGCAGTTCTTGGAGGTCATGACAACTTCTCCCCCAAAGGACTGAACGACTTGAGCGACGCGCTCGTCGTCTGTGGCCACGACGACATGTTGGCAAGCACCAGAATCGATGACGCGTGCGTGAACCCGTTGAATCATGGGTAAACCGGCCACGGAGGCGAGGGGTTTCCCTGGAAATCGCGTCGATTCATATCGCGCGGGGATGACAGCCAAGATGTTCATGTCAGGTGGTCGGGGCGGTAACGCGATGTGCTATTGCAATTCGTATGTGTAAACGAGATTCACAAGCCTCGGCGACTCAATGGCCAAGGGTCGAATGCTGTATTCCTCATTGGTCAGGTTGCTGACCACGAGAGACATCTTGTGATGCTCGGAAAGGTTGACGCCTGCCCTGAAGTCCCAAATCCAAGGAAGATTGGGATTTTCGGCAAGCCAGTTTTGAAGTCCCCAGTCGACAACCCCGAGTTGCTCAAACACAAGCCATGCCGCATCGATGTTTTGAAGCGCGCTTTGATAACGCGCACTCGCGCCAATGAACCAAGCACCATGTCGAAGCTCAGCATCAAATCGCACCAATTCTTGAGAGCGGTATTTCAGTATTTGTCCTGTGGTGTCCAGACTGGTGTTGTTGTAAGTCAAGACGCCCAGCGTATCAGACCCATTGAGGATGGCAGCGTAGGGGACATCGGGGGTTAGGCTAATGGGGTTGGTGTAGGTGTAACCAGCGAGAACGTCCAAGGTTGTTTCTCCCCATGTGGCACGTCCCATGATGGATGCCTCCCAGCCCGTAACCCGGCTTCGACCGGTATTCAAACTCCGGAATCCGTTTCCGGCCAAAGGCTCTGTGGGCGTCCCCCATCGGCCAAACGTAAACTCGATGAAATCCTCGTATTCCTGATAAAAGGCAGCCATGTCAAAAAAACCTTGGAATCCACCCACTTGAAGGCCTTGTTTGACGCCGGCCTCGATGTTGACGGCTGTTTCAGGTCGCAGCTCATTGTTGGGATAGACTTGAAGTGGCCCGAGTCCGGTTCGGATGAACTTTTCTGCAATGGTTGGGAAGCGGAACCCTTGCCCAAAACTGGCCCTGACCCAGGTGGCTTCAGCGGCTTGAAAATTCATGCCTGCACGGAAAACGGGCTTGGATGCCGTGCTGTCATTGATGCTGAAGTGTTCATAACGGGTGCCCAAAGAGAGGTTGAGTCGTTCTCCAGCTTGTTGGTCCACCTGCAAGTAGGCCGAACGGTTGGTGGCGGTGTTGATGCCTTCAGGGTTTCCACCATTGTAGAGTTCAGCCTCTCCGCGTGTAAGTTGTTGAACTGCCCCTGCAGTGAGCATCAAGCCATCCATGCCCCAAATTTCCCCTCGTTGTTGCACTTGATACTCCGAGTAGAAGACGTTGCTCGTGTTGCTTTGGCCGTTGTCGTTGTCGTTGTTGAGGTGCTGCCAACGGTTGCGAAAGCTGTGCTGAGTGCCATTGGGGGAGAGGTACTCGATGTAAGGGTCTACTGTGCCTACCACTTGTTTGGTTCTCGTTGCCGCGCCGTCCGTGCTGCTGTAGAGGCCATCATAAGCGCGCTCCCAGATGAGGGTGTTGAGGGATTCTCCGCGCTGCCAATTCGTGTTCAGGCCAAACTTGAGCCCTTCAATGTTTGTGTTGCGTCGTCGAATGTTGAGGTTGACCCTTCCTTGTGAGTTGGCCCCCCATCGGTTCACGTTGAAAGGATTGAAATTCATGGCAGCGGTATCTACTGGCACCACGATGCCATTGACACTGTCTTTGTACACTTCCGGACCCTTGAAACCGTCGTCTCCGAGAAAATTTCCTCCAATGACGACGTCCCACCCGCCATATTGTTGACTGTGCAAAAAGCGCAGGTTGCTCTGCTGCAACCTGCCGTCCCAGTATTTGCTTTCCGAGCTTTGAGGGTCGCTGTACACGCCGTGCTGAAGGCTGATACGAGTAAGAGGCCGAGCATCAGGGTAGCGCGTGCGAATGTTGATGACTCCACTCAGCGCAGCGCTGCCATAAAGCACAGAACTCGCACCCTTGACAATTTCGATTTGTTCAAGGTTTTCTAGTGGCAGAAAGCTCCAAGAAGGACGCCCTGCATCTCCACTCAACACGGGGAGATCATCGACGAGCACCATCACTCGGGAGCCGGCGCCATAGCTGAAACCGCTGCCGCTTCGAATTTGAGGTTCCCCATCAACAAGGCTTACACCCGGGGTTTGTTCAATGGCTGTTTCCAGACTTGTGGTGGCCTTGTTTTCTACCAATGCAGGTTGCAACACTTCGAGAGAGACCGTTACTTCGGAGGCGTCTTGCTCAAAACGCCCGGCGGAGACCACCACGAGCCCAAGAGCCTCAGCAGCAGACTGCATGACGGGATTCCATGTGGCGGTTTGTCCTGCAACGAGGTCGACTTGGAATTTTTGCTCAGACATCCCAATGAATGAACATGTGATGGAATGCTGGCCGGGTGAGAGCCGGAGGAGATATGAGCCATCGAGGTCGCTGGCTACAGTTGTTTCGCCATTGGTGAGATAAGCGCCAACAAGGGGCTGATTTGCTTTGTCAAACACTCGGCCTTGAACGGTTTGAGCCCACAGGGATGAACAGGCGCCCAAAAGTCCTCCCAGGGTGAGCATGATGGCGAAAGGAAAAAATCGCATGCGCCGAAATAACAACATATTCGCGCGATTTCCGAAACGTGTGTATAACAAACGCTCTCGGCTGTGAACAGGATGTCCATCCATTCTTGTGGCGAAGCAGCTTGCATGTGATGGATTCGATTTTGGCATGGATGGCGATGCTTGCGCGCCCGGGACGAGGCGCAAGGTGGATTCGCCATGAGGTGTCACAAGCGGGCAGTGCGATGGCCGCGTGGGAGCATTGGGCAGCGCAACGAACCTCGCAGGCCAAGCGTGCTTTGGATGAGGCCAAACGACAGCACGAAGTGATTCGGTCTTTGGGTGCCGATGTGGTCACATTTCATGATTCGCGATACCCTGAGCTCCTTGCACACATTGCAGATGCGCCCCCCGTATTGTACGCGAAAGGTTCGTGGCCGAGACCAGATGCATGGGGACGGTCCTTGTCTGTGGTGGGCACACGCGCATGTTCGCCTAGAGCTGCGGATTGGGCTGAACAAGCAGGTCGTGAATGGACGGAGGCAGGGGGCAGGTTGGTCAGCGGGTTGGCACGAGGCATTGACGGAAGGGCACATCAAGGAGCTTTAAATGGGATGAACGGAGGGGCTCAAGTTGCTGTTCTGCCCTGTGCCTTAGATGCGATTCACCCTCGCATGCATGTGGGGGTGGCTGATGAAATTTTGCAGCGAGGAGGACTGCTCGTATCTGAGCAGCCCCCGGGCATTGAAGTGCAGCGTTGGATGTTTGCTTCCCGAAACCGCATTTTGACGGGGCTTTCGCCAACCACGGTGGTCATTCAGAGTCCGGCTCGGGGTGGATCTTTGATTTCGGCGCAGTGTGCTTTTCATCAAAACCGAGAGGTTTTTGCCTTGTGGCAAAGGGGTTTGGGAAAAGGCTGGGAAGGCAACCGTGCTTTGGTCGCAGATGAAATTGCGCATCCTGTTTCTGACGTGAACGAACTCTGGCGCGTCCTGTCGAAGGACGTCAGCTCGCGAAAATCCCTTTTGAAAAAAGGAAAAGTCGCAGTTGGTTTCCCAGCGGGATGCCAAGAGGTATGGGCGGTTTTGGACAACAAGAAACCGGTTACTTGGACGGAGCTGAGCACATTGTTCTCAAGTCGTGTCAAGGACCTCGAACGGCAGCTTTTTACCCTGGAGATGTTGGGGTGGATTCGTCGGCTTCCGGGGCGGGCATTTCTTCGGAATTGATGTCTGGAATTGGCGCGCTCTCTTTTCGCGTTCCCAATGCCATGTTTGTCGCACGCGGTGCCTCAGGCAAACTTTCGAGGTCGTGTTCTGGCACGGGCTGAAGTCCGCTTCCTTTGGAGATCAGGGCAGCAGTCATGACGAGAGAGGTGGTGAGGATGACAACAAGTAAGATTCCCTGATCGAAACCTGTTTGCACCAGGTTAGAGTATTGAGATTCGAGGGCAAAAAAGAGCAAGACAGTGATTAAGCCTCTTGGCGCGATGTACAGAAGCGGAGAGAGCGGCTCTTGTTTCATGAACCACAAAAGAAGAAGTCTTACGACGTACAACAGAACGCTGATGATGAGACCCTGAAGCAAAACCTCGAGATTGAGAAAAACACTGAGACTGACGGTCATTCCAAACAGCACAAAAAAGAAGGTGCGAATCACAAAAGCACTTTCCAGAGTCAGCACATGAAAGTCGTGGTGCAAGGCTTTCATGCGATCGTCCTTCAGCAGTTTTCCGGGCCAGCCGTTGGTGATGCCCAGCCAATCAGGGAAGAACAACTTGTGGTTGTTCAGCATCAATCCAAAAATCAAAATCAGGATCAGTGGGCTTAGGTGAAACAATTTTTGAATGGCGTAGATGAGAAGCAAAACAGCGATGCTCAGAAAGAGGCGGACGCCGCTTTCGATTTTTTGCAGCACATAAACCATCAAATAAGCCACAACGACAGAGATGAGTAGTGTTCCCAGAAGATTCCCCACGACACTTTTTGCCACTTCGGCCCCAGACACTGCGTCCTGATTGCCCAAAAGCAGGTAAAAGGCCATGATCCCAAAAATGTCAGAGAAGGTGCTCTCGTAGACCATGAATTCCCTCGAAGCAGGAGACAACCCACCGACACTTGGGATGATGATGGCGCTGCTCATGATCGACAAAGGGATTCCGTAGACAAGGGCATTGAACCACGGCATGGCCATGGTGAAATGAAGAAAGGCTGCAATGGCTCCGGTGCTCATGACAAGCGCAACCAAGGCCAAAGTGGCACTTCTAAGAATGAGCGTCAGCTTGTCTCGGCGAAGTTCCAGTTCCAATGCGGCTTCAAGCACGATGAAGATGAGCCCCACGGTACCCAGCAACTCAAGCACCAATCCTTCGAATGGAATGGCGTTGAGTCCCACAGCTTGGAACCCCTGACGAATGGCGATGCCCATTGCAATGAGCACAAGAACACTGGGGATGTTGGTTCTTCGGGCGAGTAGATTGGCGAAATATGACAGGATGATGACAGCACTTCCGCCGATGACCAGGCCGTAGGCATTGATGTCCTGCGCGGACAATTCAAGGCCGGAAGCGAAGGTGGAGGTTAGAATCATACTGGCAAAATCACCCAAATCCACCAGTAAACAAACGGAAGAAATCGTTTCCAAGGGCAAAAACCATCAGGGACAGCAAAAGAACAATCCCGATGACTTGTGCCCGCTCCAATACTTTTTCTGGCGCGGGTTTTCCTGCAATCATCTCGTACAAGGTGAACATGACGTGTCCTCCATCCAGTGCAGGTATAGGCAGCAAATTCATGAAGGCGAGAATAAGGGAGAAAAATGCCGTGTTGCGCCAGAAAACTTCCCAATTCCACCCACCGTCAAAAATGCTGCCAAAGGTCACCAAGCTGCCCACCTGTGAGGCACCACTCTTGGTGAACAAGAACCTCAAAGATCTCACATAGCCTTGCAGCGTTTCTTTGGCGGTGGTGAATCCGGCGCCAATGCAATGCACAAGTCCGTATTGAAGGTGAGTCGAAGGGAACATCTCAGCGTAGTGGGATGCGGGATGGACGAAAAACCCTAGGCTGCCTGTGCTGTCAGGGACCGCGTCGAGCTGCAAGGTTTGACCTGCGCGATTGAGCGTCAAACGCACCGGGGTCTCAGGGTGAGATTGAATGGCTTCGCGAACGGTTTCGAAGTAGGGCAAACTCATGTCGCCCACCGCGAGGATGCGGTCACCGACTTCAAGTCCCGCGAAACCCGCGCGACTTGCGGAGTCGACGGCCGCAATTTCACAAGGATAAAGAAGAGAAAAGGGGCGCTGTATGCCTTCGTCAATGAGGGTTTGGCCGAGCTCTTTTTTCAACTCCAGGGACACCATTTTGCCGTCTCGCAGGAGGTCAACCTGGGTCACGCGTTTGTTGAACCCCTCGATGCGGAGGTCGCTAAAGTACAAGAGCGTTTCACCGTTGTAACCAAGGATGCGATCACCGTCTTGAAATCCAAGAGCCTCCAGTTTGGGGTCAACATTGACGGGGTGTTCGTTCGCGAGCTTGGTTTCACCCCAAACAAAGAGCACTCCAGAATAGATGACAAAACCGAGGATGAGGTTGACGATGATGCCTCCGAGCATGATGATGAGCCGTTGCCAGGCAGGTTTGGACCGAAATTCCCAAGGTTGCGCAGGTTGGCTCATTTGTTCCGTATCCATGCTCTCATCAATCATGCCTGAAATTTTGACATAGCCTCCCAAGGGCAGCCATCCAATGCCCCACTCCGTCTCCCCGATTTGCCTTTTAAACAGAGAGAATCCAGGATTCATGAAGAGATAAAATTTCTCGACGCGGGTTTTGAATGCGCGGGCGGCCCAATAATGGCCGAATTCGTGAAGCACCACAAGAATGGACAAGCTTAAAAGAAGCTGGGTGGCTTTGATCAGGGCAACCATGGCGCAAATGTACACCTCGCTCCGGCGCCTGTGAGGAATTCACGCACAAGTGCTCACAACGAATTCAAAGTGGCGCATTCGGATGGTGACATCGTTGCATCTTCGAAGCATGAAGCGCATTCCTTGGAAGTTGCTGTTGTGGTTGGTGGGTTTGGGCCCATTGATCGGTTTGGCGGGTTTGGTGGCGTTGGCCTGGCTCGGTGATTTGCCGGCGACCGAGGCCTTGGCAAATCCCAAAACAGACTTTGCCACGAGGGTGTATTCTCTCGATGGAAAGGTGTTGGGGAGTTACTACACTGAGAATCGATCCGATGCTCGCTTTGAGACTTTGCCGCCTCATTTGGTCGATGCTTTGATCAGCACTGAAGATGCGCGCTTTTTTGAGCATTCGGGCATTGACTTCATCGGCCTGGCCCGCGCCATTGCCTACATGGGAAAGCGAGGAGGAGGATCGACAGTCACTCAGCAACTTGCAAAGCTTCTCTTCACAGACAAGTACGAGACGACAAGTTTCTTTGAGCGTGCCTTGCTACAAAAGCCGAAGGAGTGGATTCTTGCATCGCGTTTGGAGCGGCATTACACCAAGCAAGAAATCATCGCGCTCTATGTCAACCGCTACGATTTCATCAATCAAGCCGTCGGCATTGAAAGTGCGGCAAATGTGTATTTCAACAAATCGGCAACGGAATTGAACGTGCAGGAGTCGGCCATGCTTGTGGGGATGCTCAAGAACAGCGCTTTGTACAACCCGCTTCGGCGCCCTGAGTTGGTTCTAGGTCGCAGAAACGTGGTGTTGTCACAAATGGTCAAATACGGGCATTTGGATCTCGAACAGTCGGATTCTCTTCAGGCCCAACCTTTGGGATTGCAGTTTCAGCGCGTGAGCCATGACGAGGGAGCAGCGCCTTATTTCCGGGAAACACTTCGCGCAGAGCTCAAAACAATGCTGGCAGAAAAAGACGATGACGGCAATTACCTTTTGGCGAAGGCAGACGGCTCGGCGTACGACATTTATCGCGATGGACTTCGGGTCGTCACTACGATTGACAGCCGCATGCAGAGCTATGCGGAAAAAGCGGTAAACAGACATTTGGCGGGAGAATTGCAGGCGAGCTTCAACCGAGATCTCAAAGACCGACCAGAGGAGGTCGCGCCTTTCTTCGAGGACATTGACCCCGAGGTGCGACAGGCGATCATAGACGTGGCCATGCGTGACTCCGACCGCTACAAAAAGGGAGTCGGAAAGTTGTGTCCTTCATGCAACCGGCCCTCCTACTACATCTCGGCCACAACCTTGCCAGATGGCCGCAAGGCCTACGAATGCAACAGTGGGAATGGCGGCCGTGGTTACACATGGGCGGCTCGCACCGACGAGGAGATGCGCGAGTTGTTCCGCAAGCCTGTTGAGATGAAAGTATTCACGCACCAAGGCACTGTGGATACTGTATTGTCTCCTCTTGACAGCATTTTGCATCGCAAAGCGATTCTGCACGCAGGCCTCGTATCTGTGGAGCCAGCCACAGGCCACATCAAGGCTTGGGTGGGCGGCATTGATTTCAAACATTTCAAGTACGACAACGTGGGTCAAAGTCGTCGCCAAGTGGGCTCGACATTCAAGCCTTTTGTGTACGCCACAGCCATGCGATTGGGGGCGGAGCCTTGCGATGAGTTCCCCAACCAAAAGACGTGCATTGACCTTCCGAGGGGGAGTGATCCGCCGCGTTGGTGTCCGGACAATTCAGACGAAGACTACGGGGAAATGGTCACGCTTGAGTATGCGTTGGCCAATTCAATGAATACGGTCACAGCGAAGCTCATCAAGGATTACGGAACAAGGAGAGTCATTGACTTGGCACACGCTTTGGGCATTGAGAGTGACATCCCCAACGTGCCGTCCATCGCGCTTGGTGTCGCGCAATTGACACTTCGAGAATTGGTCAGCGCAAACGCTTCATTTGTGAATCAAGGTGTCTATGTGCAGCCGACGTTCATCGCACGCATCGAAGACCGATTTGGAAATTCGATTTATGAGCCTGCTCAGGAGATTCGACAAGGTCTTGATGAACGCACTGCTTATCGAGT
>CESW01035745.1_pt1 | contig 14132 bp, 15 predicted proteins | sample 531171 | NCBI WGS metagenome assembly CESW01 (sample SAMEA2621859, study PRJEB7988) | marine metagenome | biome: marine biome (ENVO:00000447); feature: surface water layer (ENVO:00002042); material: "saline water (ENVO:00002010), including plankton (ENVO:xxxxxxxx)" | depth 5 m
CAATACTGCAACCAAGATGACAACACAAAAGCGGCAAAGTGCAGTGCCAGTATAGAGCCAACAACAATTATTAAGGCTATAAAGAATGGATTACACAACGCTAGTCGCAAACAAAGCTACTGACGGCTCTATTAAGAATTGGGTCAACAACGACAGCTTTTCCGCGCCGACAATATTAGCAGAGGCAGAAGATTTTATTTACAGGCGTTTGCGTGTGCGTGAGATGCTCAAATTGACCACTGGCAACATGGTTGTGGGTCAAGACTACATAGACGTGCCTACTGATTTCATTGGCTCACGCTCGTTGTTCTACAGCGGCACAGAGAAGCTTGCGATGAACCACACAACATTGGATGCAATCGAGTCAGCTAGATCATACGACACAAGCGGTAATGTAAGTCAGGGCAAGCCGACACAGTTTTACATTGACGCGGACAAAGCATTTTTTCCGTTAGCGCCAGATCAAACCTATGCTTACAGGTGGCGTTACTATTGTCAGCCAGCGGCATTGTCTGGAAGCAACACAACTAACTTTCTGACAAACTTTAGCCCACGTTTATTGCGTTGCGTGTGTTTGGCAATGGCTAATGAGTTTTTGAAGAACGACAGCGATAAATTGTATTGGTTGCGTTTGGCAGAAGGTGAGATAGAGGTATTACATAAAGCTGACGATGAAGTGCGTTGGGATTTAGACGTGTCGGTAGTCGTTACGTGATATGCCTTATTTACCAATTGACCAAGCGGTTGCTGATTTAGAAAACAGAAAGCGTGACAGATTACCTTATGTCAGTGATTTGCCTACGCAAAGCGTTGTTACTTTAGGTTCAACGGCAACAGATGCGTCAGACATAAATGCTACATTAGTTTTGTTAACTACAGTAGCGTTAGGAACAGGCGCAAAACTGCCTTTGGCATACGCTGGTAGCTTTGTGTGTATAAGAAATAGTGGCGCTAATACTGCTACAATTTATTGCCAAGCTAACGAAACGATAGACGGCGGTTCATCAACAACAATTACAGCGTCTAGTAGCAAATTATTTTTTGCACCAGCCGCGCAACAATGGTTTACAATTTAGGAGTGAAATATGGCTTCAACACCATCAGAACGCCTTTCATTACGTTTGATTGGCACAGGTGATTTTGCTGATACATGGGGTGCTGAACTTAACTCAGATACTTTGGCCCTTATAGATGAGGCTGTGTCGGGTGTAGAAGAGATAAGCCTTACTGGTAACATAACCCTATCAACAACGCTGTACCAAACGAACCAAGCACGAAATAGGGTATTACGATTTACAGACGGTGGTTTATCGTCAGCGCCTACTATTTCATTGCCAGCAACAGAACGTTGGTATGTCATTCAAAACGCTACTGGCGGTACTTACGCATTAACATTTAGCAACGGTTCATCAACCGTAACTGTAGCCGCAAATATTGACACAGCTATTATTTGGCAAACTGGTAGCACACTGTATGGAATAGACTTAGCAAAAGGCACAGACGTTGCCACAATTGCCCCACAGATAGCCAACAACAACTTACAAGCGGTTGCTGGGCAGATTGCGCCAACTAATAACTTATCTACCGTTGCAGGGATAAACAGTGACATAACAACTGTTGCAAACCCTACTTATAAGGCGCTTGTCGAGGTTGTTGGAGAAGCAACCTACAAGGCACTGGTCGAGGTTGTTGGCGAGACAAACTATAAAGCATTGGTCGAAGTTGTCGGGGAGTCTGTTTATAAATCTCTTGTCGAAACAGTAGGTAACGCAACCTACAAGGCATTAGTTGAGGTTGTCGGCGAGACAAACTATAAAGCATTGGTAGAGACTGTTGGTGAGTCAGTTTATAAATCCGTTGTTGAGACTGTAGGGGAAGCTGTTTATAAAGCGAAAGTTGAAACAGTCGCTGATGCAACTTATAAAAGCCAAATCGAGGCGCTTAATGATGTAACCTATAAAGCGCAATTGCAAGATATTGCGACAAACCCATACAAACCGTTAGTTGAAACGGTGGGTAATGCTACCTATAAAGCACTAGTCGAGGTAGTTGGTGAGTCAACTTACAAAGCACTTGTTGAGACAGTTGGAAATTCTACTTATAAGGCGTTGGTCGAGGTTGTTGGCGAGTCAGTTTACAAGGGCAAAGTTGAGATTGTAGCTAATAATCAGCCAGCCGTTTCTAACGTAAGTTCTAACATTAGTAATGTTAATAACTTTAATGATCTTTATCAAATTAGTGCATCAAACCCCTCAACTGACGGTGGAGGAAATGCACTTAGCCAAGGTGACCTTTTCTTTGACTCAACCAACAATGAGTTAAAAGTTTATAATGGTTCTGCATGGCAAGGCGGCGTGACTGCGAGTGCAAATTTCGTTTTAAAAAGTAATAATTTAAACGATTTGGCAAGTGCATCACAAGCCAGAACCAACCTTGGCGGTGTAATTACCGAAATATCCCAAGACACAAGCCCCGCACTTGGCGGTGACTTACAAATGGGCAGTTTTAGCATAAGTGACGGCGTCTTGCGACTCAAGAACACTGGTTCGCAATCAGAGTTGCGTTTGTATTGTGAGTCGGGGAATGCTCACTATACAGGAATTAAATCAAGTCCCCATGCTCAGTATTCAGGAAATTTGACGTTCGTGCTGCCAGCCACAGTCGGTGCGGCTGGACAGGTTTTAACAGATGTTGCTGGTAACGGTGTGTTGGCTTGGTCAACGCCAAGCGGTGGCGGTTCTGTAGCAACTCAAATGAAATTTGAATAAGGAAAAAAAATTATGGCAGATCAAGTGAAACAATTGGCTTTCAAACAGTTCACCGATGCGGAGATTGAGGCGGGCACTCGCTGGGATGCGCTTACTACTAATGGAACGACTCACTACGTCATAAAATCGATAGAGGGTACACAAGGCTATAATGCGGAGGCCATAGAAGCAACGGCAACCATTGGCCTAACGACAGATTTTAATAACGGCAAATATGCAAGCCTTGGCGTATGTGCGAAAAAAGACAGAGTTGGCTTGAGTGGGTCTGCAATCATGGATGCAGATAGCACCTTATCCATACGCCCAAAAGCTGCGACTATTTCTTACCGTGATCAAAGATTTCAACTCAGTCGTGCTAACAGCAATAACAACATGAATCAATGGCAACAACATAACAAGGCATTTGTCAACAATGTTGAAGATAGTATTAATCAAAATACATACATTAATAATTCATCTGTAACTCACAGCACAAGTAGAGCGTTGTATACTTATGTAGATAATTATGTCGTGTATCATACTAACGGCAACGGCATAAATTTAGCTATTTATTTTTTCAACAATAGTTCAAACACTGTAGGTTTTTCATTATTAAATGCCGACACTGGTTCTGAATATGGTTTTTATGATTCAACTTATGGAACACCCCATTTCGACGGTGAACGTTACATCTATTTTATGCGCGGCGGTAGTTATGATCATCAAATTAGTTTTTTCGACTTAGATAAATCTGACTTAACACCTTCCGCAACGCAAGGTGGTGCATCAGGTTCAGGCTACTTTCATGGTGCTTACGTCTACAGTGGAAACCAACAAATATCTTTGCAAACCACTTACGATAATCGTAGAACTTTCTTTTATTATGATCGTTATTTAAACAAAAAATTCCTTGGGTATAACTCAAACAATGATCAAAGATTCATTCTTTATGAAATTCCAGTAAACACACCAACCCACGATTATAGTAATACTGGGGAAAAATGGATTTGGCTTGCTCACTCTACTCATACTGGCGGTACAGATCCGTTTGGTAACGCTGGTAATAACTGTTGGAATTTAGGCCGCATTATGGCCAGTTACACAGGTAGTGCCCAAGTACATATGAAAATGACATATGATGCTACCAAAGCGCGTTATTATATTTTTGCTCAAGATGCTTCCCGAATATATCCGTTTACATTTACTCGCGCAGAATATGATGCAACTGCCACTGCTTCTCTTTTAAATCAAGGTGCGTTTGGATATGGACTTTATTTGATTGCCGCTGCTTCGGCGGGTGATGCAGGGTTTAACACTACCATTTATACAGATTTTAATAGTGGGAATGGCGCTTTTGATTTTGGAACAATGTCAAGCAATATAGGCGGTTTTACGATTAAAAATGACTGGAATAAATATTATGAAGGTTTAAAACTTTATACACGAACTTATAGTTCGAACTATCAATTATACGAAGTAGATTTAACTGCCGCTACAGCTGTAAAGGTTGATACTGGCATGACAGATTCCGAAAGTTTGACTAATTTTTCTGGATCATTTTGGATGGGTTGGGCTGTTCCTACTGCAACGCAAAAGGCCACTCGCACATATAACATTGCGCCGAAATTGTCCGTTAGAATATCTGGTATTTTATCTGATCAGTAAAGGAATAAACAAATGTTAACACCAGTAGATGATGCGGCCCCCGTTGCCGCAACGACAACGGCAACGACAACGCCAGCGCCAGACACACAAATTTGCGTAATGCAAAACTCCGCAGGCGCGGTGGCTTATCTTGTCCCAACCGGAAGAAAATTTATCGGACTTGTTGGTCACCAATATAGCATGTCAAGTTATTATGTCCAAATAACTACAAGTGGCACTTCTGCAAGTACTATTCGATATTATGGATCTTTAGGGGCAGAACCTTATAACTACAGAGTTCCCTCTCATAATAGTGATCTTACATTGCTTGCAGGCACATCGATTAAAAATAGCCCAAGCGGTTCGAATTGTTATGTATTGGGAGTAGAAAGTGATGCCTAGTAGATTATTTAAGGACGTTGAATACAATATTACATCAACTTTCCATGAGGATGGGTCTTCAACTCATGCGCTAGAAACTATTGTAGAGGAAGGCGAAACGCCAGTAAAAGCCTTCCGTACAGACCTAGGAACATACTGCCCAGAAACTTTAGTTGAGTTCGAAAGTCAAGACGCTACGGTTGAGTGGCTAATAACTTGCCCATATTCAGTATGGAGTCCTTGGTTCGAGTTACCCGAGTCAGAGGAATAAAATGTCATTAGTAGCAGTACAACCGCAAGCTGGCACTGTTAAAGACGCTAGTGAATACAGCATTGGTGCGTATGTTGATAGCGATAAAATACGCTACAGATCAGTACAGGGTGCTGGCGCACAGCCACAAGTTATTGGCGGTTGGGAATTAAAATTCACTGACACAATTTTAGGACGTGTACGAGGGGCGCACCAATGGCGCGATAATGACGGTAACGCATATTTAGCTATTGGCAGTCATCGCAAACTGATGGTCGAGCGCAGTGAAAATCTGTGGGATATAACGCCAGTAGAAGCACCAGCTTCTATGCCAACCGATCCTGTCAGCGTTGTTAATACAGAGACAAAAGCCACTATTACAACGTCCGCAAGTCACTACATGACAGTGGGAACATTTGTTTACATTACAGGCTTAACGGCTGTTGGCGGTGTTACAATTGGTGGCGGCTCTGGAACGTTTGCTAGTGGCCCATTAGCTGTAACAATCGGCAGTACAGTCATCAGGGTAACGTTAGCTAATCATGGCTTAAGCAATGGTGACTTTGTTACGATAAGCGGTGTAAGCGGCGCACAAAACGGCATACCAGATACAGACATAAACATACGACACAGTATATATGTATCAAGCACGTCTGAATTTTTAATTGAGGTAGAAACGCCAGCTACATCGTCAGGCTCTGGTCTTGGTGGCACACCAACTTATATTACGCATACGCAAGCGGAAGTATTAACGGTTCCAAGCGCAACGACTTTTACTGTTGCGTGTTCAGCGGCTAATGCCACGGCATCAGGCGGTGGGGCAAACGGTGAGATTATTATAGAGTTAGCGGCTGGCTTGCAAAACACGACATCACAAGCTGGCTATGGGACAGGTGGGTACGGATTAGGCGTATACGGTTCGGGAGGCGAACAGCTAACCAGTTATGACGCAAGAATTTGGTTGCTTGAAAACTACGGCGAAGACTTAGTAGCTGTACCAAGAGGCGGTAGTTTATACCGTTGGCAATTGAACAGAAGTCAACGCTGTGTAGTCAATGCGGCTACTGACTGCCCTACACAAATCAATTATATGGCAGTTACGCCAGAACAGTTTTTGGTATTAGGCGGTTGTGACGCTGGCTCTGGATTTGATGGTCTGCTGGTTATATGGGCCGCGCAAGCGCAAGGATTTACCACTGGCGATTGGACAGCGGCGGCAACGAATACATCACGATCTTTGCGGTTGGGCGCTGGTTCTAACATTATAAGCATTGTGCCAAGTAGTTTTGTAACTGTGGTTTTTACTGACGCAAGTATGCACCAGCTTAGATACTTGCAAGATACAGTATTTATTTATAGCCAAGACTTGGTAGCAGATGTTGGCATTATAGCGCCAAGGGCATTTGCTAAAGACTCGCAGACAGGCGGTTTAGTGTTTCTGTCATCTAACTGGCAGTTCTACAAATTCCAAAACCAAACCTTGCAAGCAATACCTTGTGCCGTGCGCGATTTTATGCGCGATGAAGTTGTCACAGGATCACAACAAGCTAAGATAGCTGGTGTGGGCATATCACAATTTAACGAAGCGTGGTTTTTCTATCCAGCGTCAGGGTTAGAGTGCAACAAGTATATTATATTTAGCATACAAGAAAATGTGTTTGCTACTGGTACGTTTGACAGAACGTTTGGCATAACAGGTGAGAACTACCCAATTATGTTTAGCTGGTCACCTGATTACAATTACGCTGAAACTTATCTACATGAAAAGGGTGACAGCGCCCAAGGTGATCCGTTTGAAGCATTTGTAGAAGCCGCGCCTGTTGATCTCAATGTGGGTGGCGGCGAAGGTGAGGTAATGATGGACGTGTCAGGCGTTGTGCCAGACTTTCAATCATTATCTGCTGGTGGCGATTTAACATTGATTACAAAAGATAAACCTAATTCTACACCTGTTAACAATGGGCCGTTTGTAATTGGCCCAACAACAGAGCGTGTAGACGTGCGTGTAACAGGTAGACAATTAGGTTGGAAGTTTAGCCGTAATGGAGCGCCGAATACTTGGAGACTAGGAAAAATGAGATTTGACATTGACGCAACTGCTGGACGGAGAGAGTAATGGCTCGTTACACACTACCACCTATAAATCAAATTGCTGGGTTTAACACGATGGGCAGACCAACTATGAACCCAGCGTCTGCCCGACAAGCTTTTTTTCAAACGCCAGAAGGTGAGCCAATAAGCGCCGTCAATGCTGGCGAAGCTGTTTACGTGACGCAACAAGGCTACAACCCATTGTTTTACGGACAGACAGCCGCATACACAGGGCCACAAGGCCCAACAGATCGTGGCGAAAATATTTTTAGACTGCCAGAATTGCCAGAGGTTGTAGCTGATGATGGGCCGAAAGAAGGTGTGAATATGGCAGATATGATGGGTCTGCAAAACACAATGATGTACGGCAGTGGTGGCGGTTACAGCCGTCCAATGTTTGGAAATGATGGTGTGCCAAATATTTTCGAAATATTTGAGCAAGCTTCAGACGGTTCTTATGTTCTGCCTGATAAATCAACTGGCGCATATGGCGCTGAATATTTTTATAATCAAGCTGGTACGCCGTTGCATAAACAATTAATGGATGACGGTTCAATGTTTGGTTATGATCGTGCTTTAAATATAGGCGGTATGAGATTAAACCAGATTAATGAACAACGCTAAATGCTAAGATTAGAAGGTGACGCATTAAGGACGGCATGGCCTCAACTGCGATATATGATCGAGCAAGCACGAAACAAAAGCAAATGCACTGACGCATTTATCGTAGAAGACGTTTACCACCAGTGCATGATCAACGACACATTCTGTTATGTGGTTGGACAAGGTGCAACGATACAGGGCGCTTTGTTTTTACGTCCAGTAAACAACTTTGGTGAGATGGAATTGCACGTGTGGTTAGCGTGTTTTAGAAGACCAGCATCATTGGCAAACCATGTGCAATGGCTAGAACAATTAGCCAAATCAATCAAAGCGCAACGTATTACCTGTCATTCGCCAAGGGCGTTTGAGAAGTATTTAGAAGGAACAGAAGTAGTCAGCAAACGATTTGTAAAGGAGTTATTCTAATGAGTGGCGGCTCACAAACATCATCATCAACAGTTAAGCTTGATCCAAGGTTACAAAGCCTTGTTGACAGCATTTTAGATTATACGCCAGCAATCATGGAAAGACCTTTTCCTAAATATGACTTGCCGCGCATTGCCAGCTTTACACCCGATCAATTAGGTGCATTTGATATGACAAGGGCAAACGTTGGATCTTTCCAACCAGCTATGAACCAAAGCATAAATACGCTTGCACGATTTGCACAAGGGCCAAGAGTGCAGGGTACAAGTATGCAGAATGGCATGGTTAATACGCAACGTGCCACAGGAATACCATTGCCTAAATTACCAATGCCAACCGCTTAGAGGTTTAAATGAGTAACCTAGACGTATTTGATAGAGATTTTTTGCTACAAAATTTTGATGAAGACGCTTACTTGGCGCAAAATCAAGACGTGGCAACTGCAATAGCTGACCCTAACAACCCTTTCACAATTGCGGCAAACGCCGATGCAGATGGCGATGGGGTTATTACTGGCCTAGATCACTTCTTAATTCATGGAATGGGTGAGGGTAGAGGCGCACCACTTATCACACAGCCAGAGCCAACAGTTTCATACACGCCAGCCGCGCCACAGCCTACATTCTCACCTGATCCTGTGCCTGTCAGTGAAACAATACCAATGGCGCCGCCGCCTATGACGCCAATAGATTTAAACGTGGTCGAAGGTGCTGATTTAGCTGAAAACTATTTTAACCCTTATCAAAGTGAAGTAATTAACCAATATATCAATCAGTTCGGCGATGCGCTGGCACAAGCGCAATTGAGCAATAACGCACTTGCTACAGCCGCTGGCGCATTTGGTGGTAGCGGTCAAGGTGTTGCAACGGCGCTTACAAATGAGGCCGCACTTAATACATTTGGCGATGACGTTGCAAAGCTACTGCAACAAGGGTTTGACACGGCTAACACACTTGGCCTAGCTGATGCCAGCCAATATAACGATATGACAGGGTTGGGCGCACAATTACAAATGCAGGGTGCAACAGCATTACCTAGCGCGGCTCAAGGTCAGCAAAATATGCAAAATACTGACGTGCAAAATTTGTTGAACATAGGTGGCGCACAACAAAACCTAAGTCAACAAAGCTTAGACCTTGCCTATGACGATTTCATAAAGCAGTTCCAATACCCAATGGAGATGGTCAACTTTGGTGCTGGCCTTGCCTCTGGCGTACCTACAGGAACGACAACGATTGGCAAAACGCCAAGAGACATGGGCGGTAAAATGTCAGGTGCTGGAAGCTTAATAACAGGAGCATCGAAGTTAGCGCCTGTGATGGGTATAGGCAAATGTTGGGTAGCAAGAGAAGTTTATCAGGACGATAGATGGTTACTGTTTAGGCAATGGCTAGAAACAAAAGCGCCGACATGGTTGCACGACACATATTGCAAGTATGGGGAGCGCCTTGCTGATTTTATAAAAGACAAGCCAACAATTAAGCGTGTGATTAAATTCTTTATGGATAAGGTAATATAACATGGCTGTAAATCCATTCATGGGGCGTGGCGGTGTAGGTGTGCCGTTACAATTACGACAAACTGCTGGTGGGATTGCCCCACAAGTGACGGCAAGGGGCAGACAGCTTCAAACCGCCGCACCAACTATTCCACGTAATTCTTTTGCACAGGGCGCGGCTAATGCAGAAAAAAGCATTGACTCGTATTTAAAATTCCAAAAAGAGTCGAGGCAGAAACAAAACCGCGAAAACGTTGTTAAAAATCTAATGTCTGATTTAGATGCACCAACAGAAACAATGCCATCTCCAAGCATGAATATGGAGGGGCCATACAATCCTATGGGCGGCGAAGCTGAAGCAGACTCATTTGACGTTGCCCCAAAAGTTAATAGGTTGGACGTTTTAGGCAAAGACGCAAAAAATGCGTTTACCACATTGGCAAATGCTGGTCTGTATGATGAAGCATTTAAAGTTTGGTATTCTACCGCAACAAAAGCGCCAGAGCGAATGATCGTCAAAGATGGTGACGATGTTTTTCAAGTAAAGCCTGACGGTTCAATGAATCGCATTGCTAGTAACCCAAAAACAATGGCACCAACAAAAACACCTAAACCAACAATTTTATATGACAAAAAGTTAGGAACGAATAGACCTGTTACAAACGACGAACAAGTAGCAAATCCACAAAACTTTACAACAGCACGTAATCCAAATGCACTTGTAAACCCCGATGGTTCAGTAAATCAAACAGCAGTTGACGCTAATAAAGAAATACAAAAAGCTGGTCGGCCTACCGCTAACGAAAAGCAACAAATTAAAATAGCCGAAAGTATGGTGGACGAATTAAAAGAAATAAGGAAGCAAGCTAGAGGCGCACAAAGAACTATACGCCAAATGGACGGAATAGCTAGTGCATTAGATAGGCTAGAGTCATTTGAAGGCACAACAGGAGTAGGCAGAGAAGAATTTTCCAAAGTGAAAAACTTTCTGAACACTATTTTTGGCAAAGGAACGTTTGATGAAAATGTTCTTGCAAGCGAAGAGCTTGTAATTGTCGAAGGTGGCAAAATTGCAATGACTTTTATTGAGCAAACTAAGGGCGCTATTACAGAACGTGAAAATGCCATGTTTAAATCTTTTGCTCCAAATTTATCAAAAACCCCGCAAGGTAATAGATTAATAATTGCATATGCAAAAGCGGCGGCAGAAGCGCAAGAGGAAGAAAGCCGATTGGCGAGTGAATACAGGGCGCAAAACGATGGCGTGTTTGATGATGGATTTGATGCTTACAGAGATGAACGCATAACTCCGTACAAAGAAAAATTAAATGCTTTGCTTATGGAAGCAAGAAATATGAGTCGCGGCATGACTCTAGAGGAACGTGCTTTGGGCGGTGGCAATAAGACTAACGGCGGCATCACTGTTCCTAGTAATTTTTCTATAACAATAAGATAGTGTGAGGCAAAATGCCAAAAGCTGAAATAGGCACACCAGACGGAAAAACGCTTGTTATAGAATACCCAGAGGGTACATCACAGCAAGAGTTACAAAGTGTTGTTGATAGCGCAGTGCAACAATATACGGCACAAATGCAACAACAACCACTACAACCACCGTTACCAGAACAAAGCGTAGACGCTGGGATGCAACGGTTGCAAGACGCAACACAAACAGGGGCTGATTATTTAGGGCAAGCGTATCAAGCGACAAAAAATTTTTTAACTGGTGATGATAGAACTGAATTTGAAGACGCACCAGAGTTGCCAGCATTTATGACACCTAAAGGCGTTTCATCTGCAAGAATGGCTTTAGCTAGAAACGACATAGGTAAACTAGACATATTACAAGAATCAACAGGCGAAAATTTTGCTGGTAATTATGACGCTTTTGGAAACATTTATGTTGATATAACGCCTCAACAAGCGGAAAGATATGGCATCGAGCCACGCCGATATTACATAAACAAAGCTGGTGTGTCTGGACAAGACTTCGAAGATCTAGCAACAACTGGCGCTATTGAGGGCGCAATAATGGCTCCGCTTATGAGACTTGGCGGCAAAGTTGCAGGGCCAATTGGGTCTATGTTAATGGCTGGTGCTGGCGGCGCTGGCGGTAGCGTTGTGCAAGATAATCTAGCGGCTGGGGCTGGTTCCAAGCAAGGTATAGATGTGCAAAATATGTTGCTTTCTGGTGCGTTTGGAATTGGCGGTGATTTGGCTGGCAGATTGCTTGCTCCTGTTTTTAGGCGGCTATTTAAATCTAATGATATAACACCAGACGGTAGACTTTCGCAAAACGCGCAAGAAACTTTAAACAAAATGGGTGTTGACACTGATGCGATTACACCAGAATGGTCAAGACGGTTTGCAGAAGCGCAAAGAGTAGTAGATACACCAGAAGGTTCTGCATTTGCTGATGCAGAAACGTTACCTGTTCCTGTTAAATTGACTCGCGGTGATGTTTCAAGAAACCTCGAAGATATGCGAGTAGAACAAAACGCCAGAAGAGGAAATTTAGGGCCAGAAGCTAGTGAAATAATGAACACGGCTAGGACGCGACAAAATGAACAAATTTTAGCAAACCAGCAAGCAATAATAAATCGGGTGGGAACTGGTGGAGAATTGCCCGCAAATCAAGGTGTTGCTAACGTTGGTAATATATTAGAAAGACAAGCGACAGCCTTAAAGGTAAGAGGTACAGCCGCATATAAAGTTGCTTCTGAAGCTGGCGCAAATTTAAAATCGTCTGGTGTAAAAAACTTTTTAAACACAGCAAAAGAAACATTAAAAAAAGAGTTCCCAAGTTCATCACGGCGCACTGAAGCTAATGCTGAAATTGATGACTTGTTACGCGATTTGCCTGAAATGGATTTCATCACTAACAAAGCTGGTCAGACAACGGATAATTTTATAGATGCAAATAGACTTGAGGCATTCCGTCAAGATTTGTTAGCTAAAAAAAGAGCATTGCCAAAGGGTAGTGATCAAGAACCTATTTTTGGCAGTTTAATAAATCAATTGGATGATTTCACTGAAGGGGCGTTTGATGCTGGGCTGGTCACAGGTGATAGAGCCGCTTTACAGAAATTTAAACAAGCGCGAGGACTTTGGCGCGAATTAAGAACTAAATATGAGGGTAAAGAAGCAGGTAAAATTTACGACATAATACAGGCAGTTCGCAACGGCGATGCAAACGCCAATGTTGCAAACATTATTTTTGACGCACAATCTATTGGAATGAAAAAAGGGGCGTTGCAAGCAGTAAAAAAAATGAAAGAGATTTTGGGAGCAGATAGCGAAGCGTTTAAAAATTTAAAAGAGGATGCGGCATTACGTTTGTTTAACTCTAATACAAAAGGCAATCAATTAGGTCAAAACATGGAAACAATGTTTAGTGGCGATAAATTTGCAACGTCTGTTAATGCGGCCTTGAAAGATGCGCCGGAATTGATGAAGGAAATTTTTACAAAAGACGAATTGGCATTAATCAATCAGTTTAAGCGTGTTGCTCTACGAGCTACGAATCTCCGCAAAGAAATAGTCAGCCCTAACTCTGGTGATGCTCCATTGCAGTTTATGAGAGAGTTTTTATCAAGAGCAGGGGGGCCAGTTGGTAGAGTAGCGCAAGGGCTAACATCAAAAGCTATCGGTGGCCTTACAAGAGCAAGTGATATAAATAGCTTAAATAGGGGCATTGATTATCCCCTAGCCGTAACGCCAGAACCTTCAGCTTTACCGCCCATTACTGCTGTGACGGCGGCATCTTCACAGCGGCCTGAGAATACCGAAACCATAAGAAAAACCCCATTAATGCAAGAATTGTCGCGATAAGGCAGTACACGCCAAATTTAATATAAATTATCGACAGTATAACACCGCCTATTGTGTGAGCTAAAAACACTGATAGCCAATCTTGCCATGTTTGCATAAAGAATCATAACAACAATTTAGGAGTTTGCAATGCGCCTAGCCGCTTTTATAGCGGCATTTTTTTTGTTTGGAAATTATGCCGTAGCCGAAAAAGTAGGATGCCCACCTAGAGAAATGCTTGTGCAATCTTTGAAAGATAACGGCATGGTGAGCGTTTATAGAGGCTGGTCAGATCGTGGACACATAACGGAAATCTGGATGCAGTTGAAAGGTGATAGCGGTTCTTGGGTCGCTGTTGCTCATATGCCAAATTCGCATTCCTGTATTGTAGATCAAGGAATAAAAGCCACGTTCCAATTGTTAGGCAAAACGGCAATATGAATATGACCCCAGAAGAACGCGACAGGCTATCTAAAGCAGAACAAGCTATTGCTGATATGCGAGAAGATATAGCCGCAATACGCAAGGATACTACACAGCTTACAAAAGCCTTAAATATGTCGCGTGGGGGCTTTTGGGTAGCACTGAGGTTTGGCGGTGTGCTTGTGTTGTTAGCTGGCGCTGTAGCGTGGGTATGGGAAGCTATACGCTAACTTCCAAATGGAAGATGATAGAATAAAAA
>CESW01134923.1_pt1 | contig 14131 bp, 14 predicted proteins | sample 531171 | NCBI WGS metagenome assembly CESW01 (sample SAMEA2621859, study PRJEB7988) | marine metagenome | biome: marine biome (ENVO:00000447); feature: surface water layer (ENVO:00002042); material: "saline water (ENVO:00002010), including plankton (ENVO:xxxxxxxx)" | depth 5 m
AAGAGGAGACAAAAAAACTCATGCTAAAAATCAAAAAAGAAGATGTCGTTATTTTATTGGATGAAAAGGGAAAATCATTAAACTCAACAGCTTTTGCAAGAAAAATTGAAAATTATCAGAATAATAGTGTGCAAAGCTTAGTTTTTGTAATTGGCGGTGCCTATGGCTTTTCAGATGAAATTTATTCAAACTTCACCAACAGAATTTGTCTATCTGAAATGACTTTTTCTCATCAAATGATTCGTTTGTTTTTTTGTGAGCAACTATACAGAGCATTTACAATCATTAATAATCACCCATATCATAATCAGTAATGAACCTAATTTTTGCAACACATAATACTTATAAAGTTGAAGAACTTAAACAACTGATACCAAAATCAATTTATTTATTGAGCCTACATGATATAGGGTGTGATATAGAAATTGAAGAAACTGGAAAATCCCTTGAGGAAAATGCAAAAATAAAAGCTGATTTTGTCAGATATAAATACGGTTTAGATTGTTTTGCAGATGATTCAGGGTTAGAGATTGAGGTTTTAGACGGCGCACCAGGGGTTCATTCAGCAAGATATGCTGGGTCAAGGAAGGATATGAAAGCCAACATTGAAAAAGTTTGGGAAGAATTGAACGAAATTAAACACCCAAAAGCATGGTTTCGTTCAGTATTTTACGTTCACTTTTGCGGAAAAGAATATCAATTATCTGGAAGTGTTGAAGGATCTATTATCCATGAAAAAAGAGGAAATAAAGGTTTTGGTTATGATCCTATATTTGTTCCTAAAGGTTATAAAAAAACATTTGCAGAATTAGGAGAGGATGTGAAAAATAAAATTAGTCATCGTGCCATTGCTTCAAGAGAACTCATAAAAATTTTATCTTTATCATAGAGTTGCTCACTTTTATTTTTTACATAAAATTAATTCCATGTTTTTAACTAAATTTATGGCATGAAGAAAATCTGGGGGATTCTATTTTTAATTATGTCCCACGTAAGTTTTGGTCAAGAAAAATTCACTGCGATTGTGAAAAATGAAATTACAGGTTTGGTTATGCCTAGTGTCCATATTTTAAACTTAACTCAGGTCCTAGGGACTATTTCAGATCAAAAAGGTTCTTTTAAGATAGAGGCAAAAGTTAATGACACACTCTACTTCTCCTACTTAGGATATAAGCCATTAAAAATTGCGGTCACTAATGACATGATAAAGTTTGGTAATGCTGAATTTAATATGACAGAATTGGCATTTGCACTTGAAGAAATAGTGGTTAGACCATATAAACTAACAGGCTATTTAGATATTGATGTGCGTAATGCGCCAATCAACACTGCAAGAAGGTATAGCATTTCAGGATTACCAAATAGAGGATATGAAGCTGGAAATCAGAACCCAGCTGCAATTTCTAAAGCACTTGGGAGCATTTTTAACCCTGCTGATTTTCTTAATAATATATTCGGTAAAAATGCAAATCAGATGCGCAAACTTAAAAAGATGCGCGGGGATAATGAAATTAAAAACTTATTAGCAACAAAGTTTGATAGACAAGTTTTAATGCAACTTTTGGGAATAACTCGACTAGATATTGATGAAATACTCAGAAATTGCAACTATTCCGACACTTTTATGAAAGAAGCTAATGACTTACAAATCCTAGAAGCGATTAGTAAGTGCTATGAAGAATACAGAGTATTGAATTTGTGAAAACTATGGGAATTCTATTTTAATATTAACACAGTCTAAAATATAAGTTTGCTCATTTTTTAGTGAAAAATAATCCTACTATTGGGAATTTATTTGATAAGTTGCTTTGTTTTTAAGGATTGATTTCCTTCGGTCTTATTTTCAACGTATCTTTGCAATTTCAAACAAACTAAAGATGTTGCTAACCGCCCTGAATGCGATTTCACCAATAGACGGTCGTTACCGATCAAAAACAAAACCTCTTGCACCTTATTTTTCAGAGGAAGCCCTTATTAAATATAGGGTTCAAGTAGAAATTGAATATTTCATTGCTTTGTGTGAGCTACCATTGCAACAGTTAGAAAACTTCAACCCCTCTCTATTTCACGAATTGAGAAGTATTTATTTACATTTTTCACCTGAAGATGCGCATGAAATTAAATCTATTGAAAATACAACTAATCATGACGTGAAGGCTATAGAATATTTTATAAAAGGTGAATTCGATAAACTTGAACTTCAAGCTTATAAAGAATTTATTCATTTTGGACTTACTTCACAAGACATTAATAACACTGCTATTCCATTGTCGATTAAAAATGCTTTAGAACAAATTTATCTACCTATGCTTGATGAAGTAATCGAGGAGTTGAATGATTTTGTTGTAGAATATAAAGATATTCCTCTATTAGCCCGAACACATGGACAACCAGCGTCTCCTACTCGTTTAGGAAAGGAAATTGATGTTTTTGTTCAACGGATTAAGAAACAAAAAAATACTTTGGTTCAACTTCCCCATGGAGCAAAATTTTCAGGAGCTACAGGTAATTTTAATGCTCATTTGATTGCCTACCCTGAGATAGACTGGAAAGCCTTTGGAAGTGAATTTGTAGAACAGAGATTAGGGCTTAATTATTCATTTCCTACTACTCAAATTGAACATTATGATTCATTTGCTGCCATTTGTGATAGCGTAAAACGAATCAATACTATTTTTATTGATTTAAACCGTGATTTATGGCAATACATATCGATGGACTACTTTAAACAAAAAATTGATTCAAATGAAGTAGGGTCTTCAGCAATGCCACACAAAGTAAACCCTATTGATTTTGAAAACTCGGAAGGAAATTTAGGAATTGCAAACGCTGTTTTTGAATTTCTTTCTGCCAAGCTTCCCATCTCAAGATTACAGAGAGATTTAACTGACAGTACAGTTCTTAGAAATATTGGAGTCCCTTTTGGTCACACACTTTTAGGTCTAAAATCAACATTAAAAGGATTGAAAAAATTGGTAGTCAATAGAACTAAAATTGAGAATGACCTTAACTCAAATTGGGTAGTAGTTGCAGAAGCTATTCAAACAATTTTAAGAAAAGAAGGATTTCCAAATCCTTACGAAACTTTAAAAAAATTAACACGAAATAATTCAACTATTGATAGAAAAGCGATGCATCAGTTTATCGAAAAATTAGAGATCAATGAAGAATTAAAAACTAAACTTAAAACAATTACCCCATCCAACTACACGGGGATTTAATGCCTACTGAAAATAATTTATCGGAATTCCATAAAATTTCCATGAGATCCAACTGAACTTTTTATTTGACTTTCTAATTGATCAAGTTCTATTTTTAGGCTTAGGCTAAGAAATGTATATAAATTAACATCATTCACTAATATACGAAGAATACCAAACCCAAGGTTATTAGTGTCACCTGCGCCTTATCAAAAGCTTTAAAATCCATTAAATTTTGGTAACGTTTAGATGATATTATTTTTTTTTCACACGCCCTACTTCCATAAAATGTTTTTCAAAATTATTTGCATTTTTTTGTAAAACAATAGGTTGAACTTTCCAATATTTACAATCACTTCCTTTTCTGAATCAGTAATTTCTTCTTGAAATATGCTATCTATTTGGATTGGTAGATTTAAAACTCAAAAAGATGAATCATCCATTTTTCAACAAAATACTGATGAAGAGTTGGGGCTTTTTCACAAGAATTATGACCAAATCATATGAGTAAGGTCATTAAAATAGAGGCTCTTTTTCATTTATAATGATTGTTTTGTTGAGCTTTTCTTAATTGATTTCCTCCTGGTAGATCCATTTGGTCAGTCAACTTGGATATTTTATTTAAATCGATATTTCCTTCTATGAGCATAAGCACAGCATTTATTTCTCTCCCATTAAAATTAAAGTTTGGTTTTTTAGAATCAGATTTAATAATCTCATTTACATACATTAAGAGCTTCTCAACATAAGCTTCATTCTTTCCTTCCTTTACATAAAAAGTAACGTCAGCATCTTTATCTTTAAAACTCATTAGCTTTTCCAGATTTTCCCTTAAGACTTGATCGGTGACCCATTTTAGCATATCATTACTAATATCCTTGCTACTTGAAACCAGAACCTTAAAATTATTTATACTTGTGACCATTTCCATATATTCTTGAGCTTCGGGGTCATCTAAATTCAAGCTCATTTGGCTAAGCATTTTAAACATTTTAGGACTGATTGAGACGAATGTTACCTTATCATTATCAGCATAACGTTCAAAGATATCTTGACCTGAAACCCAAAACGAGGCAATGAATGTGGTTATTAATAAAAGATTTCTTTTCATAACTTTTTTATTTAAGTAATTTATGTGTTGATTTTGTTCCGATAATCTAAATAGGATACTTTCTCCACTCCATTATTCAAATGTGTTGAAATATTTTTCATTTGAGTTTGAAATTGTTGAAAGATGAATTTGGCCTCTTGCCCATCAAATACTATTTGCTGTGTTTCAAAAAAATTAATTCTGCATATACAAATCAATATAGCTATACTTCCAGTAATTATTGTCCATATTTTTTTATTATCATAAGAATTTGTTTTATATCAGGGGAAAGACTCATTTTTTGATTTCTCAAAATAGGTGAAAAACAGACGGGAATGAATCCATTCCTCTTATAAATTATTCTCATGATTGAAATAGTCCCTTAAAACATATTCCTCATTCAAGCTGGTTTTATCTTCAAGATATTTTTTAATAATACTTTAATTTTTTTAATTTACATGTTTTATATTTCTATAAACTGCTTTCTTAATTTTTATAATTCTAGAAAGATAAACTCTTATGGTTCCTTCGGGTGAATTTAAAATTGATGTTATCTCACTAAAATCCGTATTGCTCTATTTCAAGAAGCTGAATAATTAAGCGTTCTTTTTCTGCTAATCCATCATTCAGCTTCTGAACCAAATTTAATTTGTCAAACTGTTCAATTTTCTTTTGAACTAAATCTGAATTGACCCCTTCAAATCGTTCATCTAAAAAGAAGGTTCGAGCTTTTTTAGATTTTAATCTATCCAAGTAATAATTTTTTGCCATTGTGACTGAATATACCTCAAGAACCCATCACTTTTTTCTGGATCCATTTGCCAGTGCTTTAACTTTAATATAACTTCTTGGATAGCATCTTCTGCCTCTTCTTTTGAAACAAAAATTCTATTAATTATAAGAAAGATTTTATCTCGTATTTCATTAATATGCTTTAAAAAATATTTTTGAACGTCCAATTGCACTTTTTAACTTTATTCATGTATAAAACGATTAAAAGTTTTAAAAGTAACAGAATTTAATAAAACATGATTTTAATGACAAGTTTTGTATAAATTTGAACAAAATAAATTCAAGATGAATCTCCCCTTTTGCATCAAAATATTTTCAAAAATATATCTTTTAATAGCTGTGCTTTTCCTTTTAAACTTAAGTTGTAAAAAAGATGAAACTTTAGTGGAAACTGATGTTATTACAAATCTGGATACTGATGACACAGCCATTAGTTTGGAAGGTGAGCTACAGATTAGTGATTTTATTTGGGAAGGATTAAACACTTATTACTATTGGCAAGAAGAAGTTACAGACCTTTCAGATTCAAAAAGATCAGACGTAAAAGCCTATGCGCAATTTATTAGCGAAAATTCTGAACCAAAAGATTTTTTTGAAAGTCTTAATCATCAAGACGATCGTTTTAGTTGGATCCAAGATGACTATGAAGAATTAGAAAACCGTCTCCAAGGTGTTTATTCAAGTAATGGTGTTGAATTTGGCTTAACCTACGCCTGTAGTGATTGCAAAGAGATTGTAGGATATGTAAAATACATTCTAGAAAATTCTAATGCCTCTGATAAAAATATAAAACGAGGAGATTTCTTTAATGGGGTCAATGGTGAAGATCTAACAATTACTAATTACAGAAGCCTACTTTTTGGTGATGAGTTAACATATACTCTAAATATGGCAAGAATCGGAGGGAATGGAATAGAAAGTAATGGGGTTAATATTGAGTTAACGAAAGAGGAAGAATTTGAAACTAATCCTATTCAAGTCAATAAAACTTTTGATACTTCATCTGGAAAAATTGGCTACCTAATGTATAATCAATTCGTTATTGACAAAAATAAAGAGTTGAACCAAGTATTTGGAGATTTTAAAAATGAAGGAATAACTGAACTTATTTTAGATTTGAGATATAATGGCGGTGGATCAATAAGAATGTGTAATGAACTTGCGAGTATGATTACAGGACAATATACCGGAGAAATTTTTTCTCAAGAACAATGGAACAGTAAACTAACTGAATACCTCGAAGACAGATATGGAGTTGAAAGTCTTCAGGATAAATTTGTTGATACACTTTTGAATTTCGAGGAACCCATTAATTCGCTATCATTTGATAGAGTTTATGTTTTGACTACGAATGAATCTGCTTCAGCAAGTGAATTGCTTATCAATAGTCTTTCTTCATATATCGATGTGATTCACGTAGGAGAACAAACAACAGGAAAAAATGTAGGCTCAATTACGGTATATGATTATATAGATAATGATGGAACAAAAAATCCAGACCACAAATATGCGATGCAACCTATTGTTTTAAAAATTGCAAACAAAGACGGTTTTGCAGATTATTCTGATGGATTAGAGCCAGATTCTAATATAAATGAAGATATCCAAAACCTTGGAACTTTAGGAGAAATAAATGAACCTCTTCTAGCGTCTGCTATTAACCTTATTATAGGAAGTGCAAAACTTTCTAGGCCAAAACCTTCAATTTTTAGAAAATTATTGATTAAAGACCCATTATTATTTAAGCTTCAAGGAATGTATTTAGATAAAAATTGGTTTCAAAATCATGGTAAATTAAATGATGATGATATAAAGTAACTAAATTTCTAACTCCTAGAAGCATATTATTCAAGTTCTACATTCCCAATAATTTAAATATTTTCAGCATTAATAAAAAATTAGTAGTTAAATCAGTTAAGTTATAAACTAAAGGATAGGGATTTAATTTTTTTAAATGAAAGCTGTAAAACAGAGGTATAAAAAAGATCACCAGCCATAGAATTAACGAAAAATGGTATTGCTAATACAAAGCAAGTTGTTAATCCACTTAATGTAAGAGGATAATTAAAATACCATACACCAAGATTACTAAAAATAAAAAATAAAGTGGAAGCTAAGATAACATTACCGATAGATATGGTCTTTATATAAAAACTCATTACAGAGATTAAAACGAAGGATAGATAGATAACTGGCATTAGTGAATGTAATCCAATGAAAATATCTGAAAAAAACATTCCTGCCAAAGGTATTAGGATTGATATTCTTTTATTTGATAAATGAAATCCAGAGAAAAGTGCTATGCTAGTAATTGGAGCAAAGTTTGGAGGATGTGGTAGTAATCTTGATATTATTGCTATTAAAATTAATCCAAAAATAACTTTTGTTTCTCCTTTTTGCATCGATATTCAGTTAATTTAAAATTAAATAAAACCTATTTTACTTAGTTAAATACATTTTTCTTCTTGCATAAAGATCATAAAATTCATCATCTTTAAGGCTTTCAATAAATAATATACTTTCACCAGTACTTTTCATCTCTGGGCCTAACTGTTTATTTACATTTGGAAACTTGTTAAATGAGAATACAGGTTTTTTGATTGCATAACCTTTTAATTGTGGTTTGAATTTAAAGTCTGAAACTTTATTCTCCCCGAGCATTACTTTAGTAGCATAATTAACATAAGGTTCATTGTAGGCTTTTGCGATAAATGGTACTGTTCTTGAAGCTCTCGGATTTGCCTCTATTACATATACTTTATCATCTTTAACAGCATATTGTATGTTTATCAAACCTTTGGTTTTTAATGCAAGTGCAATATTATTTGTGTGATCTTTGATTTGTTGGAGAACAAATTCCCCTAGATTAAAAACTGGCAAAGTAGCATTTGAATCACCTGAATGGATTCCACAGGGTTCGATATGCTCCATGATCCCAATAATGTAAACTTCATCTCCATCACAAATGGCATCGGCTTCACATTCTATTGCGCCATCTAAATAGTGGTCTAACAATAGTTTATTGTTTGGAATTTTTTGAAGTAGATCTACTACGTGGGCTTCGAGATCCTCTTTATTGATAACAATTTTCATACCCTGTCCCCCCAAAACATATGAGGGTCTTACTAAAATAGGAAAATCAAGTTCATCAGCAAGTTGAAGTGCTTCATCTGCAGTCTGAGCAACACCAAACTCAGGATACGGTATTTTGTTATGCTTTAAAAGTGTTGAAAAACTCCCCCGGTCCTCTGCTAAATCAAGTGATTTGTAAGTTGTTCCAATTATTTTAATTCCGTAACGATCTAGTTTTTCAGCCAATTTAAGAGCGGTTTGTCCTCCTAGTTGAACAATTACCCCTTCTGGTTTTTCGTGTTGTATAATATCAAAAATATGTTCCCAAAAAACAGGTTCAAAATAGAGTTTGTCAGCTATATCAAAATCTGTTGAGACTGTTTCTGGATTACAGTTGATCATAATAGTCTCATAGTTACATTCACTAGCTGCTAGAACACCATGAACACAACAATAATCAAACTCGATTCCTTGACCTATCCTGTTAGGCCCTGAACCAAGTACTACAATTTTTTTCCTGTCTGATACTTTACTCTCGTTATCACAATAGGGCAATCCCCCTTTTTTCTCTATTAGAGCTTCAAAAGTTGAGTAATAATATGGGGTCCGAGCAGAAAATTCTGCTGCACAAGTATCAACTAATTTGTAAACACGTTGAATTCCAAAATCATTCCTTTTCTTATATACTTGACTTTCAAAACATTTAAGCATATGTGCGACTTGTCTATCAGCAAATCCTTTTTGTTTAGCCTCTAACAATAGGGCTGAGTCAATTGATTCGATATCGAAATTTGAAATTTCTTGCTCCAGAAAGTGTAACTCCTCGTATTGCCTTAAAAACCACATGTCAATTTTCGTGATTTCGTGTATACGTGTTAACGAGATACCCATTTGAATTGCGTCGTAAATTATAAATACACGGTCCCAGCTTGCACGAGTTAATTTTTCAATTATTTGATCGTATTCTTTTATACCTTTCCCATCAGCACCTAAACCATTCCTTTTTACTTCTAAAGATTGAGTTGCTTTATGAAGAGCCTCTTGAAAAGAACGACCAATTCCCATTACCTCTCCAACAGCTTTCATCTGCAATCCTAAAGTACGATCTGAGCCTTCGAATTTATCAAAATTCCAACGTGGAATCTTTACAATTACATAATCAAGTGTAGGCTCAAACAAGGCTGATGTAGATTTAGTTATCTGGTTATGTAATTCATCCAAGTTATATCCGATAGCAAGCTTAGAGGCAATTTTGGCTATTGGATATCCAGTTGCCTTACTTGCAAGAGCGGAAGAACGAGATACTCTAGGATTAATCTCAATTGCAATAATTTCTTCTTTTTCATCTGGACTTACAGCAAATTGTACGTTACACCCTCCAGCAAAATCACCAATACTACGCATCATTTTCATGGCCATATCACGCATTTTTTGATATGTAATGTCAGATAAAGTCATGGCAGGTGCCACGGTAATAGAATCACCTGTATGAATACCCATTGGATCCATATTTTCAATGGAGCAAATGATAACTACATTATCATTCTTGTCTCGAAGAAGTTCCAACTCATACTCCTTCCATCCCATCATAGCCTTATCAATCATGACTTCATGTATAGGAGAAACTTCAAGTCCTCGTCGCATCAATTCATCAAAATCTTTCTCCTCATAAACAATTGCTGCTCCAGCACCACCAAGAGTATATGATGCGCGAATACAAAGTGGAAAACCAAATTCCTGCGCAATTTCTTTTCCTCTAAGAAAAGATGTTGCCGTGGCTTGTGGTGCCATTGGAACGTCAATCTTTTCCATAAGTTCACGAAATTTCTCTCGGTCCTCTGTGATATTAATCGCGTCAATATTAACCCCAATAAGTTTTACACCAAAATCATTCCAAATACCCTTTTCATCTGCCTCAATACATAAATTCAGAGCTGTTTGACCTCCCATTGTTGGAAGAACAGCATCAATTTGTGGATGCTCTTTTAAAATCTGAAGTATCGACTTGGTTGTCAATGGAAGTAAATACACATGATCAGCCATAGTCGGGTCAGTCATAATGGTTGCTGGATTTGAATTTATTAAAACCGTTTCAATTCCGTCTTCTGTCAAAGATCTAAGAGCTTGCGTTCCTGAATAATCAAATTCACAGGCTTGACCAATAACTATTGGTCCAGAACCAATTACTAAAATACTTCTAATTGAGTCTACTTTTGGCATAGAATAAGATATAGATTATGAAGATAAAAAAAAGGTGCTACTTCAAAAAAAGTAACACCTCTAAGATAGGATAATTTTAAGATCATTTTTTGTGACGTGGTTCAGATGAAACAGATATTTTCTTCCTGCCTTTTGATCTTCGAGCAGCCAGAACTCTTCGCCCATTAGCTGAAGCCATACGCTCACGAAAACCATGTTTATTTCGCCTTTTTCTTTTTGAGGGTTGAAAAGTTCTTTTCATAATATTTTTACTAGACTTTCTTACCTTTTTAAGCCGGGCAAATATACAATAACTTTTTAGTCTTTCAAGAATGGAATAAACATTTCGCGATTGATTTTTTTTAAATTTGTTAAAAATTAATTTATGTTTCCAAAAGTCATTAAACTTATTCTATGTTTTATATCTATTGGTATTGCTGTTTATCAATTTATAGATGACTATATCGGTAATGGTATTCTATTTGTTCTTTTATCTGGAATGTTTATTCTTCTGTACTTTAAAAACGAAGTTATTTTTCTTTCGTTTTTAAGGCTTCGTAAGCAAGATTTCATCGGAACAGAAAAATGGCTGAGTCGTATCCCAAATATTGAACGGAATTTAGTTAGAAAGCAGCAAGGTTATTACTATTACCTTTTGGGAATTATTGAATCTCAAAAAAATCTTACTCAAGCAGAAAAACATTTTAAAGCTGCACTAAAACTAGGCCTTTCAATGAATCATGATTTGGCGATGGCTAAAATGAGTTTAGCAGGAATTTATATGCAAAAAAGGAGAAAGAGAGAAGCACAACAGCTTTTAACAGAAGCGAAAAAGTTGGACAAGCATGGAATGTTGTCCGGTCAAATGAAAATGATTCAGCAACAGATGAAAAAGATTTAGTAATTCCCTTTTTCTGGAATTTCAATTTCGTAATACTTCCTCGATTTATTATTGAGATGATTTTGAATTAACCACGGATTGTGAATCTTAATAATTTTATAATTTACAGACTGTTCTTTAGCAAATCTCGCTATATTGTTAATAGCTGTATCCAAACCTATTTTTCTAACAGGTATTGGCTTATAAAGGTCTTGGGGTTTATAAATAAAACCATAACGTTGTGGATTAGACATGATTTCCTTAACAGCTAAAATTCGGAATACATAACGACTAGTTTCACTATTTAATAACATGTCGTAATAATTATCTGTGATTTGTTTTTTTAACAAACGATCTATTCCTGACATACCTCTATTGTAAGATGCTGCTGCAAGCGTCCAGGTGCCAAAACGTTTTTTCGCCTTCTTAAGATAATTGCATGCTGCTCGTGTAGATTTTTTAATATGATAACGCTCGTCTACATTTGAATTTACTTCTAAACCATATTCCTTAGCGGTGCTTGGCATAATTTGCCAAAAACCTTTTGCCCCGCTGGGGGAACGAACATTTTCTAAGGCACTTTCAATTACTGCTAAATATTTAAAATCTTCAGGTACTCCCTCTTCTTTTAAAATTTCTTCAATCAAAGGAAAATATTTATTTGCTCTCTTTAGCAATAAAATCATATTTGACTGCCAATAAGTATTAACTAGCAACTCTTTATCTAATCGCTCTCTTATATCTGGCTTATCTAATGGAACTGATTCGCCAGAAAATTCTAGACTAGCAGGTAATTTTAAAGCATAAACCCTGTAAGTATCTTCTCCATGTGAATTAAAAGCTGTTAATTTTTCTAAATCAAATTCCTCAAAACTTAGAAGTAATATTAATAACGAGATACAAAATAAGAAGGTTTTTTTAATTTCCATTCTTTGCTAAAATTAAAAATGATAAACTAAAATAGTTGTTTTTATTTAGTTTCATTTAAAAGTTTTGGAAGTTCTCTATTAAACCATTTTGCATTGGTAATAATAGCCGCGTGGCCTCCATCAATTTTTATGAAAGGTTTATCTAAATTTTTTATTGGAAAAACTGTGTCATTTTTCCCATGTACATGAATTATTTTTTCCAATATAAAATTTTGATCCCATTGAATAAGTGCATTAATAGCCCAGCTTAAGTAATTTGGATTTCTTTCTGATAAATATTTCTGATACAGCTTAATTCTCTTTTGGATCCCTTTCCCAAAAGCAAATAAAGCCAACGCATCTAAGCTATTTATCCATTTAGTTGGAAGCAACTTGTGAGCATTTGTTTTTTTTGCCATTTTCATGTGAAGTGGGAGTTCTCTGTAGCTTTTAATACTAGACACAATAACTACTTTTTTAACAATAATATGCTTTGCTATTTCTTGAATCAAAACGCCCCCAAAAGAAACTCCAATAAGTATGGGATCCGAGTGTTCAATGTATTTAGTCATTCTTAAAGCATATGCTTCTAAAGACTCATTATCATCGGGTTGAATCCAACTTAAATAATGAAGAACAAAACAGTCTGGAAAACTGATGAACTCAAAAATTTTAGGACTTGCAGCCATCCCTGGCATACAGTAAATGTGACTTTGATTTGTTTTCAAAACTGATTTGGGTATTGATTTTAACAAATTTTTTGTAAATTTATATCCCTGTGGATAAAACTAAAACAATTCTTCAAAAGCAGCATTATGATTGAATTAAATCTAGTAAACAATGAGTTTTTAAGACAATTTGAAGTTAAATTAGAAAATCAACTTGCAAGAATCGAATACTCAGAACAAGAAAGAAAAATATTCCTAACCAAAATTTCTATTCCAGAGCCAATTTATAACAAGAAACTTGAAGAAGCATTTATTATTAAAGTTTTAGAATTTATTGAAAATAAAAATCTTCGTGTTGTTCCTACTTCTCCAAAAATAGCTGGTTTTGTTAGACGTAATCGCCGTTATAAAGAACTTCTTCCAGTAGGTATTAAACTTTAATTAGAGACCGAAAGTCTAAAGATTCCTTCTTCATCAATTTTAACTAATTTAACTTTTATGACCGTATTGACCCAATTTGGATTCCATGGGGCCCTTACTTTGACATAATTCTTTGTGAAACCTGTGATATAGCCTTTCTTATTTTCTCCTTCAAAAAGTACTTCAACAGTTTTACCTAATTGAGATTCATAAAATACTCTACGTTTTTTTACTGATAACGCTCTTAACATTTTACTTCTTTTTGAGCGAACTTCGGGTGAAACTACACCTTCAAAACTAATTGCTTCAGTATTCGGCCTTTCTGAATAAGTAAAAACATGTAAATAAGAAATAGGCAAATCATTTAAAAAGTGGTACGTTTCTAAAAAAGCTTCTTCAGTTTCTCCAGGATATCCTACAATTACATCTACACCGATACAAGCATCTGGCATTAAGGACTTAATAAACTTCACTCGATCTAAATACATTGAGGATAGATAGCGCCTTTTCATACTTTTTAGAATATGATCGCTTCCACTCTGTAATGGTATGTGAAAATGGGGTACAAATCGTTCACTTTGAGCTACAAAAGAAATTATTTCCAAACTTAATAGATTTGGTTCAATAGAGGAAATACGAATCCGATTAATCGATTCTAAGGAATCCAAAGCAGTAATTAATTCTAAAAAAGTATTATTGTGTACTTTATCACCATCTTCTCCTTTACCGTAGTCACCAATATTAACACCAGTAAGAACAATTTCTTTTAGGCCTTCGTCAGCGATACGGTTAGCGTTTTGAATCACATTTTCTAATGTATCACTTCGAGATACTCCTCGAGCTTTAGGTATAGTACAATATGTACATTTATAATCACAACCGTCTTGAACTTTTAAAAATGC
>CESW01148888.1_pt1 | contig 14078 bp, 16 predicted proteins | sample 531171 | NCBI WGS metagenome assembly CESW01 (sample SAMEA2621859, study PRJEB7988) | marine metagenome | biome: marine biome (ENVO:00000447); feature: surface water layer (ENVO:00002042); material: "saline water (ENVO:00002010), including plankton (ENVO:xxxxxxxx)" | depth 5 m
ATGTTACCTGCTAAACCTAAGTAATGGTGCTTGCGTTCACTCTAGGAGGCTTATTTAGAACAACTTCAAATATAATGATTTCGAAAGGCAATTGTTAGAATATCTTATCGAGTTTGTCTATTGACTCAATAAGAAGTACACTTAACCAGGAATCTTAATTTCAAGCAAAATCGCATTGCTTTGTGGTTTTAATATAAGTTCTTCAATACAACTTGGTACGAGTACTGTATCACCTTTTGAAATTGTTGGAAGCTCATCAAAATAAGATACTTCAAGACTTCCCTCGACACAAATTAATACAGTACAGGAAGAGTGATTAAAATTTAAAGTAGTAGACTTATTAACAATTCTACGCTTGGTAATAAAATAATTTGAAGTTCCTATGACTTGTTCACTAGTAGAACAATCATAGATAGTCTTGTACGAATCGGGCATAGTAAAATCAATTGCCTTAATGGCTAAATCGTTATGTAAATCTCTTTTGTTTCCCTTTGTATCAACCCTATCAAAGTCATGAATCCTATAGGTAACGTCTGATGTTTGTTGTATTTCGGCAATTATTAATCCTTTACCTATGGTATGTACCCTCCCAGCAGGAATGAAAAAAACATCGTGTGGTTTTACCCTCTCCTTGTTTAATACACTCATAAGCCTATTATTTTTAACGATATCTAAAAACTGAATAACGTTTAACGATTCACTAAAACCAACAATAATATTGGCATCTGGTTCTGCATCGATTACATACCACATCTCGGTTTTCCCAAGACAATTATGACGATATTTAGCTAATTCATCGTTAGGATGTACTTGTATGGACAAATCTTGTTGAGCATCTATAAACTTAATTAATAATGGAAACGTAGTCCCATGTTCCTCATAAACAGCTTTACCTACCAAATTACCTCTAAATTGTTCTATTAGTTCTGTCAATGTTTTACCAGCAAGTGGTCCATTACGAAGAACTGAAACATTGTCAGGAACACAAGATAATTCCCAAGATTCACCATCATTATCACTCATCCGTGGTTTATTTAAAATCTTATTTAAGTTCTTACCTCCCCATAATTTTTTTTTTATGATGGGTTCAAAAATAAATGGATAAATATATTCCATAATCTCAGTTTTTTGTAATTAATAAACCATCATAAACTTAATATTATCACTATTGGTAATAGCCTCATCATTGGAAAAAATAAATCCCCTATTTCAATTAGGGTCCAAATATACCCCCGCAATCCCTAACTACACAAGGAAACTAAAAGGTTTGTCTACTCTATGGTCAAAAGGACGAACTAGATAAATTTTTAAATACTTATTTTTTTTCCATAAACATAGCAATTCAGTGTGATTCATAACTAATTGCTTTTCAGATGCATTCTGTGGATTTGATGATATCATTATTTTTCAGATACATCAAAAAAAAGTGATTAAATAATCCCATTAAAACTCAATATTTGAATTACCGAAAAATACAATGTTTTGTGGAGTATCATGTAATCTACGGGCTGTATAATCCACATTTCTTTGAACATAATTAATAAGTTGACTAGTGTTATAATTACCTTTTTTTATCGCGTCAGCTATGTAGTAACTGAAAATACTATGATACTTTTGCGCAATAGCTTGCTTTGTATATAGTTGCGAATCACTCCTACCATCAGAAGAAAATAGCAACCCGAAATTAATATTTCTATTGGATAATAATGTAGAATTGAGGGCATAGAAAGCATCGTAATACTTAGCCCTAGAAATAGTTGACTCTTGATTTTCTAAAGAGAATGAGAAATCCCCAACGATAAAAAGTTCGATGAAGCCTGCTTCTATGATATCTAGAAGTAAATCGGTTAATGATATACTGTTATTTTGCCAAGTATATGAGGCTTGATCACCTAATAAATATATTATATTTTCTTTATTATCAATTGTTACATAACCATTTACATATAATATAAATTGTTTTTTATTTTCATGGTTCTGTTTCAAAAATTCATCCCAAGTGAACCTGAACTGCTCAATTCTCGAAGCATTTATAGAAGTTCGAATACCTACAAAACCCAAACCTAAACTATTCACTAAATATTCTTCTATGAGCTTAGAGTCCCGTTCAGCGTATTTTTTTGTTGGAAAGCTGTCTCCATAAAATTCATTACTTAATACAAAAGCTACTGCTTGATTATTTTCCGTTAATCGTACAGGTATCCCGCGTTCAACATCTACATTCCCAAAAGGCATATTTGGGATTGTGATAATGGATAACTCGTCGATGTAATCAGTCGGACGCCAAATTAATTTGGTATCATTTTTAGAAATATAAGTTTCAGTAATCCCGTATCGAACTACATACCAATTATCTAAATCACCAAGTAATAACAATTCACTTCCCTTTACCAAATCAGTTAATATGGAATTGTTAGTATTGTCTGGATTTTGCCGGAGTGCCGTAACCTCTGACTCAACCACTACAAAACGCTCAAATATATCTTCAACAGGTACTACTTGAATATATAGGCTATCGTTAAAATCAAGTTCGATACGTATGCTTTGATTTTCCTGAACTAGAAAATTAGTAGGGTTAATATCTTCAAGTAAATTAATGTGATAGTTATTCTTATCGAACTTCACATTGTTTCGAATAGCAATTGCTTCAAGATCATTATAGATAGTGTAGCTTGGGGATGTATTTGGCTCTTTTGTAGCCCTAAGAGTGTCACTTAATTGTATAACACCGGTTTGCTTCAATAATCTTTGTTCACCGGTCGAAGTAGCTTCATCAAGGCTTCTATCTCCCGACAAACCTGTAATTAGGCTTAACATACCAATACCATAAAGCATATATTGGTCAGTACTTTTTGTGGACAATAAGTCCGCAGTTAAATAAGCAGCACTAGCACCTAAAAAACCGAAAAAAGTAGAAATTAAGGAAGGTCGATAACGTTGTAAATATCTATTAGTTTGAATTTTAATGCTGTAATCATAGGTATTTACATTCCAGACATCATAAACTAATATCGGCCTGTTCGGATCAGGTTTTTGACTAATTTCCAGAAATGAATCTTCACTTACCAAATTAAACTCAGTGCGGTCTATGGATTGCATCGATTCTACTGTCCACTTAGAACTAGTGCATGTGCTAAAGAAAAGGCCTAGTGATAGCCATTTGAATGTATATAGTATTTTGTTTAAACCCATAGTGTTTACAGAGAGGTATTTGCTATTTTTGCAGTATCAATAGGAATAACCGATTCTTCGTTTGAAATACATAATTTCTGTTTGGTTTTTTGGATGAATAGCCAAAAAAGGTTCTGTCTGTATGATTAATTCCATGGATTTAGACGAATCTGTAGAGTGATTTTTTAGGGCTGTCGTTTTTTTTAGATGATTTCATACTGAATAATAGAGATGACTTCCCCAATATTTCAAGCAATCCTACACATATTGCAGACAACTCCTTTGCGTTGATTTATTGAAATCCAAAGTGATAACTTCCATGATTTAAAACTAAATTTTTCATTCATTTAGTACTTTATAATCCATTCTGAAACTATTTGCTTTTTCTCAACAATATTGGCTATCAAAACCATAAGCCTCTGTTGTTCTGGCCAAAATATATAGTCCGAAACTTCGGATATATGGATCCATTTATACCTCTTGTGTTCGTCATCTAGTATAGGACTAAACGTACCTGGTGCTTTTGCGGCAAAAGCTGGAATATGTAAAATCTGATTAGTTTTATCCTCAAAAAAAGTATTAATCGAAGGAACAACCCAGAAGAAAGATGGTCTTAGTTGTATTTCTTCCTCAATTTCACGTAAGGCCGCATCAGCATATTCTTCATTTTGCTTAACCTTACCACCCACCATACGCCATTGGTCTGCATATATTCTATCCTTAGCTCTCTGAAGTATTAAAAATTCTATCTCATTTGAACTCTCTCGATATATATACGCGTCAATAAGTTTTTTCATATAAAAATAGGTTGTATGATGCTGGCTGTACTACATTATTCATTTGATCTAGTCTATCTCGATTTTAATTATTTCTAATTCAAGTATACCTGCTGGCACTGTGACCATAACAATATCTCCTACTTCTTTACCTAGAAGAGCTGCACCTATAGGAGAATCCACGGAAATTTTACCTTTTGCAAAATCCGTTTCGTTGGGTGATACCAAGGTATATTTCATTTCTTTTTTAATTTTTCTGTTAAGTATAGTTACCTTTGTCAAAACACGAACTTTAGTTAGATCTAACACTTTAGTATCCAGCACACGAGCATTCGCTAAAATATCTTCTAATTGGGTAATTCTCGTCTCCATGTGCCCTTGTGCTTCTTTAGCCGCATCGTATTCAGCATTTTCGCTAAGATCACCTTTTGCTCTTGCTTCTGCTATATCGTCTGCAATTTCACGACGTCCCCTTGTCTTTAGATCGCGAAGTTCCTGATCTAACTTGTCATATCCTTCCTGGCTCAAATACTGAATCTTACTCATATGCATACCTTTTTTAAAATAGTAAAATAGTTATAGGACTACTTTTTCATATGTTTATTGTATGCCATAATACGGCCTTTAAACTTGTTATTCTACCTTTATAGTTTGAACAATTCACAACATTGAATTATGTTATTTTAGTAAATAGGATTTATCTTATCTCTACGCTTTTTTGAACAACTTGTCCTAAGGTTTTTACCCCGACAATTAGAGCTAGTATGGATAAAAAAGCACCTAAGATAAACGGCGCTCCAGGCATATAAAGTGCCCCATCAGAACTAAAGTAGCTAAATAATTGCGTCATCACTGGTGGTCCAATTATAGCCGAAAAACTAATAAGGCTTGTCAATACACCCTGCAGTTCTCCTTGCATGTTTGCAGGTACTTGATTCGATAGTATTCCTTGCAAAGAGGGCCCTGCAAAGCCTCCTAAAGCGTAAGGCATTATCATTGCTAACATTATTTTACCATTTGGAGCCCAAGAAAATCCAAAAAATCCTATGATATAGGCTCCAATACCTAAATATACGGCTTTAGTAGGACCAATTTTTGGTGAACACCACCGAATGAGCCCTCCCTGCACCACTGCCACACAAATACCAACAACACCTAATGAAATTCCCACCATCGCTTCATCCCAGCTAAACTTGAACATGGTATAATAGGTCCATGTACTATGTATGGCATGATGAGATAAATAGATAAGAAATAGTACAAGAAATAAACCTGCGGTTGCTGAAAAACCGCTAATTATTTTCAATGCTCCAAAGGGATTGGCTCTATTCCATTCAAATGAACGGCGTTTTTGATTAACCAATGATTCGGGAAGGATGAAATATCCATAGATAAAATTAATCAAGCTCAATGCAGCTGCAGCTATGAATGGTAAACGGGAACCAAATTCACCTAATATTCCCCCAATAACAGGACCAATTATAAATCCTAAGCCAAAAGCAGCCCCTAACAAACCAAAATTTTGAGCCTTATCTTCTGGTGCACTAATATCTGCAACGTAAGCACTTGCTGTGGTTGTGGTTGCACCCGTTATTCCAGATAAAAAACGGGCAATAAATAACCACATTATAGTTGGGGCCCACGCTAAAAACATGTAATTTAAACCATAAGCAAAAAGTGAACAAAGTAGTAATGGTCGGCGCCCAAATCGATCACTCAAAGCACCAATCATTGGAGCAAAAAGAAACTGAGTCCCTGCATAAATAAACATCAATAACCCACCATATTCGGCAGCATTGCTGATAGTTTGACCAGTGAGATCAATAATTAGACTAGGAACTACAGGTATAATTATTCCAAGCCCAATAACATCGATTAAAACGGTTATGAAAATAAAAAATAAAGCCGCTTTTCCTTTTTTATTTAGCTTCACTCTTCCATTCTTCGTAAAGATCTCGTAAGGTACTCCAACGATACATCCCTGAATTATGCCCGTCTGACCAGTGTATCTGAATGGCATGATTACCAATCTGGTCTGCTCTGCGAATAGTTACAGGCACAGATGCTTTTTCGTTAAATGCCAAGGGTTCAAATATCTGCATTTTATCATGTCCTCCTCTACACATTATGCATGGACAGTTTCGACGTAAACCAAGAAGTGGATAATGATATATTTTGCCATCGCTCCAGACGATTTGAAAATACTCTTCTTCATTATTTATAACTATTTTTGCGGGTACAAACATCATAAACATTTATTGTTCAGAATAAATATACAGAATTAATGACTCTTGTTTATCTGCTTTCTATTCCTTTTCTAATGCTCGGATACTTCGTTGGAAGACGCTATATCCAACTTCATGCTATCACTCTACGAAATACTCTTCAACTAGCTAGTATAATCACAGCATTTTATATAATTGCCATGCTTCTTTTTGTCAATGGATTTTTAAGTGAGTCATTGGCAGGGACGATTATAAGCTTATTTTACGCTTTTTTAAGTGGGGTAAGCGTTGGAAAGCTATATAGCCAACTAGATAAAAAAAAGCGGCAGGCTATCCTCTTTATAGTTGCAAAAATGTTGTCTTACATTTCACTCCTTTACTTGTTGGCTCAACATTAATTATAGCAGGATTTTTGCGCATTGGTTGGGCATTTGATTTTGTAATTACCCCTATACGTTTATTTTCAGGCGCTTCGCTTGTTTTGTTTGGACTAGTAAGTTTTACTTTATACATAACCCCAAACATAAGAACTAAAAGTATATTGATTATTGATCAAGCAATCGATTGGAAAACATTTTTAGACTATAACTGGTTAAGTGAAGATGAAGTTCAAATGATTTTTGAAAAAAAAGTTCATAAATCTAATAATTCTAGTCAAATCAAAAGCGTGATCAACATACAAGTTAATCCAGGTGAACGGGTAAAATTAGAACGCATATTAGCGATGAAAAAAAAGGCTCGATATAAATTGAACACCTAAGTTTTATAAGTTCCAAATTAGTATGTATCTGTTTTAATTGTCACTTCTAAATTGTTTTTTTTACTATTATGAAATTATTAAAATCTTGCATCCATTTAAAATTTGCATCATAAATAGCTTAATTTTTCATCTTACCCATATATTTTGTTTAAAGTCAAAAACGGTGACACAGTATCAGTTCATTACTCAGGAACTTTGACGTCTGGAGAGGCTTTTGACAGCTCTCTTGAACGTAAGCCATTAAAATTTACCCTTGGAGAAGGTCAAATAATACCCGGTTTTGAAAATGCTATTATAGGGCTTTCAGTTGGCGATAAAGTGACAACTACTATCCCAAGTAAAGAGGCTTATGGGGAATATGATTCTGAACTAGTAGTCGAAGTTCCAAAGAATCAACTACCACCTAATCTTGACGCTCATGTAGGCATGCATTTACAATTAAATCAACCTGATGGACAGGCTATCCCACTACAAATTACCCAAGTTGAGGATGAAAGTGTCACAATAGATGCAAATTATCCTCTAGCAGGCAAAGATCTCTTTTTTGACATTGAGATTGTCGAAATTCACGAATAAATGTGATGTTTCGCTTTTATAATTTAAAGAATTCATAACGACACCTTACTCTCTTGGTTTGGATCTAGATCATATAATGATGATGCTGTTGCTTGAATTGTCTTGTACCATTCATTACCGTATCTGTCGTTAATGACGTAAAAATCCGAGAAATCAGGTCTTCGGATATTCATCCTCCATTCTTGTGTTTTTTGATTTAAAATGTGGGTTAACATGCAGAAGTTCATGATACAGTAACATTTCTTTGGTTTGATTATCTAACATATCCCATAATTCTCCTGATATTTCTATCAGATAATCGTTTCAAGAGTAATATTTTATCTCTCGACTTGTTTTCATGCACTTGGCAGCTTTTTTGTCTAGAAATATTTGGATAAACCAAGAAATAACCAATTTCGTTAGGTCCAAATTCCATTTTATTTTATTCTACAACCTTCTTGGCGATGGCTTTCACTTCGGGGGATTCAATAATTTGTTTATCGGATTTGATGTTTTCTTCAGGGGATGAAAAGTCATTATTGGGCATATGTTAATCACTCAGAATTAGTACATTTGATAACTATTAATGAACCCATAAATAGAAATTAAAGCTTACAAAAATAGCCTAAAACATGGCCAACTTCCAACTCAAATATCATATAAAAATATTGGTCATTTATCCATTTTTAGGATTTTTTTTCATACGTGCATTTGATAGATTCACCCGTCTTATACTCCATATTTATGCTAATCAAGAAGTTATTTGGAATGGATTTGTAACTCTTAGTAATTCATATTGGATAGCGATGTTGTGGCTGGTTCATTTAGCCACAACTTTACTAGTTAGTATGGTACTAATGACATTAACCAATAGAAATAGAAGTACAATTATCTTTTTTGCCAGCATTATTTCATTTCATAGTCTGTTTAAATGGCTACATTTAATCCAGGCCCAAAAGTATTCTATTGAAGTTATCTTGAGCTTAGAAAATGTATGGAGTTCAGATCTCTTACCCGTACTTATACATACAATAATAGGTATAGTAGGATGCTTTTTGAGTTACAGGCTTTCAAAGACAAGCAGGACTGCCGAAGTGAAAAAAATCTAACAGTTCTTAGATATGACTCAGTAGATATCTTTAATCGACTTCACTGAGAATGAGTGGAAAATTTTCAAAACCTAGTAAATTAGCCACCTTCTTACCTATATCAGTATTATCCCACCATCCACTGAATTTTACGGCATGGGGTCCAAAAGCCATTAATGGAATAGGTGTTCCTGTATGACCAGTAGTTGTCCAGGCAATATCTACTACAGTATTTTCTCGGTTAACTCCATTAATAGTCATTCCCCCAGTTTCATGGTCAGAGGTGATTATAACGAGTGTACCCGGATTTTGCTCTGCGAAACTCAAAACTAATCCAATAGCATCATCAAAGTCTTTTACTTCTCTCAGAACATAAGGTGTATCGTTTGCATGACCACCCCAATCAATTTGTGAACCCTCTACCATTAAAAAGAACCCATTTTCACTTGAAGAAAGATTTTTAAGAGCTATACTTGTCATTTCAGATAGGCTTGGTATTCGATTTTTACTTGGCATACCACCTAGAGAAAAAAGACCCACTATTTTATCCGAATCTTCTTCAATCATAGCCTGCCGGTTTAAAACAATAGAATACCCCTTTTTTTCAAAAATTGATAACAAATTTAGTTGATCAACCCGATTACTTCCAGCAGAGTCCAAGGGTATAAAATATTCCAATCCCCCTCCAAGTATAACATCAACCTCAGATTCAACCAATTGCTCTGCAATCTCAGAGTATTTATTACGGGAATCAATATGTGTTGCAAAACTTGCAGGTGTTGCATGAGTAACTCCTGAGGTCGCAACTAAACCAGTCTTCATACCAGCGTTTTGAGCTAGCTCCAACAGGGTGACACATTCATTGCCATTAGAATCTTGCGCTATAACTCCATTTTTAGTTTTAATACCGCAGGAATATGCAGTAGCTCCGGATGCAGAATCAGTAATTAAATCGCCCTTAGCATGTGTTTTTACTATTCCTGTTATTGGAAGACGCTGAGCATGTAAATAGCCACTAGGACCGACCTCCTGCAATTGACCACTATGTAGTTGTGCAATACCTATACCATCACCAATCATAAAAATAACATTTTTGATTGGTTGATCAGTAGTTAAAGAAAGCCGCTGCCCCTTAATGATCGTTTCTGAGGCTATAACTAATTGCTCGATCTTAAGTATATTTTCTTCATTATTTGAAGAAGTATTGCAGCCAAATATATCAGTAGCGACTAAAATTAGGGTTAAAAATAATTTTTTCATTGTATCAAGGTGAAAAGTGTCAATGAATAAAGAAAAGAAAAATGGCACATCGATTAGAGAAACTCTAACTATTTCTTATTAAATCTTGGTAACATACTCTTGATTATACCCCAAATACCTTTCGCTGGCCTTGGTGTTTTCTTTGCTCTTTTTGTAGCTTGGTTTAAGGTCTTAACTTCAATTGGAGGTCTTTTTTTTGACCTCGAAGTAGAGCGTGATGGAGTCTTCTTGGATTTATTATTATTAATCTTAACAAATTTTTCACCATTTTCCTCATTAGTCTTGTTATCTTTTTTTAGTTTGACAGTAATCGATTTTTTTGAGTTTTTTGTATTTTTTTTCTTTGATCGCGCTACAGCTTTAACATCATTTTTTTGACCGTCATTATTTATAATCTTTTGCTCACTGGATTCATTGCTGGCTTTAGGTATGATAATCTCACCGTCAACTATTAGATTAATGACTAACCTACCCTGAGTATCTCGGCTAAATTTAACATTTCTGGCTTTGCTATAATCAGCTTCAATTGGCTCATTTGCTTCATCTAGGTTTGTATCAGGGGGTTTTTGAGGTATTTCTAGTGAGTCTTTTTTAGACTTTGCGATAACTACCTTTACACTTCTTTTCTTAGAAGTTAATATAGAATCTGTAGAATTTTCATTGAACACATTTTTTGTTGATTTATTTTGATCAACTTCCCCGAACATAGTATTTAATTTACCCTTGCTAACCTCCACAATGCTAAGTGTATCTCCAACCTTTTTCTCGATAGCTTGAAAATATTTTTGGTCTTGACGATTCACTAGTGTTACTGCTGTTCCTTCTTTATCATACCTACCTGTTCTTCCAATACGATGTATGTAATCCTCCACTGCTCTTGGCACATCATAATTGATGATCATAGACACATCACTAATATCAATGCCTCGTGCAAGCACATCTGTAGCCACAATAACAGATACTGTCCCATTTTTAAATGCCTGAAGGGCAATATTTCGCTCGTTTTGATCTCGGTCTCCATGTATTCCAACAGCCTCAACATCAATTTTTTTAAGAGCGTTAACTAATTGATCAGTTCCTTTTTTAGTTGCTGTAAAGATAATGCATGAATTCCATTCGTGATGCCCAAAATAATGTTGAATGAAACGCAACTTTTCTCGACCATCCAGTAAAAATGCTTTTTGCTCGACAGAGTAAGATGTGGTGGATACTTCAATCTCAACTTTTTTTGGGTCTTTCATAATATTTGATGCTAGCTTATGAATGTCTCTAGGCATCGTAGCTGAAAATAATAGATTTTGCCGCGTTTTTGGCAACTTATCTATAATGTGTTGGACATCAGGCAAAAATCCCATATCCAACATTCGGTCAGCCTCATCTAATATCAGAAATTCAATACCAGAAAAATCAACATCGAGCACCTTCATTTGATCAATCAAACGTCCAGGTGTAGCCACTAATATGTCTACTCCAGCACGAATAGCTTCTGCTTGTTTGCCAAAATCTTCTCCTCCAATAATAGTACAAGATGTAGTATCAGTATGGTAACCAAGAGCAAATATTTGTTCATCAATTTGCTGAGCTAACTCTCGGGTAGGTGACAAAATTAGCGTTCTAATGTGATCTTTCTTTTCTTTAAGCATTAATTCTAAAACAGGTATTACAAAGGCACCCGTTTTCCCTGTTCCAGTCTGCGCGGCCCCTAGTACATCAAACCCTTGTAATAGAAGCGGTATACATTGTTCCTGAATAGGCGTTGGCTCTTGAAATCCAACATCATCTAATCCTACCTGTAATAATTTGTTTAGATTAAATTCTTTGAAAAGCAATGGTTCAATTTAGTAAAATTATTTTTGATAAATATACGTACAATATGTGAAAAGTGTTTTAATGCATGAATTATTCTATCTTATACTTATATGATTTTTAATTAAACTATTAAACATACACAACACTTTTATGCGATCATTCAAATACCTTAAATCTACCCTAGGTATCTTAATTGGATTTGGTTTAGTCACAATATCCTGCAATAATCAAACCACTACCTATCCCGAAAAAGCTTCAATGAATACTCTAGTCGACAGTGTGAGTTATGCCATTGGGTATCAAAATGGCAGCCAATTAACCGCACAAGGTTTCAAAAATGCAGACTTAGATAATTTTATTGCTGGATTTCAAGCAGGTCAAAACGGTACAGAAAACGAAATGTCTACTGTAAATGTACAGGAACTATTTGGACGTTTTGGACAATATTTAATGGACCAAATGAAAGTGGCTAATTTGGAAGAACAAGAAGATTTCTTGTCTGAAAACCGAATGAAAGAGGGAGTTATGGAAACTGGCTCTGGCTTACAATATAAAGTTCTTGAAGAAGGAATGGGGGCCTCACCTACTCCTGAGAATACCGTAGTAGTACAGTATGAAGGTACCTTAGTCGATGGTACCCGATTCGATGGAACCTATGACGAGTTAGGTAATCCAGGTGAACCAGCTGAATTTGTTCTTGGTGGCGTAATTCCAGGATGGACCGAAGGTCTTCAATTGATGAAAGAAGGTGCTGTGTACATGTTTTACATACCTTCCGACCTTGCCTACGGCGAAAACCCACGACCAGGCGGTGCCATTCAACCCAATGACATGCTTATTTTTAAAATTGAATTAACAGAGGTTAAATAAGCTTCTGAGTAAGTTTTTTAATGAGGCCGCTTCTACGATTTGTACGTGTAGAAACGGCCTTTTTTAGTTGCTCCTCGGTGGCTAGTATAGTGATCGATTTCTTAGCCCTCGTTACAGCCGTATAGAGTAATTCACGGGTATGCAGAAGAGAGTCTTCCGGGTGCAAAATCACTAACACATGATCAAATTCAGATCCTTGTGATTTATGAATGGTTAGTGCATAGGCTAATTCGTAATGTGGTAATCGACTAACTAAAATATCTTCTTCCCCATCATCAAGTTTTGTAATTCTATCAGGGTCTATAGCGGTACAAACTCCAATATCACCGTTGTAAAGTTTTGTATTTGGATCATTCACTTGAATAATGATAGGACGCCCAACGTACCACAATGAGAGATTCTTTTGAGGGTATAGTTGGCGGTTCCTCTGATCCATGATACGGTTAAAAGTATCGCATCCAAAAGAACCTACTCGATGTGGACTTAACACCTTATAGCTCTCTATTTGCGCAACTTCTATCGATGAATCTCCCAATTTGAGATCTTGTAAATAGCTAAGATCATGTTCTGCCCAAGAATGAAGTAAGGACACATGTGAATTGATGTTAAGGTTTGACTCAATCCAATTCACATCTACTTTGGAAACATCCTTAAGTATATGTTTAACCAAGTCCACATTTCCCATCTTAATGGATTCTGCTAATTCAGGAATATGACTCGATTCAGTCTGTCGATAAACCCGGTACAACTCAAAAACCTGATAAGGTAACGATAGCTGAGTAGATTCAGCTCCAATGGAACACAGGTCTCCAAGTAGACTACCAGCCTCTACGGATTCTAACTGATGGTGATCACCCAATAATACAAGCTGTGTATCATCTTTTAATGCCTTCAGCATATGATAAAAAAGATCAATATCGACCATAGATGCTTCGTCAATTATGACCAGATCCGCCGAAAGTTTTCTTTTTTCTGTTCTTCTAAATATACCATCCCATTGAACCTCAAGCATTTTATGAATGGTAGTAGGAGCTCCATAGATATCTTTAAAGTCAATTGAAATAGATTGTCCCATTCGCTTAGCCGCCTTCCCAGTAGGTGCCGCCAGATAAACTCTTTTATTAGGAAACCAATGGTGACAAACCCGTAGAATTTTCTCTAAGGTATAGGTTTTACCGGTTCCAGGGCCACCTGTTATAATACTAAGACGAGTGTCAAATAGGTGTAGTAATACGCTTAATTTCGCCTCATCCAATTCCTTAAAATGTTCACGCACCCAATCTTCATAGTCTCTTTGTGAATATAGTCTTTTTGCGTCCTCGAAATATACTGTACTAAATTCCGTACCTCTGTTAATCCAGTCGGTAATAAATCGCTCATAATCCCAGTATCGATGCATATAAAGTCTATCCTCTTCTAAAATAAAAGGTCTAAAGTCTCCTTTGAAGGGTAAGTTTTGAAGCAACTCAAGGACAAAATCATTGGTCCATTCCTCACCCTTAAGTCGTTTGAATAAATCACTAAATAACGAGCTTGGACTCAACAAATCCTGTATGGTTGTACA
>CESW01016823.1_pt1 | contig 14076 bp, 14 predicted proteins | sample 531171 | NCBI WGS metagenome assembly CESW01 (sample SAMEA2621859, study PRJEB7988) | marine metagenome | biome: marine biome (ENVO:00000447); feature: surface water layer (ENVO:00002042); material: "saline water (ENVO:00002010), including plankton (ENVO:xxxxxxxx)" | depth 5 m
TCATGGTTATTTCAATGCATCGCAAAGAAGATTTACTAAAGAAAAGAAAACAATACTTAATACTCTTGACGGTTATTTTAGGGTTGTAAGAGATGATCTTTATTTCAATGATCATAATTTTTTAAATGAAGAAAAAAGATTTAATAATTTAAAAATAAACCTCAAAGAGAAAAAAAATGGAAATATTATTATATTATCCGAACCGACCAAAAATACTTTAAACTTCCTTGAGCTGAATAATTGGAAAGAAAAAACAATAAAAGAAATAAAAAAATATACTGACAGAGAAATTATAGTTCATAATAAATTTTCAGAGACTCCATTACAAAGCCTATTACAAAAAGCATTTGCATTTGTTAGTTGTCAATCAACAGCTGGTTTCTTTTCTATAACTGAGGGTGTTCCAGCATTTTTCACACATAAAAGTTTAAAAAAATTTGGCAATATTGAAGATATTGAGAATAATGAATTGAATTATAAATTATTATATGTCGCTGCAAACTCTCAGTGGAAACTATGTGAATTTTTTACTGATGAATTTAAACAATATATATATAAAATTAATTCTGTTTAAAATGTTAGCTTTTATTTTATCTCTACTAATATTGTTTGTTGCATTATATGGTTACTTTTTACTAATTAGGAAGTCCAAATTAGAGAAAGAATTAAGACAAAATAACTTGGATTATGAGTGTTATAAATGCAAAGAAAAATTACCTATAAATACTCTTAAATGTCCAAAATGCTCCTTGGTTACAATTTATGGTTCACGTAGGAAAAATTTTTGGCTAATTATTCCAATTATTATAACTTGGTTATTCATGTTATCTAAATTTGGAAGAGGGGGCATGTTTTAGAAAATTGATAATCTAGTAAAATCAATTTAAGTTAACATTTTTTAAAATTTAAATAATTTATTTTTCAAAGATTTTTAATTATATGGAAAATTCAAAAAAACAAGCTATCGATTTATTTAATAATAAAAATTATAAAAAAAGTCTCTCAATATTTTTATCTATTTTAAAAAAGGAGCCCAAATCAATAGATATACTTATGTTCGCTACATATAATTGCATGCAACTTCAAAATTATAAGGAGGCACTTGTTTATTTGGAAAAGATTATTCAAATAAATAAAAAGTTGCCTCATGTTTATTACAATAAAGCTGTTTGTTTTGGTATTTTAGGCGAAACTCAAGAAGCAATAAAAAATTTTAAAAAAGCTATTTCGTTAAAAAAAGATTATTTTGAATCTTACGTTCAACTTGGACAGTTATTAAAGAAACAAAATTTATTTAATGATGCAATTAGTATTTATAAGACAGCATTACAAAAAGTTATTCAAAAAGACTATATCAATGTAAATATGTCTGAGTTGTATTATCTAAAGAAAAATTATCAGCAATCAAAAAAATATGCAGAAGATGCTTTGAAATTGAATCCTAAGCTCTATTTTGCACATATTAATATTGCTAATTGTTTAATAGATGAAGGAGAAATTGGAAGTGCTATAATTGAACTTGAAAAAGCTAAAATCATAAATTCTGTATACCCCATGATTTTTAATAATTTAGGTTTTTGCCACAAAATACTTGGTAATGATGAAGAGGCAATCACAAGCTACAAGAAAGCAATTAAATTAAATCCAAATTTACATGATGCATATTTTAATTTATCTCATATACAGCTATCAAATAATAATTTTATAGACGGTTGGAAAAACTATGAATATCGTTGGGGGACACAAAAAAAATTCACTAAAAGACTGATATTTAACAAGCCTCAGTGGAATACAAATATGGGATTTGAGAGAATATTAATTTGGGGAGAACAAGGTATTGGAGAGCAGCTACTTTTTAGTTCAATATTGCAAGATACACTCACTCACTTTAAAAAGGTTATTGTATTTGTTGAAGACAAGTTAGTCGAGCTGTTTCAAAAGAAGTTTAGTGAAATACAAATTTATCCTATATCAAAAAAAATTGATGAGAGTGAATTTGATTATCATTTACCAATTTGTTCCCTAGCTAAAGTTTTCAGAAAAGACATTTTTAGTTTTCCTAGTAAAAATTTAGATGATCCCATAAATATGAACAATAAAATAATCACTAAAAGAAAATTAAAGTGTGCAATATCTTGGAAAAGTACACATCAAAATTTAGGAAATATAAAATCAATTGGATTAGAAGATTTGAAGGATATATTATTCATAGATGATATAGATTTTTTTGATATTCAATATACAAACGAAGATAAAGAAATTAAGAATTTTAAGAAAAAATATGGCGTCTCAATTCATCAGAATGAAAATCTAGATACATTTAATGATCTTTTAGGGTTATCAGACTTCATAAATGAGTGTGATTTTGTTATCACAGTCAGTAATACGAACGCACACTTATCTGCTTCAATGGGCAAACCTACCTTTTTATTGTTGCCAAAAACTAGAGGAAAATTCTGGTATTGGGAAAATGATTTAAATGGAAAAAATCTTTGGTATCCATCTATTGTAAAATTCAAGCAAAGCGATCAGGGTGATTGGTCAAAGCCAATCGGTAGTCTTAAAAATTTTTTATTTCAAAGATACTATTTGAATTAAATGAAAATAATAAAATAAGTTATTATAAAATAAAATGTACAAAGTATGCATATCTGAGTTTGTTTCAACACCATGGAATAATCGTTTAACAGAGATTATTTCTAAAGCTTTTGAAGAACAGAGTGAGAAATTTCTAATTGAAAAAGTACAAGGATACCCAAAGCAGTATTACGATATTATATTTTTATGTGGGATAAGAGTTTTAACAAAAAGGAATGTTGATATATCAAAACTGAGGAAATTTTGTAGATACATTGTTGAGTTTGGTGACGTTATCGAAGACCCTAGAGATGTAGGTGCAGATCTATACTTTTATTTCAATCCAGCTAAAAAAAAAATAAGAGGTAAAAAATATTTACCTAAACTCATAGACGAAAAAAAATTATATCCAGAACAGTCTAGCAAGTTAACCATATACATAGACCACTACAAACATCAAAATATAAATGAAGCCAAAATATCTAGAGATGCAATTTTATATGTTTTTAAACAAATTGAAAATCTAAAGAAAAACTTAAACATACCATTTGATATCTATTTTCACTCAGAAAATGGAATTGAGATAAATCCAACTAAAATTAATTTGCCCGTTGATAAAAGTCAAAATTGTAAAATTTTAAATTACAATGAAATAATTAAATATTATCGAAAAACTCACATATTTTTTCCCACACACCGAGAAACACAAGGAATGTTAGCACAGGAGATAGGTCTTTGTGGGGGTATGACTATTTTACAACCGTGGATGTATCCTTTAGAGTCTCATCATCAATTTAGACACATCCTATATGATTTCAATAATCCAATCAACTTATCAAAGTTGAGTATGATTTTGGATGATCAAAAATTTACTGAAAAAAATAGAAATCAAGTATTAAACTATTGTTCTAATAAAATATTCAACCAAACTTTTTTGAAGGAAATAAACGAACTTATTTCGTAGTTAAAATTTATCTTAATTCTCCCGTTTTTTACCGTCAGATATTTGACCTAAGGCTTCTGCACTACCTTTTTTTTGTCTTGAATAATCTAAATTAAAATTTTTTACATCTTCTATATATTTACCTTGAAGAGGTGTTTGAAAAGAAGAGTCACCATTTTTTTTTAGAATGGCTTTAATTATAATGTTGGATCCAAGTTTATCTTTGGCGATATTAATTAGTTTATTAAAATTAGAATTAATATCATTTGGTTTAATTTGATCAAAGAAAACTAATTGTTCTTCTTTTTTTAACTCAATTTCGGAACCCCATCTATTAGCAAGAGAAATTTTTATAATTTCATAATTATTTGATGCTGCCATATCTGCAAAAATTATTGGATTAAAATTATAAAAGCCATGATTTATCCAATCAATGAATGGTAAAATATTAAGCATGTAACCGTTTTTTTTTGTTAGATTATGGAAATTATTAAAAAAAGAATATTGATTAAAAATATGTTCACCAGTGCCGTTATTTATAACTAAATCATATTGTTCATGAAAATTGTATTTATCTTGAATAGTAAAGTTAAGATCAAAATGGAAACTTCCAAGAGCACCATTAATATCTATTGATTTGTATTCTAAATAATTTAAAGATTTAAAAAAATCATATGTTGAAAATTTGGTCTCCTTGAGTTTTTTTAAATTAAATATTTGATCTTCATATATTTTCTTTTTATTAATTTGAAGAAATTCAATAATATTATCAATACTTATGCTTGGAGTTTGACATCCTAAATCAATGGCTGTTGAGTTTTTTGGCAAATATAAGTTCTTGCACTCAATACATGATAATGCTGCTAGGTAATTAAATGACATTTTGTAAAAAAAAATATATTTTTTATTTATGTATAGTGTATTACAAAATAAATCAAATATTCAATTAAGAACAACTCCTTTTCCTTACTTTATTATAGACAATGCATTACCTGAGGATTTATATAATAAACTTGATAAGGAATTTCCTGAGTTTGAAAATATTATAAAAAACGATTTAGGAACAAATGAATATAAGGAAAATACAGCATATCGATATAATGCATCTCGATCACTAGTTGATAATGAGATATCCGAAGATTGGAGAAATTTTATTGGTTATCATACTAGTTCTGAATTTACTGATGAATTGTTTGATATATTTGCTGAACCAATTAAACAAGTATACAAAGTTGAAAAAGATAAACTTCCTAACAAAAGTAACACGGGTGTGAGATTTAAAGATAAAAGTTTTTTTTCTACTGATTGTCAATTTGTAATCAATACCCCAACTAGTGGTGAGACAAGTGTTATAGAACCACATCTTGATAATCCAAAAGAATTTTATGCAGCACTTTTATACATGAAAGAAAATGATGATGACTCACATGGGGGTAATTTAACTACTCATGCATTTAAAGACAAACCAAGTTTTTATGGTAAATCTAGAGTGAGAGAAGAGAAAGTAAACTTAATAGAAGAAATAGAATATAAAAAAAATAGACTTGCAGTATTTTTGAACACTCCACATTCAATTCATGGGGTTACTAAAAGGAGTAAAACAAAATCATATAGAAAATATATGAATATTATTGGCGAATTTCATAATGAATTATTTGATTTTAGACCATTTTTAGAATAGTTACAGCATAGTTAACAAATTAATAGTTACTAAAATTATAATTAAATCAGATGGATCTTGAGAGTTATATTAAAGAAGTAAATATATCATTAAGCAAAATGGATAATGGCAATTATGTCGAGGCACACAAAAGTTTAAAGATTATATTAAACTCAAAATCATTTCTAGAATTAAAAAAAAAAGATCAGTTTTTTATAAAGAAAAGATACAGCAGGCTTTTATTAGCTTTAGGGTATTTTGAAGAGGGCTGGCACTATTTCAAATATAATTGGATAAAAAATTCTTTTAAATTTAAGGAAATATTTGAACAAAATAATACTATTAAATACCTAATTGATTTAGATCAAATACAAAAAAATGAGAAATTACTAATATGGAATGATGGTGGTTATGGTGACTTTATATATCAACTACGATTAATTAAAAATCTTCAAAGTAGAATAAAATTAAAAATATATGACAATGAATTGGGACATCTACTAAAAGATAAAAAATTACTAGTTTCAAGTTCAGAAACTTTTGATTGGCATCTTCCTGTGGTAGAAATTCCGAGAGTGCTTAAATATAATACTATTGATTATCAGAACTTTAATTACAACTACCTAATTGATCCTACGAGAAAGTATGAAAAATATGATAATTATATTGGTTTATCATATAAAACTGAAACGAGTAAATCGAAGTCCATAGATATTAAGTTCCTTAAAAGATTGTTTGTTGAGAGAAAAGATTTAAATTTCTTAATTATTCAAAAATACTTGGAAAAAAAAGATATTAATTTTTTTTCAGACTTTAAGAATGTAACCGTCATTGAAGATTTAGATAAAAATAAGATTTTTGAAGACACATTTAACATTTTAAATTCTGTGAACTCTGTCATTTCTATTGACTCTGCGATTTCACATATTGCTGGTTACTTAGGCAAAAGAAATTATTTACTTTTGAGCTATCAAGGACATTTTTATTGGGGCCATAATAAAAAGAAATGTAACGATTATCCTAATCACATAATTGTAAAACAGAAAGATAAAGGTGATTGGGATACGGTTATAAATGAAGTTATTAAACTAGTTTAATAAAAAACCATATAAGAAATTTTTTTTTTATGTATTATTTTTATATGGACTTTTTTAAGTGGTTTGATGAAGCATTACCAAAGTTAGAAAAAAGAGCAGTTTCCATAAAAAAAACAATTGACTATCTTGAAACTTTGCCAAACCCGATTTTTATATTAGAAACAGGATGCGTTCGAAAAATAAATAGTTTTTCAGGAGATGGTCAGTCGACTATTATATTTGATAAATATACTCAATATAGAGGAGGTGGCTCTAAGGTATTTTCTGTTGACATAAAAAAATCAAATATAGAATTATGTAAGCAACTAGTTAGTGATAATGTATATTTAGAGATTAATGACAGTGTCAAATTCATTTCAAATTTCTCAAATTTGATAAATCAAGCTCATTTATCATTATTATATCTAGACTCATTTGATGTTGATTGGAAATACCCTTTTGAGTCCTCAGCTCACCATCTTAAAGAGCTTACTGCCTCTATTCCTTATATAAATTATAAAACATTAGTAGTAGTAGATGATGCTCCATTAAATATGCTTGGGTATAGAGATGAAACAAATAAAATTAAAGTAATTCAGGAACCCAGCATTGGGGGTAAGGGACATTTAGTTCATGAATATGCAATAGCTGTTGGGGCAGAGGTTTTTTTTTCTCATTATCAAGTTGGGTACAAAAACCTAGTGAAAAAACCAAAATGAATTTAAAGATGTTTTACTTTTTAAAATTTAAATAAATATCTCATTCTTCTTTTTGAGTCTATTTTAATACTTCGTTCACTTCTAATTAACATCAATAAACAGTACTTTTCTTAAAAAGTGCATTACTGTTCATTGTAAAAGATTTTTAAAAATTAAGTCATAACAGTGTTTTTGGAGCGGGCGAAGGGATTCGAACCCTCGACTTCAACCTTGGCAAGGTTGCGCTCTACCCCTGAGCTACGCCCGCTAATTCTAATTTTTTTAACGTAGTATTTTATAAACTTCCTTTTAGGGGCTATCAAGTTAAAAGGAGTTATTAGATTTACTGTAAATTTAATATTTAGTACTATCTACAGATTATGAGTTTTGTGCTTGATATTGATCAAGATCAATTTGTTGATGAGGTTATTGAAAAATCTAAAACCACTCCTGTAATTGTTGATTTCTGGGCTCCTTGGTGTGGACCCTGTAAACAATTAACTCCAACCTTAGAAAAAGTAGTTAACAATAAAAACGGCAAAATAATCCTTGCTAAAATAAATGTTGATGAAAACCAAGGAATATCTGCCCAGTTGAATATTCAATCAATACCAACTGTCTACGGATTTGTCGACGGTAAGCCAATAGATGCTTTTCAAGGCGCACAACCAGAAAGTAAAATAGAAGCTATGGTTGACAAAATGATTGAAGCAACACCTGGAAATGAAATACCAAAACTAATTGAAGAAGCAAATAAATTATTTAGTGAGCAAAAATATGAGGAATCTTTAAAACTCTATGAAAATCTTGTTGGTATGGATCCAGGGAATCCGAAAATAATTGCTGGAATGTTGAGAAGTTTAATTCAACTAAAACGATTTGATGATGCTGATGAAATGTTCAATTCCTTCGATGAAAAGATTTTACAAGATGAAAATATAATGAAAATTAAAAAACTTTTAAATAACAGCAATACAAAAGGGTTTGAAAAACTAAACGACAAATTAATTGAAGAGGTTAATGCTAATCCTAAAAATATGGAATTACGCTTTAGACTAGCTAATAGTTATCTCTCATCAAATGAGACTGAGAAAGGATTTAAAGAACTTTTAATACTATTTGAACAAAACCCTAATTGGAATGACGAAGCTGCGAAAAAAAAACTTTTAGAATTTTTTGACCTATTGGGTTTTAATGATCCAAATGTAATTGAAGCACGAAGAAAATTATCAAGTATAATGTTTAAATAATGGAAGATAATATAAAAAAACTATTTGAAGTCGACTCGAAGAAAATTCCGACATCAATACCAATTTTTCCTTTGGATAATGTATTGCTACTACCCTTTGGAAAATTACCCCTTAATATTTTTGAAGAAAGATATATTAAGATGACTCTTGAGAGTCTTAAAAGTCAGAGGATGATTGGTATAATTCAGCCTAAAAATAATAATAATGATTTATTTCAAATGGGATGTATCGGTAAAATAACATCTTATATCGAAACTCCAGACTATAGATTAGTTTTAAATCTAGAAGGCGTTTGTAGATTTGTTCTTCATGAAAGGAATCTTACTCCTCAAGGTTATTATCAGGCATCAATAGACTGCCAAGATTACCTTTCAGATTTAAATAGCTTAGAACCACATGTTGATAGAACAGAGTTAATACAAAAGTATACTAACTTTTTTAAAATGAAAAAATTAGATATTGATAAAGATGTATTGGCTGAAACATCTAATTTACAACTTTTATCAACTTTGGCTATGTTGGCACCATTTAATAAAATAGATAAACAAGCGATACTCGAGTCACCAAATATTTCCACGAGAATTAATACAATTAACTCTATTCTCGATCTAAATACATTCCAAGTGGTAAGTAATAAAAGCCCTAATCAATTAAATTAACTCTGCCCATTGCTTGCTTAATAAATAAGTCTTTAGCAAATCTCAAACTGCTGAGGCTTTTGAAACCTATATTGATAATTTTAGTATTTAATAAATTTTGATTCTCATACAGAAAATTTAATATAGTAGTGAAACTTAAATAAACTGTGCTCTCGATAATTCTTCTTGAGTAGTATGATGAATTTAAATTTTTAGCTTTTATGGAATATTGATCTAACAATTTACATAATGTTTGAATATCTCTAACACCTAAATTCCATCCTTGCCCTGCAACTGGGTGTATAGACTTAAAACTATCCCCTATATAAATATAGTTATTATTATTTCTTATAAGATGAGGCTTGATTGGAAATTTAGATATAGATTTACTAAAACTTAATTTGCCGTGAGATTCTAAAAATTTATGCTTGATAAGTTTTTGTAGTTTAGTTTTATTAATTTCTTCTTTTGAAGAATAAATGAAAGTTGATATTTTTTTATGGGCACTTGGTACAGGCAAAACAGCTAAGGGTCCATCATTTGTAAAAAATTCATAGGCAATATTATTATGATCTTTTGTATGTCTAAAAAAACCAACATGGGAATGATGTTTTTGGTCAAAAACAATGCTCTTGTGATTTGCGTTGGAAGTAATATTTTTACCAATGCTAACTATAATTTTTTTAAATTCATACTTTTTTTTGTTTATATAAAAAGTTTTATTTGGTAAAACCCCAGTAAAATCATAGTTTATATCAGTCTTTAAAATTTTTAATTTTTCCAATTTATTTCTTACTAATTCATAAATCTCTTTATTAAAAATTACATTACCCATGGATTCTTTACCGTTTTCAAAGACAAGGCTATGTGCATTAAAGTTATCTTTTATGACAATTTTGTTTATTGCCTGTGGTTTAGTTTTAAGATTATTCCAGATGCCTAACTTTTTTAGGAAATCAATAGAATTGGCATTCACCGCTAAAGTTCTGTTATCCTTATAAATACTATTTTTTTTATCTATAACTAAAACCTTAAATTTTTTTTGAAATAAAGCTAAGGCTGTAATGCCGCCTATAAGCCCTGCTCCAATTATTAAAAAGTCATATTTATGTATTTTATTTTTCATTTAGACGCATATATTTATTAAAACAATGAAGAATAACTATATTCCTGAAATCTTAAAAGAAAAAATATCAAAAACAATATATTACTTATATGGTTTTTTTTTATTATTAGCTTCTATATTTTCAGCACTAGCATTAATAACATTTAGCATTGATGATAATTCATTTCTAACTAAAACCAGCAATGCGTCACAAAATCTTTTGGGTGATCTCGGGTCATATTATGCAAGTTTTCTTTTTTATACTTTTGGTATGTTTGCATACTTAATAATTATATTCTTTTTAATATATTGTTTGTTTGTATTTCTTAATAAAAATCCTGGTTACTTTTTTATCAGGTTATTATTTTTTTTTATTAGTTTAATTTTAATACCTCAAACATTAATAGAATTTAATATAAAATTACCTTTTATTAAATCGATAGAAACATGGGGAATTTATGCCAACCAATTACATGGCTTATATTTTTTTAATTATGTTAGCTATATTTTAACTTTTATAGGTGTGTTAATATATTTAATATCTCAAAGAATTTTTATTCTACTTAGAATACCAAAATTTAAATTAAATAATTTTTTTAAAAATAATAATAAAAATCAAGGTCCTTACAAAATAAAAAAAGAGCCTATTATAAATAATATACGTGAAGATAATTTATCACAGGTAGAAAAGGATGAGGAATATGTTGATAAAGAAATTTTTAATCAAAAAACAAAATATTTTTCCCCATCTCTTGAAATACTAGAAACAAATAATGCTTTAGCTAAAAAGAGATTAGATAAAGAAAATATTAAGTCTAATTCAGATTTACTAGAAAGGGTATTTCAAGATTTTAATATTGATATTCGAGTTATTAATGTAAAACTCGGACCAGTCGTGACATTATTTGAAATTCTGCCAGCTGCAGGGATAAAAATAAATACCATAATAAATTTAGCAGATGATATCTCAAGAAGTATGGGTGTAGGAGCTGTCAGAATAGCACAAATATACGGAACACAATATCTTGGTGTAGAGGTTCCAAATGAACAAAGAGAAACTGTTACCATAAGAGAGCTTTTGAGTGATAATAATTTTATGAATACCTCGTCAAAAATACCAATCTGTATTGGTAAGGATATATCTGGGAATATAGAGGTAATAGATTTAAGTAAGACACCTCATTTGTTGGTCGCTGGCACTACTGGTTCTGGTAAGTCAGTTTTCATAAATACTTTGCTTGCTAGCATATTGTATAAATTTTCTCCTAATGATTTGCGTTTGATACTAATTGATCCGAAAATGCTAGAACTTAGTGTTTACAATGACATCGCACATTTGTTAACTCCCGTTGTGACGGAACCAAAAAAAGCAATTTTGGCTCTTAAGTGGGTTTGTAAGGAAATGGAGAGAAGGTACTCTCTTATGAACGAAGAGAATACTAGGAGCCTAGAGGGCTATAACGAAAAGTCGTTAGAGAAGCTTCCGTACATCGTTGTATTCATTGACGAGATGGCAGATTTAATGATGACTGCTGGTAAAGAAGTTGAGCATTATGTTCAAAGGCTAGCTCAAATGGCAAGAGCTTGTGGAATACATTTAGTGATGGCAACACAAAGACCAAGTGTTGATATTATCACTGGAAGTATAAAAGCAAATTTCCCATCAAGAATTAGTTTTCAAGTTGCAAGTAAGTATGACAGTAGAACTGTGCTTGGTGAAATAGGTGCAGAACAATTACTTGGAAATGGTGATATGCTAATGTCAAAAAATGGTGGAAATATAATTCGATATCAATCTGCTTTCATATCAGATAACGAAGTAAACAAATTAATAAAAGAAATTCGAAGAAGCCAAACCGTTCAATACCTTGAAGAATTAAATGAAATAATAAAAAACAATGATGAGAATTTTGACACCTTAAGTGAAGAAGATGAAATTTTAATTAGCAAGTCTATTGATCTAATTAAATCGAGTAATAAAGCATCTACAAGTTACTTACAAAGAAACTTTCAAATTGGTTACAATAAAGCAGCAAGACTAATGGAAGCTTTGGAACAAAGGGGTATTGTATCTGCGCCAAATCATGCAGGCAAAAGGGAAATTTTAATCAATACATAATTTTAGAAATCCAGCATTAGAAATAATTTTTAGATTTATTTTTAGTTCATTTTTTATTTTATTTTTTAGGTTTGTTATGTGTGTATCTAACTTATTTATCTGAATATCTTTGTCATTGGGCCATATTAATCCATATAAAAAAATTTTATCTACACCTATGTCTAAATTAAGCATCAAATTAATCATTATGACATTATGAATAAAATTTAAATTAATAAGATTATTATTTAAAGATAGACTTTGCTTTATAGGTCTATATTTTAATTTTCCCAAATTAACAAATTCATCCATGTACAAGTTTTTAATTTCAGAGAATAATTGCTCAAAAGAAAATGGTAAATTTAAAAAAATTGGATTATTTGGTGAATTAATCTTTATCTGATTTTTATCCAAATATAAATTAAGTTTGAAAATATATTTAGTTGTCTTATCATTGGTAACATAAAATTTTTTTTGATTGAATAGATTTATAATTTGATTTAAATAGAAATTATCATTACATAGAATTAAAATCATTATTTTATATCTGGTAGTAATAAAGGTTGGAAATATCTTGAAGATATAACTTCATAGTCACAATTAATAAAATATATACTTAAATTTACATTAGGACTCTTGATTGAAACTCTCTTAAGAAATTTATGTTCTTTACTATCAAATAGTTCGATTTCAATCTCATCTTTGGTATAGAAACTTTTGATTTTTGGATAGTTATTAATTATTAATTTAAGCTCATTTAAAATAATGTCATCTTCTAACTTTTTTACTGCATTTTTATTATTGTTATTTATAACGAAATAATTTTTATTAAAAATAATGGTGAATAGTTGTTTATCATTATATTGATATCTTAGTAAACCATCACTAAACAACATAAGACCAGATTGTGTTGATCCATCTTGATAAACCTCTTCAAACTCACACTTAACACTTTTAGCATAACCTAAATTTAAAAAGATGATAAAACTTAAAAGATATAAATATCTCATTCAAATATTAATGAGCCTATTCTAATTATATCTGATTGGAAATTTAAGGCAATTTTATAGTCATTGCTCATACCCATGCTCAATTTTAATTTCTTATTAATATTATCTCTAATCTTAATCATTTCTTTAAAATAGTTACTTGGGTCTTGGGTGTTTGGGGGTATACACATCAAACCATGGATAACAAGATTACAATTTATTGAATAATTGTATAAATCTTGCAGGTTTTTCTTAAATACACCTGATTTTTGTTCCTCTTCACCTATATTAACCTGAATATAGAATTTTTTTGTTCTTACAGAAGAAAGCTTTAAAAGTTGCTTAGCAATTTCATCAACTAATGAAATTCTGTCAATTGTTTGTATGACATCAAAAATTTTTAATGCGTTCTTTACTTTATTAGTTTGAAGGGGTCCAATCAAATGAAGTTCTAAATTATTGCAAGAAATTATTGATTGATATTTTAATTTAGCTTCTTGAACTCTATTTTCACCAAAAAGTTTAAAGCCTTGGGACATCAATTCATTAATATCTTGGGATGATTGGTTTTTAGTTACAATCATAAGCCTAGTAGAAATATGTGATTTTAATTCTTTATTAAGTAAACTGATATTTTTTTTATTAATGCTCAAAATTGTCTTAATAATCGAAGGCAGAATCTAAATTTTTTTGTAAAAACTTTTTATCGTTATTTGATAATTCTCCATCCGCAGTTGTATTTAATTCATAATTCAGAATAAAACTTTTTATGTCATCAATATTTATATCGACTGGAAGCTTATACTGTTTTAAATGATACAATATTTCTAGCAAGGTATTCTCTGTATCATTTAAGAGCCTGTCAAATGAAATAATTTTTCCTTTAAATGTGTTAACAACATTTTCGTCTGTCCAGGATTTCACATTTATATTATAATTTTTTCTATTTTCATATACTTTAAAGTTGCTTTTGTCTTGTTCTTCATTTAAATACTGCTGCTCTCTGAAATTAAATAGTTCATCGTAAGCCGCTTCTGAAGTA
>CESW01021352.1_pt1 | contig 14070 bp, 12 predicted proteins | sample 531171 | NCBI WGS metagenome assembly CESW01 (sample SAMEA2621859, study PRJEB7988) | marine metagenome | biome: marine biome (ENVO:00000447); feature: surface water layer (ENVO:00002042); material: "saline water (ENVO:00002010), including plankton (ENVO:xxxxxxxx)" | depth 5 m
TCTTTGCTTAAATCTTTTAGTTCTTCTTCTAAAGGACGCTCACTTGATTCGGACTCTTCTGGGACTTCATTGTCTTGGTTTTGACTTTGATTATCATTTTCTGACTCTTGTTCTTCATTTTCTAAATTTTGCTCGTTTTGTTCTGAATTTTCTTCGTTTTCTTGTTGTTCGGTTTTCTCTTCAGATTTTTCTCCGCTTTGATCTCTATTATCTTGTTCATTCTGGCTATCCTGCTCTCGCTGTTCTTTCAACTGATCATATAGACTTTGGAGCTTCGGATCATCCGGATAACGTTCTAATCCAGACTCCACAGCACTAATGGCAGCCTTAATGTTGTTGTAGATGAATTGTTGTGCACCTTGATGAAAGTAACTTTCTGCAGGTGGGGTGATAGCTTGAGTTTGTCCAAAAAGAGATTGAGGCATGAACCAAACCATTAAAATTAACACGAAGGAGTAAACAGCATAAATGGACCTTCTTCGTGTGTTATTGAAATAGAATGTGAGCAAAAAAGAGGGATTAAGCATAGCAATCTTGGATATAGGTGTATGTGGTCTAATAATAACAAACTAGCTTAATTTTCAGTTTGTTCTATCTGGTTAACTGCACTAATACGACTAATATACGAATCATAATATCTAACCGTTTCATCTACTTCTAAAGCCTTTTGCATAAGATTAAAAGCGGTAGTATATAGTGATTCATTGACGAGGGCGTCGGCTTGTTCTTTTATCGCTTTAGCATAAACACTTGGTTCAGGTGGAGGTTCCTGGTTTTCATTTTGATCTTGATTTTTCTCATCATTGTCTTCTTCTTCAGAAGCTTTCATCAAAGCATATTCATAATTGAACTGGCCCTCGCTATCCAATGGAAGTTTTTGTAAAGAAGCTCGCAAGTGTTTCATTGCCGGCTTCCATTGCTCATTTTCAGCCAAAACAGTTCCGATGTTGTAGTCTGCCAAAGCTTTTAGGAGGGCGTCATCCGTGTAGCTTTTTGCCTGCATGAATACCTTTATGGCTTCCTCAATTTCACCTAATTTAGTTAATGTATTACCTAAGTTGAATAAAATTTCAGCATTTTTGGGGTCTTGATCTAAGGCAGAATAAAACCAAGTTTTTGCACTCTCATAGTCTCCATTTTCATAAGATTTATTAGCTTTACGAGCATCTGGATTAATAAAATTTAATCCTAAAAAAAGTAGTATAACCCAAATAAATGTCGTCATTTTTTTCAGTCAGTTTATGCGTTTTCGTTGAAGATATCCTTCTAATCAACTGTATTCATGGTTTCCTCATCCATTAGTAGATTTGTAAACACATTAGTCACATCATTGTTTTCTTCAAATGTTTCAATCATATTAAAGTTAGCGCGTGCCATTTCAGCGTCTACTTTTGTTTCCATAGTAGCTTCTCTAACGAGTTCTGCTTGTTCAATAGTATATCCGGCAGCTTCTAATTTGTTTCGCACACTAAAGAGTTTTGTCCGTTCCGTCATAACAATAAAAAGCGTGGCACTTCTTTCTATAATAACATCTTCAGCACCCGCTTCAATTGCCTCTAAGAGAAAATTTTCTTCATCTACTCCTTCAGCTGGCAAACTAATCATTCCTTTTTGCTCAAATAAAAATGAAACAGAACCATTGATACCCATATTACCACCATATTTGGTAAAAATATGCCGAAGCTCACTCACTGTCCTATTATTGTTATCAGTGGTTGCCTCAATGTAATAGGCTATACCCCCAGGACCGTATCCTTCAAAACTAACTTCTTCAAGGCTAGAACCGTCATTTAACTTATCAGTGCCACGCTTAATGGCTCGCTCCATATTGTCTTTGGGAAGGTTACAGCTTTTGGCATTTTCTACAGCCAAAGCAAGTCTTGGATTTCCAGTTGGATCACCTCCCCCTTCTCTAGCCGCAACAGTAAGCTCCTTTATGATCTTTGTAAAGACCTTAGAGCGTTTTGCATCTTCTTTAGCTTTTTTATGACGAATATTCGCCCATCTAGAATGTCCTGCCATCCGTATTGTCTACTTAGTTATACGTAAGTATTGTTAGATTCTGAATATAGCAATTTGAACTACGCTATAAAATACTCAAACAAGCAATTGAATTCGAAGCAGAAAAAAATCATTTGTAACCAAGTAGGATATAAAATTCATTGGAGGAAATAATATTTTGGAACGCTATTTAGTGTATTTTTGTATTCTTAACGCTTTCTTACAAAAATCGCTTAATAGTTGCCATCCACCTAGTAGTAAGATTCTATGAATATTGGAATAGTTTGTTATCCTACCTTCGGGGGAAGTGGAGTAGTGGCCACTGAATTGGCTAAAATATTAGCCCAGCAAGGACACATCCTGCATATTTTGAGTTACGCTCGCCCAACTCGCCTGGAAGAACACAACACTAATATATTTTACCACGAGGTGTCAATAAATTCATATCCGCTTTTTGAATATCCACCCTATGCCTTAGCATTGGCTTCACAAATGGTGAATTTGATTGAATTTGAGCGTTTAGATTTGTTACATGTGCATTATGCCTTGCCTCATGCCACAAGCGCCTACTTAGCCCGGCAAATTATGACAGAACGTGGGCTTCATGTGCCTATAGTAACTACATTACATGGAACAGATATCACATTGGTTGGAAAAGATCCTAGCTATAAGCACGTGGTTGAATTCTCCATCGATAAAAGTGATGGTGTGACGGCCGTTTCGGAGTATTTAAAGCGAGAAACTTATGAGAATTTCGACATTAAACAAGAGATTAGAGTTATTCCAAATTTTATCGATTTAGAACGATTCAAAGCAACTGATCAAACAGAACTGAAAGAGGAATTAGCACCAAAGGGTGAAAAAATAATTGTGCATGTTTCTAACTTTAGAAAAGTTAAAAGAGTGCCAGTTGTAATACAAATTTTTGCTAAAACCTTGGAAAAAAGTATCTCCGCAAAATTGGTTTTGGTTGGTGATGGACCTGATCGGCAAGTAGCAGAGCAGCAATGTCGAAGCCTTGGTATTTGCGAACATGTCCACTTTATGGGGAAATGGGAACGAGTAGAAGATATTTTCTCGATTGCTGATTTATTTCTTATTCCATCAGGTTCCGAAACTTTTGGATTGGCAGCCTTAGAGGCGATGAGCTGTTCGGTTCCAGTAATTAGTTCAGATATTGGTGGTCTACCGGAAGTTAATATTCATGGAGAAACTGGATATTTTTGCGCTCTGGATGATGTGAATTGTATGGCAGATTATGCTGTTCAAATTTTGAGCACTCCAATTTTACATTCTACTTTAGCAAAAAATGCAAGGAAGCGTGCTGAGCAATTTAACGTAAATCATGTAGTACTTCAGTACGAAAGTTTCTATGATCAGATTCGATCAAGTTCGAATAAATCTAGTTAAACTCTATCTACTAACTCTAGTCTTATTGAAGGCTTTGGATATTATCTTTAGGCTAGTACTTTTGATACTTCGTCTGCGGCCTCTTTTAGCAATACTGCTGAAATTACGTTTAGGTCAGAATTATCAATGATTTCTTTTGCTTTTGCTGCATTAGTGCCTTGTAGACGCACTATGATGGGGACATTAGTAACTTTTTCTGCAATCTCTGGATCTTTAACAGCCTCAATAACACCGTTTGCAACCCGATCGCAACGTACAATTCCACCAAAGATATTTATTAATATTGCTTTGACATTTGGATCATCCAAGATAATTCGGAAACCATTTTTAACCGTCTCTACATTGGCTCCACCACCCACATCAAGGAAGTTTGCAGGTTCTCCACCAGATAATTTAATAATATCCATTGTTGCCATTGCTAAGCCCGCCCCATTTACCATACACCCTACGTTTCCATCTAGTTTAATGTAGTTTAGGTCATATTTCTGAGCTTCTAATTCGAATGGATCTTCTTCAGATTCGTCTCGTAGTTCGGATATATGAGAATGGCGAAACAATGCATTACCATCAAAGCTAACTTTAGCATCGAGTGCAATAATTTCTTGGTCAGGCGTTAAGATCAATGGGTTAATTTCTATCATATCAGCATCTGTTTTTAGAAAGGCATTATAGATTCCCATAATAAATTTGATGCCCTTTTTAAGAGCGCCATCCTTTAAACCAAGGCTGAATGCGAGCATTCTAGCTTGATTTACTTGTAGAGGCATGCCAGGTTCTACCCATGCTTTTATAATTTTTTTAGGTGTTTCTTCAGCTACTTTCTCAATTTCAACCCCACCTTCGGTTGACACCATAATTACATTTTTGGATACAGTTCGATCCAATAGAATGCCTAAGTAAAACTCTTTTTCAATATCAACTCCGTCTGTAACATACAATCGTTGGATCAACTGTCCAGATGGGCCTGTTTGAATGGTAACTAATATATCATTCAGTAGAGATTCTGCAGCTTCCTGTACTTCTTCGATACTTTTACAAAGAATTACCCCTTTGGCGTTGTTCTTTTTTGTTCGACCCTTTCCTCTGCCGCCTGCGTGTATTTGTGCTTTAACCACGAATAAAGAAGTACCATTTGTTTTAAGTTCCTCAGCTGCCTTTACGGAACCTTCAACGGTAGTTGTGGAGATACCTTTAGGGACAGGAACTCCATAAGAAGCTAAAATTTCTTTGGCTTGATATTCGTGGATTTTCATAAGAGCAATACTTGGTAGTCGATTAGTAAGAGTGAAATAAACCTTATTTGAAACGATCTTGGAAGATAGTTTTTTAGAGCATTCTTTAAGAGTGCAAAAATAACTAGTTTATAGAGTAAATAAAAGAAAGATTACTCAAATTTTCGATAGGATGAAGGTGTTATTTGTAATAGGAACCCGCCCTGAAGCCATTAAATTGGCACCAGTTATTTTGGAGTGCCAAAAAAAGAAGGGTATTCAGGCTTTAGTGTGCTCTACAGGGCAGCATAAAGAATTGTTGGATAGCGCATTTGAGCAGTGGAGTTTAATACCTGATATCGAATTAGATGTAATGCAAGCTGGGCAGGGACTCAATGAACTTCTATCTAAACTATTAAGTCAATTGGATATAGTACTCAGCGATGCCAAGCCCGACTGTGTGGTGGTTCAGGGAGACACTAGCAGTTGTTTAGCAGGGGCATTAGCATCATTTCAACGTAAAATTCCTGTCTATCATGTGGAGGCTGGACTTAGAACCAATGACAAATCAGCTCCTTTTCCTGAGGAGTTGAACAGGCAGCTTGTTAGTCGAATTGCCCATGTCCATTTTGCCCCCACAGAAAAAAATAAGCAGGCTTTACTAAGAGAAGGCATTTCTGATAATGACATAGTGGTAACGGGTAATACGGTTATTGATGCATTGATGATGTGCCAAAAAAAAATGACTCCTGAATCCAACCCCGAAATTCTAAAGCTGCAGGGTATTTATGAGCCCAAAAAGAAACTGCTATTAGTGACTGGGCATCGCAGAGAGAATATGGGAGCTGGCTTTTTGGAATTAATAGATGCTTTGCGTGAATTAGCCTCTAACCCATCCCTACAAATTATTTATCCTCTCCATTTAAACCCAGCTGTACGGGAACCAATGATTCAAGCTTTGGGGAAAACAGATGGGATTTTTTTGATCGAAGCATTAGGATATGAGGCCTTTGTTTGGTTAATGTCGAAGGCATTTTTAATAATTAGCGATAGTGGTGGTGTACAGGAGGAGGCGCCATCATTAAATAAACCGGTATTGTTACTTCGTGAGCAAACCGAACGAGAAGAGGCAATTGAGGCGGGAACGGTGAAACTAATTGGTACTTTCAAAGAAGCAATCGTACATGGGGTACGAGAGTTGATAGAAGACGAAGATGCTTATATTGAGATGACTCAAAAACCAAACCCTTATGGAGATGGGATGGCAGCGAAAAGAATAGTGGATTTTTTGGCGTCTGTAGAATGAAGTATCATATTCTCCGAAAAGCTTAGTATATTAAAATCCATTTATATGGGCATTGCCGCTTAACTCTACAATTGCTGTTACAAGGTGAGTACGTCTAAAATCATGGATGCTGAGGATCTTAATCGCACTTACTTGCGATTTGCTCATCAATTCTTGGAATCCTACGATAATCCTAAAAAGCTGGCCATAGTGGGAATGCAAACTCGAGGGGTTTATATGGGGCATCGTATTAGATCAGTAATGAAGAAAGAGTTGGGCTTTGATATTGATTTTGGGATCTTAGATGTTACTTTTTATCGGGACGATTTTCGGTCTAAGCTTAAAATGCCTAATGTTAAGGTGACAGAGATCCCCTTTGATTTATATGAAAGGGATGTAATTTTAATAGATGATGTGCTTTTTACAGGTAGAACAGTTCGATCTGCTCTAGATGCACTTATGGCATATGGCAGGCCGCGGAAAATTCAGTTTTGTTGTATGGTCGATCGAGGTCATCGTGAATTACCGATAGCGCCAGATTTTGTGGGTGTTCAAATTCCTACCTATGCTACTGAAGAAGTACGGGTTCGAGTAAAAGAATTAGATGGCGAAGATGCTGTATTTCTAGTAGATGGAAATGATGCATTGAGCGATAACCTCGCTTCAAAGGAGTAAGATTCAGTCTATGAGTAAGCAAAGTAACAGTAAAAATCCAACCCCGACACCTAGTAGATATGAATTTAGCCAAAAGCATTTACTAGGCTTATCGAATTACAGTGCAAAAGACATTCAGTATGTATTAGATCAAGCGATATCTTTTCGTGAAATTTTGAATCGCCCAGTACCAAAAGTACCTACCCTTCGAGATAAGACAATCGTGAATTTATTTTATGAAAATTCAACCAGAACGCGATTATCTTTTGAACTTGCACAGCGGAGAATGGGGGCAGATGTGGTCAATTTTGCATCAGGTATTTCTAGTACAAAAAAGGGAGAGTCGTTAAAAGATACGATCCGTAATATTTCTTCAATGAAGATTGATATGGTAGTGGTTCGGCATGAAAGTCCTGGTGTGGCTCACTTCCTAACCCAATGTGTAGATGCTGCTATTTTAAATGCTGGAGATGGAGCACATGAACACCCAACTCAAGCCTTGCTAGACATGTTTACTATTCAACAAGTACATGGTTCCATCAAAGGTGCTAAAATTGCGATAGTGGGTGATATTACTCACAGCAGGGTCGTTCGGTCAAATATTATTGGATTAAAAAAACTAGGGGCAGAGCTGGTTTTATGTGGCCCAAAAACCTTGATACCTAAATTTATTAATCAAATGGGGGTAAAAGTCTCTTATAATCTTGATGAGTGTCTACAATGGTGTGATATAGCTATGGCTCTGCGAATTCAACTTGAACGCCAAGATAGAGGGACAAAATTTTTCCCAAGCATGAGAGAGTATCATGAGAATTTTGGTATAAAACTTTCCCACTTAGACCGGTTTCCTAATTTTAAAATCATGCATCCAGGGCCAATTAATCGTGGTGTTGAAATGGAAAGCGAAGTGGCTGATCACGAACGAGCCATTATTCTTGATCAAGTGACTAATGGTGTTGCGGTTCGAATGGCGGTACTATACTTGTTAAGTGGGGGCACAAGGATTTAAGCTTACATAGACGTATTTTATAGTCGTATGTTGACTTTTACAATACGATAGAGTAGTTTAATGTTCAATCTAAAGCTCAACAACTGTCTTTTATAGAAACAAAGCTACAACCAACACAAAAAACGAGACAACCATCTACCACTTTGTGGTAAAATAATCGATTAGATGCAGGAATTTTTTGTTGAGCAAAAATTAGACCCGGAGGTCGTATCCGACAGCAATACAACGGAAACAGATTGGCCGTCAGTGACTGTTGCTATACCTCTTTATAATGAAGAAAAACATGTTGATCGTGTGTTATCTACTTTTCTTCATTCGTCGTATCTCAACATAGTGGAGGTTCTTATTGCTGATGGAGGCAGTGTAGACAAAACCCGTGAACTCATTCGCAAATGGGCTGAAAAAGACTCTCGTGTTATTTTAATTGAAAACCCTAATAAGTATCAGTCTTTTGGATTAAATGAGATGATAAAAAAGGCTAAGGGAGATGTTTTTTTACGTGCTGATGGGCATTGCCTGTATGCGAATGATTATGTCGAGGAGTGCATCAAGGCTTTAAAAATGGATGCATCTAGGAATGTTGGAGGTGCTCAGCGTTATTTAGCCCAGAATTCTGTTCAAACAGGTATTTCTCTTGCTGTTAAAAGTATTTTGGGTAACGGTGGTGCGAAGTACATGAAGGAGACCTACAATGGGTTTGCAGATACAGTATTCCTTGGCTGTTTTTGGACCAAAGATTTAAAGAAGCTGGGAGGCTTTAGTGAGATTAATATTACCAATCAAGACTCGGAATTGAATTTACGATTACTTGAACAATATGGACCAAGTATTCGAGTTAGCTCCAACGTTAAAAGTTGGTATTACCCTCGCTCTAGTTTTAAGGGGTTGATGACGCAATATTTTAGATATGGCCGAGGGCGTTTGATCACCCTATTACTACATCCATTTTCAAGTCCTTTACGAAGTTTCCTTCCCACTATATTTATACTTAGTTACATTGGATATGTGATCTCTGATATATTAACGGTACAATCAATCTATGCGGTACCAGTTAGCTTATTTTTCCTTGGCTTAGTAATACTAGAGTCTACACGGGTAGCGTGGGTACACAGGGCTGATTTTAGTAAAAACATTTGGAAATCGAATAAAAAGCAACCGAATGTAATATCGAAAGTTTTTCATACGGCTTGCTCGTTGATCATTATGCAACTTGGGCATTCTACAGGTTTTATTTTTCAGGTTATTAAAAGACTATTTTCTACCAAGAATTCTTGGTAAGTATAGTGCATGCCCATGCGCATCGTACATATTTCATCTGTGCATCCATGGAAAGATCCTAGGATTTTTTTTAAACAATGCAGTAGCCTCGCCCAAAAAGGGTTTGATGTTCATTTATTAACACCCGATTCTTTAAACGAAAAGCGAAATGGGGTGCAATTACATCGGGTATGGGATTACGATCCCGCTAAGCTAAAAAAAAGTATCTTGGCTAAGTTATTACGTCCAGCAAAGCTGTTTAAAATTGCACGTAATTTAAAGCCGGATGTGATACATTTTCATGACCCAGAACTAATTCCTTGGGCCTTAATTCATAGGGTGTTGGGGTATACTACAGTTTATGATATTCATGAAGATAATAAAACGATTATACGCTATAGAAATTATATTCCAGATCCATTTAAATGGTTATTGTCACTGCTTATAGGTTGGATAGAAGGGCTAGCACATTTGGTTATGCCTACAGTTCTGGCTGAAGCATATTATCAGCGACGCTTTCCGAAAGGTATTATTGTGGCTAACTACCAAAATATAACCGTGAAAAAGGATGGAATTTCATTAGAGCCCGGCCCTGTCAACGCAGAAGGTGAATCACATGTACTTTATACTGGAAATATAGAGATTGAGAGAGGCGTCTTAAAATACATGGAGGGGATAAGAGGTACTTCTAACCTGCATTTACATTTAATTGGACGCACTTACCAACACACTTTCGATAAAACCGTAGATGCACAAAAAGGCTTAGAAGATCGAATTCACTGGGAGGGAGTAGCATCTTACGTACCCTATTCAAGGATTTTGGAGCGTTATAACGAACGGAATTGGTTAGCTGGGCTGGTGGTTTTTCCCTATAGTGACCATTACAAAGATAAGCATCCTACTAAGTTTTTTGAGTATATGGCATTTGGTATTCCGGTCATCTACACCGATTTTTCAGAGTGGAAAAATTTACTGGATCCACTTGAAGTGGGTATTGCAGTAGACCCGGACAAACCAAAGGAATTAGTATCGGCATTGGATCGTTTAAAAGAGGATAAATTTCTCTGGAAAACCTATGCCAAGAATGCCCTGCATCACTCTAAACAATTTTCTTGGGATTACGAAGCATCAAAATTAACTAATCTTTATAACGAGTTATAAGATCATTATGACGGAACATAAGACGATAGATTTATTGGATATAGTATTAGTACTTGTTCAAAAAAGGAAGAAAGTAGTAGCTATTATGAGTCTTTTTACCCTATTGGGTTTAGTAGTTGCTCTTTTATGGCCTAAGAAATACAAAACCGATTTGACATATATTGTCAACTCGGGGAACTCCATCAATTTTTCCAGCGGGGGGTTGCTAAGTGGTCTCGCCAATTTATCGGTGAGTGGGGATAATGTTAGTCCCGATCAGACTTTAGTCTTGCTACGCAGTAATCAAATCAAAGATAAAATGATTGAGGAGTTTGATTTGTTTGAGGTGTACTCTTCTGATATTCTAGAGAACGTTCGAGAAAAACTTGATAACAATATCATGATTGAAGAAATGAGAGAAGGTGGAATTGGTTTTAATGCCATAATAGCTGTTTCATTCTCGGTTATAGATGAGTCTCCTGAACGTTCTTATGAAATGACGAAGTATCTTTACAGTTTATTGGACTCAGTGGCACTGTCCATTAATAAAAAGAATATTGAATCTAGCTATTTAATGTTAGAAAACCGGTTGAACCAAAATATGTTGGAAATGGAACAAGCCGAAGATTCTCTGATTGCATTTCAGGAAGCAAATGGAATACTGCAAGTAGAAGAACAGGCACGGGCTATGGTCGAAAATATTGCAGAAATAAAATCTGCAATGGTCGAAAAAGAAATTGAAAAAGCACTATTCAAACAGACTTTAGGAGTAGAAAGTTCTCGGTATAAGACAGCGCAAGTTGCCTATGAAGAGCTCTCTAGTTTATATACTGGTTATCTAAAGAAGGAAAGCAGTTTAGAATCACAAGGTGATATTTTTAAACCGGTGAGTGAAATGCCTCCATTATTTGCCGAGTATTATCGCTTATTTCGGGAAGTAGAAATACAACAGGAAATCTATAAGGTATTATATCCCCAGTACGAGCAACAAAAGCTTAATTTCAATGAAATAAACTCGGGTTTGTCGTTAATTGACGAGCCAAGGCTTCCAACTTATAAGTTTTATCCAAAGCGGGCATTTATAGTAATCGCCTTTTTTCTTTTGGGTTTTATTGTACTATTATTTCGTTTATGGTACGAGCAATGGATTGCTCATATTCAGCAGAAACAGCCAGATTTGTATGAAAAGTTACTAACCCTTCCATTTGTCAAGGGTTAGGTATTGATTTATCGAAATATACATAGTTTTTTATTTGTAGCACCATTAATTGCTGGGGCTTACGCTTCAGGTTTGTTCTATTTAGCGGAACAAAGTGTTATACCAATTACCCTATTTCAATTAGCACTTGCTGGGTCGATCGGCGGCTTTATACTCCTTAAATTTTTGAATGTTGATTCAAGTTTTGAATTATACGGGATGGAGAAGTGGTATGCCTTATTTTTGGGACTTATTTTTTTATCCTGTGTTTATACACCTGAACGCCAACAAGCGGTTTTTTATGCAATCCGTTTTTCGGTTCTGCTAGGGATGACCTATTTTATTTATAACATTATTCAAAAAACCCAGCATCTTAAAATAGGGGTCTATGCCTTTATTGGTAGTGGAGTCATAGTTGCTCTGATCAATTTATACCAAATCTATGCCAATCCTGAAATTTTAGCCTTTAATTACTTGAAGCAAGGGGTGCGAATTATCCGTTCAACTGGGGCTGAAAATGATCCTAATATGTTTGCAAGTAACTTTTTTACCCCTATTCTAATTTGCGTGGCTTGGATGGGGACTACCATAAATAGGTGGTTTCGTTTGGTATTGTTCGGATTTGCAGGAGTAATGTTGGCATCTGTACTACTTACCTATTCAAGATCCGCCTGGATTTCACTGTTCGTTGGTATATTAACTATACAGCTATACCAGAGGAAGAATCCTATACTAATATATTGTGCAATTGCATTGTTTGTCGTTTTTTTGATTAGCCCAACGGTTCAAAATTTGATTTTATCTCTATGGGATCGTATAGTCGGGTTATTTGTGGGTGGGGGGGATGATTCTACTAAGTTTAGAGTAGTCTTGGCGATGGGAGCCTTAACCATGATAGCAGATAGTTATTTGCTTGGTGTGGGGTTCCAAGGTTTTTCAACTTACTTTCAGTATTTATATCCTCCTCAAGAAACGCAATGGATTTTTGAGCCGCATAATGACTTTTACATGGTCTTTGCTGAACTAGGATTGTTAGGTTTTTTATTGTTCGTTCTAATAATGTATTTAATATTTAGACAGGCCTTAGAGAGTATGCAATGGTTTAGGAGTATTCATGAAAATCATTGGATTCAGGCGGTAGGACTAGGATTTTTGGCTAGTTTTGTATCTTATATAATATTTGCTCAATTTATTAGTGGGTTAATGTTGAATAGCCTTTTTATGATTTTAGTCGCGTTAATTTTTAGCTTGTCTAAATTCACCGATCAGTCGCGAATATAGCGATTGTAGTTTTTTCGTTAGTACGTTTAGATCATACGAATTCACTATTCTATCTCTAATAGTTTCTTTTTTATATGTATCTAAACGGCTACACACATGTAGGATTGCCTGAGCTAATGCTTCAGAGTTCCCAGGTTTGACTAACTTTCCAGTGTGATGTGTTCGTACTACTAGGTCATTTCCCCCAACTTTTGTGGCAACAATGGGAAGACCACATGAGCTAGCTTCTAAAAGGGAAACATTAAAGCCTTCACTACGACTCGGAAGAATGAAAAAATCGGATGCTTGATAGAATCCTTTAAGATCATTTGGTGAAACGGGGTCGTGCAGGATGACAGGTATGGAAGGGTCTTCATCTAATTTTTTCTGTATTGAATCTAGGTATTTTCCAGCTTCTTTCTTACCTATAATATGAACCAAGAGCGGTTGACCCTGATTTAACTCCTTAAAGTCATTATTTTTTTGTAGGTGTTTTAATGCATCAATTAGTATATCAATACCTTTTTCATGCCGAATATTAGCCACGCATAACGCGTGATTTTGTTGGTCTTTCCACTCTAGTTGTTCCATAGCACGCAGACTTTCAAAAGCAGAGGGAACTGTATAGATTTGAGTATCAATGAAGTTATATATCACTTCAATCTTGCTTTCGAGCTCCGGTAGTTCTTCTAGAATATCATTCTTTAATTTAGGACCAGAACATAAAATGTAATCTACTTGATTAAGCGCGTCGAAAAGTAAAGGTTTAAGATCCATATAACTTAAACTTTTATACCAGTCGCTACCATGTACTGTTAGTATAATAGGGTAACCAAGTTTTTTTAGTTTAGGTATGGCTAAACCATTTGGATAGAGCCAGTGTATGTGCAATAAATCAGGTTTTTCCAGTGCTAACTTCTTGATTAGTGCGTTGGATATATTTTTTTGTATAAACAAAGGCTTGCTACGATTTGGAAGGGATGTATATGGTACACGCTCATCGGTGGGGGCTACTTGATGCAAGGGAGATTGATTCGTTTTCCACCTTTGAGTCCCAGGAATAGAACGGGGAGTAGGTACGATTAGCCTCAGCTTCATATCCGGAACAGCTCTTATCGCTCTGTATTGATCATACATAAATTTCCCTCTATGCGGGTCATGTACTGAGGGAAACAGATGCGTTATTAACCCTATTTTTAGCATCTTTTCAGTTTTATTTATACTTATATTTTTGGACGATTAATTTAGCCGTCTTACCGCCACATATGCTGTAATTATGCTCGTAAGTGCCCCTACACCACTCATTATTAATTGGACTCTTCGATTCTTTAGTGTTTCTATATTTATTTGATTCTGCAACCCTGAACGCGCATCTTGCAGAGGAATGCGGTCAACAAAAATAATATCACCGGATTTAAGAGTTGTTTTGTCTGGGTAATACCAACTTCTACTACCAGCTTTTATAATGAAAATACGCTCTTTATCGGCAGCAATGGTCATACCGTTTGCTCTTTGAATATATCCATTTACACTCTGATCTGTTTTATAAGTATAAAAACCAGGATTATTTACCTGACCCATGATCCGAATACTTTGGTCATCTTTCGGAACATAGATACGGTCTCCATCTTGAAGAGAAATCTCC
>CESW01078914.1_pt1 | contig 14059 bp, 9 predicted proteins | sample 531171 | NCBI WGS metagenome assembly CESW01 (sample SAMEA2621859, study PRJEB7988) | marine metagenome | biome: marine biome (ENVO:00000447); feature: surface water layer (ENVO:00002042); material: "saline water (ENVO:00002010), including plankton (ENVO:xxxxxxxx)" | depth 5 m
ACCACCTGGTCGCGTTGTCCAACTCCATTTCGGGGTAGGAACATCAATGCATGAAGCGACTCCCTGACTTGCGCGGACCACTTTGTCGTCTCCCAGTTGGACAAAGGCTGTCCCATCATGTTTGGCCAAATGGTCAAACAATTCCTTTTTTCCCAGATACACGCCTTGCTCTCCCCCAAAGCCTGCCAAATGTGCAAGTCCAATGTTGGTGATGTAGCCGTGGTTTGGTTCGGAGATGGTCGCGAGCATTTCGATTTCTTGTCGATGGTTGGCTCCCATTTCTACAATCACAAATTGAGGTTTGGCGGGCGCATTGAGCAGAGTTAAAGGAACTCCAATGTGGTTGTTGAGGTTGCCATGCGTGGCATGTACTTCGAACCTTGCAAACAAAACATCTCGAATGAGTTCTTTGGTTGTGGTTTTGCCGTTGCTTCCAGTCATGGCGAGCACTGGACAGTCCCATCGGCGTCGGTAAGCACGTGCCAAAGCTTGCATCGCTCCAAGTTCGTCCTCTACAACAGTGACATTGTCGGTCCCTATCCATTGCCGACTTGAGGTTACAGCATGGGATGCCCCTTGTTCGAGTGCACTCTTGACGAAGGCATTTCCATCAAAATTCTTTCCTCGCAAAGCGATGAACATTTTGTCTTCCAGCGGCGATCGAGTGTCGGTGGACACGCCTTCGGCCGAGTCTCGAAGGGAAAGCAATTGTGCTAGGGTGTCCGGGTGGAGCTTCATCATCCTTGAAGATGTTCCAGCAAAGAAAAACCCCACAGCCAAGCTGTGGGGTTTCTTACGTTCAAGTTGTTGACGTGACCTTGGGGACGTATTGAATCATTGCCCGCCAAACGGAACAGGCGTTCCGACACGGTCCATGGCGCAACGGAACCCAATGGATGCTGAGCTTTGTCGTTCATCGAGATATCGGCGCGTTCCAGGGATGAGGTAGTAAGCGCGATCATCCCAGCCGCCCCCTTTATAAACTCTGCTGCGGTTGCTAATCAGAGTGGAACCGCCGTAGTTGTAGACTCGCTTGTCCTTCTTTTCATCCTCCTCGGCTGACTGAGCCGGGTATTCAAAAGAACTGTTGCGGTCACCATCGAGGTAGTCGATGTTGTCTGCAATGCGATAGTTGGTTCGATTCAGATTTTCTTCTAGCGATTCATTTCGCTTTTGCATTTCACCTGGCAAAGCGTCGATGTTGTTGCTGAATCCCTTTCTCAGGTCAGCTGCAGCGAGGGCATCGCTGTCTACGATAAGGTCCATTGCGTCTTGCATCAGCGTTTGGGCTTCCTCAAAACGCTGATCTGTCAAACGCTGCTCAGCTTCATCCACTTTTGAGGTCAAATTGTCCATCAAATCTGCATCCTCAGGGGTGAAGATTCCTACGGATTTGCCCTCTTGTCTATATGTCTTGATGAATTGCTTTACCCCAGGAATGTTGTAGACCACGTAATCGTACTTGTCAACGGGATTTCCTTCTGCATCAAGTCGTTTTGTTTGATAGACATTTCCTCTAAATGGACGGAATTCATTGTTGTCTTGGATGGACAGCGGACGGTACACATCGAGCACCCATTCATTTACGTTTCCAGCCATGTTGAACAAGCCGTAGTCGTTGGGGGCGTATGAATAAACATTGACAGTGATGTCACCAAAATCGTCGAGCGCACCTGCCACCCCCATGTAATCACCACGGCCTTTCACAAAATTGGCATTGATGCTTCCATATCCTCCTGTTCGACTATCTCCGTTGCGGACAAAATGGCCATTCCAAGGATAGGTCTTGCGCTCGGCAACAAGTTCTCCAAGGCTGTTTCCAATGAGCCCGAGAGCCGCGAATTCCCACTCTGCCTCTGTGGGCAAACGGTAGTTAGGTAAGAGTACGCCGTCCTCCATCCGGACATCTCTGAATTCTGTATTCAAGCCGTAGCTAGGAAGACCTTCTCGAAGACGCTCACCTTGGTACTGACCTGAGAGGTAGGTTTCAGTTGTGAAGTGCTCTTCGTCAATTTGAGCGTCAGGGTTGTGAACCAAAAGGCCCTCACGAACGAGAATTCCTTCATTCACACGATCTGAACGCCACTTGCAAAAATCATTGGCTTGCAGCCAACTAACTCCTACAACTGGGTAGTCTCTGTAGGCTGGATGGCGCAGATAAAAGTTGACCATGGGTTCGTTGTAGGCCAACTTGTTTCTCCAAGCTGCTGTGTCCGGCAGAGCCCGTTCTACAATTTCGGGGTACGATGAGCCGTAGATCCTTTGTAACCATGAAAGGTATTCAGTCCAAAAGTGATTGGTCACTTCGGTCTCATCCATGTAAAAGGACGACACAGTTGTGCGGCGCGGGATGTTGTCCCAAGCGTAGTTCAGGTCGTCGTCAACTTGACCCATGGTAAACGTTCCTCCTTCAACGAAAATCAGGCCAGGGCCTGTTTCCTGTTCAAAATATGGCGTACGTTCAAAGCCGCCGTTCTCTTGGAAGTTATACGCCCAACCAGTGGCTCCTGATCGCTCGTAATAACAACCATTCAAGGTTAGGAGCCCCATGGCGACTGAGAGCAAGCCATAAATGTGCTTTTGCGTCATTTTGTGCAGGTTCAATATTCAGGTTTCAAGTAGAAGTACATTTTTCAAATCAAAACGTCGGACAGGAAATTGTTCTGAATTTGGAACGCTGAGGCGAAGAAAATCGCATGCTCAAGCTTAATTCGTGCGCACCTCCTGTTGCAGGCGTCAAGTCTGAAATGGTGATGTCGTAACTGTATCCAAAGCGCATTAGGGAGGTTTCAACCCCCAACAGTACAATCAGGGCGTCGCGAGTGTCGGCAGAGAAAAAGCCACGATGCCAAACTCCAGCCACAAGTGGACCTTTGCTCACGTAAACTCCCATGTTCAATTGTTGAAATTCACCTTGACGTCGGTAAAGAACGTTGGGAGAAATCCAAGCCTCAACGCCTTTTACGCTCCGCTGGAGTGGGAGTTTTGCTCCGGCATGACCTGTAATTTTCATGGGCAGTCGACTTGTTCCAACCACCAAACTTTCGTTAGGTTCGTTGAGGTGGTGACCTGCCACGCCAGCATAGAATTTTTCAGTAAAGGCCAGCAGTCCCGCTCCAAAGTCGACCTTTTTCACATTCTCTCCTCGGGGGGTGTCGGCAGTCTCGTAAATGAATCCCCTTCGCGGATCAATCATGTCGCCAAAAGTGAGGTTGCTCCAATCCAAAGCCTTCTGGAAATAACTGGCTTCCAAAGCCATCCGCAATGACAATTTACGCGTGATGGCTTGCTGGTATGAGTACATCCCGGTGATGCGGGTTGTGGTCAACGTGTTTTGACCTGCTTGGTCATTCATGACGACAAGTCCTAACCCTCCTGAAATGGAGTTGAAATGTTGGTCGTATCCAACCGCTTGTGTGACAAAAGCCCCACTCATCGACGGCCATTGGTTGCGGTGGGACATCACAACACGCGGGCCACGCGCAGTGCCTGCAAACGCCGGATTGAGCAACAGAGGGTTGGAATAGAATTGCGAGAATTCTGGGTCTTGCGCTTGGGCTTCATGGGGTGTTAGTCCGACGAAAAGCGTGGCAGTCATCGCAAAGAGCAGGAGGCAAGTGGTGAATTTCGTCATCTTCCAACAAAGTATTGAACCCACAATGTTACGGAAATTTGCCGAGGTATGCTCGGCCAAAGCCAAGACGGTCGTCGGTTTCACAGTGCATGGCCCTGTTTGGCGAAGCGAGGCACAATATGACGCACCTTTGTGCGTAAAAGTGCTTGTATACAGAAGCATCATGGGTTTAAACTTCTTTGCGAAAATGCACGATACACGCGCTGACCTTTCCTGTCTTGCATGGAGTTTGTTCACATCTCAACGTGTGTGGCGGTCCTTTTCGTGCGCTACCCTCGGCATTTGTCTTTGGTTGTGCGGGTTATCGGGTGGCGAGAAGTTCATGGCCCAAACGTTTGAAAATGTGAGTGACGAAGGACTCGTCGTTCGTGTTGACTTGGCCTGGAATGAAAATGAAATTGCAGAATTTGTTTCTCAATCTGATCGCAAAGTCACAACGACTTGGCAATCGCCAATTGCAGAAAATTGGTCAGGAGTAGAAGAGCTTCATGTCGAAGAGATTTGGGTGCCCGTGGAGGCAGAAGTTCTGGCGTTGATTGAAGAGCGATGGAGAAGCAAGCATTGGGAGCCTTGGGTGTGGAATGCCATTGATCATGGAGTTCAAACTTTTCTGCGCGGAACAGGACCTTTGGTTCGCCATCACCGAGGGCATTGGGAACGATTGGCATCGATAAACGCGATTCTCGGTTCGTCGCCGAATGGGGGACATCGTGTTGCTCGGGATTGGCCTGTCACAAGTGTTCGGGCATCCGGAGATTGGTATGCCTATGCCACCACCGAAGAGGGAGTGCATTGTCTGGGGTATGATGAACTTATCGCAGCTGGCATTGAGCCATCCTCGGTGAATCCTTCACAGCTTCGATTGTTTGGTCGTGGCGGCCGACATCTTCCACTGGACAACGATGAGGATCGCCCCCTAGATGTCCCTCAGCAACGGGTGGTTCTTCGCGGGCTTGACGATGGGACGTTTGATCCAGGAGATGAGCTTTGCTGGTACGCATCGTCGCATGAAACATGGAATTGGAATCAAGAGGACGGCTGGACACACGAGGCGGCACTTTGGGGAGATACTGCCAAATGGTTTTTGCGTTTGGATGCGCCAAGTTCACTGGAGCTGACGAGCATGGAGCTGGAGAATGACTGGGTGGGAGAGGTGGAAGAAATCCGCACTCGACACCTGGCTTACGGGGTGCGCGAGGACCACGATGTCAATTTGATTCGTTCGGGTCGAAATTGGTTCGGGAGTCGTTTGTCGGCATTGGGAGCCAACACGGCAACTTGGAACATTCCACTGGACCATGCGGTCCAAGGTGGAACGGCTACTGTGCGTTTTGGTGCGGCCATGCGCAGCATTGGCGCAGGCAGTGCGTCTCAGCTACAATACCAATTTGAGGATCAATCTGTGACGCTTACAGACAACTTGTTGTCCCCGTCATCTCTGTTGTTTGCGAGATACGTGGGAGGAGAAATGACAGCTGCGATGTCGCAATCAGGGATTCAGGTCCTGGCGACATTCTCTCCTGGCACAGATGACAGCAATGCATGGATTGATTATTTGACTTATCAAGTCCCGCAAAATTTGGTCTTTACCTCTGGCCAAATGCACATCAATGGTTTGCCTTTCGATGCCGATGGAAATGCAATTTTCGGAGCTGAATATGTTTTGGGAGGTGGGATGCCAGACGAAGTCTGGAATGTGTCACATCCATTAGAAGTGAGGCAAATGCCCATTTCAAGTTCCAATGGCAGCACGGCATGGCAGGATGCGGTAGATGCAGAGCCTAGGCGGTACTGCGCATTTCGATGGGCTGCGGCCCTCAGGCCGAAAGCATTGGGTTCCGTCGGCAACAGCAATGTTCATACCCTTGGGGAAGTGGACGATGTGATTGTGACTGTTCCTAGCCTCATTGAAGCGGCCGATTCACTGGCTCGTATGCACGCATCGAGGGGCCTGCGCGTTGCAGTCGTTCCTCAACAAGATGTTTTTGATGCCTTCAGTTCAGGGGTGGCGGACCCCACAGCCATCAAGATGCTCATGATGATGTTGACGGACCGTGCAGAGTTAAGTGATGGAGCGATTCAAGCACCTCGCTATCTGACACTGTTGGGAGATGCCTCGTACAACAATCGCAATGTTCAAGGCAATGGAGCGACCATTGTGGGTCACTATTCATCCGAGTCTCTGCAGACCACCACGAGCTACATTTCGGACGATTACTTCGCTTTGGTGGCAGAGGGTCAAGGAGAGCGTCCCGAAGATTTGCTCCAATTTGGGGTGGGGCGCATACCGGCTTCGAATATGGCCTCGGCGATGTCGGTGGTCACGAAGGTGGCGACGTACATGGGGGAATATGAGGAGACAGCAGACGTTGCATCATGTTTGGATCCCAACGGCACAAGCACGTTTGGTCCATGGCGAAACCGCGTGTTGTTTGTTTCTGACGACCAAGATGGCAACAATCAAGACGGTCACCGGTACATGGAAAACAGCGAGGAGCACAGCAACACCCTTCGATCAAATCACAACGAATTCGATGTGGTCAAGGTGTATCCAGACGCATATGTTCAGACCAACACGCCTGGAGGAGAGCGCTATGAGGATGCCACCGCGGAGATTGCAAGGCGCGTTGATGAAGGGGCACTGATTGTCAACTACATTGGGCACGGAGGTGAGCGCGGCTGGGCACACGAACGCATTCTGAATCTGGAGACCATCAATGCCTGGACCAACTTACGCCGATTGCCAGTTTTCATGACTGCGACATGTGAATTGTTCCGGTACGACGATCCAGACATATACTCCGCTGGAGAGGCCATTTTATTCAATCCGCAAGGCGGAGGTGTGGCGCTTTTGACCACCACAAGAACAGTTTACAGTTCTGGCAATCAACAGGTAAACAGGGCCTTTTTTGAGACTGCCCTTGACGATACACAAGGGCGACGCTTGGGGGACATCTACCGCGACACGAAGAATTCAGAGCAAATCACATCTCACACAAACAGTCGCAACTTTAGCCTCATGGGAGATCCTGCCTTGGAGCTGGCATATCCCGCCAAGCATGTGTATTTCACCGAAGTGCCGGATACCATGCGCTCATTGGATGAAGTGGTCATTCGCGGATACGTTGGAAATGCCCAAGGTGATGTGCTCTCGGAATTTGATGGAGTGGTTGTGCCTACTGTATTTGACAAACGAGCTTCCGTAACCACATTGGACAACGACCTTAGCGAAGGGCCTTTCACATATGAGGTGTTTCAAAACATTTTGCACAAGGGATTGGCGTCTGTGGTTCAGGGTACGTTTGAATTCCGATTCATTGTGCCTCGAGATTTGAATTACACTTATGGACCAGGGCGAATCAGTTGCTACGCTCTGTCTAATCAAATGGATGCCCATGGGTACACGGAGGACTTCATCATTGGAGGAACTTCTGACAATCCGTCGTTGGACGACGAGGGCCCTGAGGTAGAGTTATACATCAATGACACTCTGTTTAAAGCAGGGGATGTCGTTCACGAAGACCCTTGGCTTTTCGCACGAATTTTTGATGAAAGTGGCATCAATACCTCGGGAAATGGCATTGGGCACGATGCCAAGGCCATTTTGGATGGAGATGCCAGTCGACCCTTTGTTTTGAACGAATATTTTGTTTCTGATTTGGATACTTACCGCCAAGGAAGCATCCGTTTCCCTTTTCAAAATTTAAGTGAAGGAGAGCATCATCTCGAATTGAAAGTATGGGACGTGGCCAACAACAGCGCTGCTGCGGAAACGCACTTCATCGTTGCGTCTTCCCTTGAAGTCGCTTTGGAGGAGGTCATGGCCTACCCCAACCCCACGTCGAGTCAGGTCACATTTCGCATGACGGCCAATCAAGCTTGCAAAGCGGCCAAAGTAACTCTAGGAGTATTCAACACTCAGGGACATCGAGTCCACCAACAGACTTTTGAAGGGGAAGTTCTCGGGTTTCGTGATGATGTGATGACCTGGGATTTAAGACCTTCATCTGGGGAGCAGATATCTCCGGGGGTCTATGTCTTCCGCGTGACGTGGGAAAATGAATTTGGTCAGTCAGCACAATACGCTGACAAGTTGGTCGTTCTTCGACCCCAATGACACCATGGACAGATGATTAACTTTGGCCCTCTACGATGAAGCAATTCCTCCATACAACCACGATTGTCCTCGCAGTTCTGACTGTTTGTTCCCCGTCAAAAATTTGGGGTCAAATTGTGGAAGATGACCCAACACAACTGCTCCAACTCAACACCATTACCACGGCTGTGCCGTTTCTGATGATTGCCCCAGATTCCCGATCCGGAGCCATGGGTGATGTTGGGGTGGCCCTGTCTCCCGATGCCAACAGCATGCATTGGAATCCAGCAAAAATGGCCTTTTCAACCAATGAGGTGGAGATGAGCTTAAACTATGCCCCTTGGTTGCGTGCGCTCGTAGATGACATGAATTTGGCATACGTCAGTTCAGTACGTCGGTTGAACAAACGACAGGCATTTGGTGTGGCTCTGCGATACTTCAGCTTGGGCAACATCACCTTTACCGACGAGGTGGGGACAACCATTCGTGATTTTCAACCGGCCGAACTCAGCTTGGATGGTGGATTCTCCCAAAAGTTCTCCGATCGTTTCAGTGGTGGATTTTCTGCTCGGTTCATTCACAGCAATCTGACCGGAGGGACAGCGGTTCAGGGTGCTGAAAGTCGTCCTGGTATTTCGGTGGCTGCGGATTTGAGCATGTATTACGTGAACGATCAAGCTGATTGGGGAGAGAAGGATGGTACATTCAGCTTGGGATTGAACATGAGCAATTTGGGGGCAAAAATGTCTTACACAGAGACCGCTGCTCGAGATTTTATCCCGAGCAATTTGCGTATTGGAGCTGCATATGAAACCAAATTTGACGATTACAACAGCCTGACATTGGCGATGGACGCCAACAAGTTGTTGGTTCCTACTCAACCCATCTATGCTTTGGATGATCCATCACAAATCATCAGTGGCATGGATCCCAATGTGGGGGTAGCGACGGGAATTGTCCAGAGTTTTTACGACGCTCCGGGCATTGTGACTTTTGACAGCGAGGGCGAAGCCAATGTGCTTCAGGGGAGTCGCCTGAAAGAGGAGTTGCGAGAAGTCAATCTCGGCGCGGGGCTGGAGTACAATTTTGCCGATGTCTTTGCATTTCGCACAGGATACTTCTTCGAGCACTTTAGCAAAGGCAACCGTCAGTTCGTGACCCTTGGTGCTGGTGTGAAGTACACGGTATTTACCGTGGATTTGAGCTATCTTATAAGCACAACGCAACAAAATCCTCTTGCGAATACGCTCAGATTTTCGTTGCGCTTGCAATTTTCGGATTTGGCTGACTACGTCAATGGCGAAGAATGAGCTTGCGGATTGGCCACGGATATGATGTTCATCAGCTTGCAGAAGGCGAGACCCTCGCCATTGGTGGATTGACCATTCCGTATGACAAAGGTTCGTTAGGCCACAGCGATGCGGATGTGCTTCTGCATGTGATTTGTGATGCAATGCTTGGAGCATTGGCATTGGGCGACATAGGCACCCATTTTCCCGACACTGACCCTGCTTACAAAGGAATTGACAGCAAAATTTTGCTGAGAGATACACTCAAGCTGGTGCAAGCTGAAGGATTTAGAGTGGTCAATCTCGACTCGACGGTGTGTTTGCAAGAACCGAAACTCAAGCCTCACATTCCGGCCATGCGAGAATGCATTGCAGAGATTTTAGAGGTCGACATCGGGTGTGTCGGGGTCAAAGCCACAACGACCGAAAAGCTTGGTTTTGTAGGAATGGGAAAAGGTCTGAGCGCTCACGCGGTGGTCCTTCTCCAAGCTCAGGACTGAGTTTCCTCAAAATGGTCTGGCTCTTGGTCAGCCGAGAAGTGAATCTTCAAATTTGCCGTGTCTCTAAGCAGATCCACCTTGCCAATCTCCAGGTGGACTATGGTCACTCCCGTCCTTTGTTCGAGGTCTGCAATCAATTCCTGGCGGCGTCCGGCATGGAGCAATTCGATGCGGTCGTAAATGATCATTTTGGTTGCCAGGTGTTCTACAAACCACAACCGTTCTAAAACGAATGAGAGAACCCAAATCAATGCATTGGCCAACGCGACCTCTATCCACGTGGCAGCGAGAGGTGCCAGAGCATTGATCACCGCCAAGGTGATGACAATGAACAGATACGTCATTTCCCGGATAGGCACTGTGTTTGTCCGGTATCGAATGATGCCAAAAATGGCAAACAGGCCAAGTGCAAAAGCGAGGTCGATTTCCACCGCTGCCAAAAGGCGACACAGGAGAAAAACGGCCGTGGACACCAACATAAATGTGAACACAAAGTCCCGTCGTTTGGAGGCCATGTGATAAATCAATCGCACCACCACGAGAGAAGAGACGAGGTTGAATGCGAACAACCCGAGTAGGGATTCCCAACCTGCACCGGGCAGAGCAGAACATAGGATTGCGATCAGGGATTTGGTCATCTCAAAATGGATTGCGGCGCGAAGTTCGGGCTTGAAGCGTAATGTTCAGCGCGAATGACATGGCGGATTGCGGACCGATAGTTTTTCAAATTCCTGTCGGGGTAGACGTGGGCGTGTCCCAGTACAAATTTTGACAGTCGAATGTTGCGCCCCAACAATCCGCGTCGACCTTCCTGGGCTCGAATGGCCTGAATCAGTTTCCCCTGATGATTGATGCTGCGCTGCTTCCACTCGACAACAGCCAAGCTACGGACTGGATTGATCCAGTCACTGGCAGCACCTCCTGACATCGTTGGTGCCTTGAATTGGAGTTTTTGGTCAAACGTGATTCGTTCTCCTTGATTCACGTGAATCAATGTGAATCGCTCAAATGAGCTTTCCAGTGTTGGAGCCAAATCACGGGCGAATGGAATGTGCTTTGCCAAAAACTGTTTTTCCCTCTCCGTTAACGGTGAATCCCAAGCGCAATTTGAGACGCGTCCAATGCGGTGTTTTACGGTTTTGCTGTGAACATCGCGCAATTTGACCTCCAAGAAGGCGATTCCCGTGTTTTCGTAATGGCGGATGCGAACCTTGTAGCGGACAGTCTTTCCCCGTGTGTGGTCTTCCAAGCATTGCCCGTTTGGAGTGTCGAAATACAGGTTGTTGTAAAGTGTGGACACCTGATTCTGAATGGTGAGGACAGCGTGTTCTTCGAGGATTTCGACGAGATTTTTAAGCCAAGCCTGGGGTACGACGTATTTGGAATCAAACCGGTCCATTAGAGCGACGTCGTCGATGGCCTCAAGTCCAAGTGGACTTCGGCTGCGAAGAAGTTGATTCAGCTGAATAGACAAATGTTCGAGTTCAGGAAGGTGATGCAAAAGGAAAGATGAAGGTACAACGCTTGGCAAGAGCAATGTTGCAACACAGCCACATAGGATGATGGAAAACATCCTCAAAATGTCCCTTCTCGCACTGAAAAAATGTGGCCTGAACGGGTTTGAATGCGCGCCAAGGTTTTTGTTGGGTGCAGAGGTCAGGCTGAACGCTATATTTGGGCGTTAAATCACATGTGATGGCAACTTCTCAACCTACTGCGACCGCAGCGGCCAAAAAGCCGAGAAAAGCAGGCCGAAAGCCCGCTGCGAAGAAGAAAGGAAAAGGTCTGAATAAAGACACTTACACCCGCTGGTTCCGTGAGATGTATCTCATGCGGAAATTTGAGGAACGATGCGGCCAGCTCTACATCCAACAAAAGTTTGGAGGCTTTTGCCACTTGTACATTGGTCAAGAGGCCGTGCTTTCGGGGATGCGCGAGGCCATCCGTCCCACAGACCGTGTTATTACGGCCTACCGTGACCACGCCCACCCAATTGTTCTTGGCACGGATCCCAAATTCGTGATGGCAGAGATGTATGGGCGCAAAACTGGACTGAGCAAGGGCAAGGGAGGATCGATGCACATGTTTGACAAAGAGCGTAATTTGTTCGGAGGACACGGCATTGTGGGAGGACAAATTGGTCTCGGTGCGGGCATCGCATTTGCAGACAAGTACCGCAAAGAAGACCACATTACTGTGTGTTTCATGGGCGACGGTGCAGCTCGTCAGGGGATGCTTCATGAAACCTTTAACATGGCGATGACTTGGAAACTCCCCGTCATTTTCATCATCGAAAACAACCAGTACGCCATGGGGACCTCCGTGGAGAGGACCTCCAATGTGACAGATCTGAAGACGTTAGGCGCGAGTTACGAAATGCCATCAGAAACTGTAGATGGAATGAGTCCTGAAGCGGTGCGAGATGCGATCGCAGCGGCAGCAGAACGATGCCGGAAAGGTGAGGGTCCGACGCTTTTGGATATTCGTACTTATCGCTACAAAGGACACTCCATGAGTGACCCGCAGAAGTACCGCACCAAAGATGAAGTTGCGAGCTACGTGGAACGAGACCCCATTTTGCATGTTCGAGACGTCATTCTCGACAACAAATGGCATACTGAGGAAGAGTTGAAGGCCATAGAAAAAGAAGTGAAAGCCCAAGTGGAGGATTGCATCAAATTTGCGGAGGATAGCCCTCTGCCTGATGCCTCAGAACTCTACGAAGATGTGTATTTGCAATCTGATTACCCTTTCGTGAACGATTGACATGGCTGAAATTATCCGCATGCCCAAACTCAGTGACACCATGACCGAAGGCGTGGTTGCAGAGTGGCACAAAAAAATAGGTGATGAAGTAGAAAGCGGTGAGTTGCTCGCCGAGATTGAAACGGACAAGGCCACCATGGAGTTTGAGTCTTTCCAAGATGGATTCTTGCTTCACATCGGAGTGGACAAAGGCGGTACGGCACCTGTTGACAGCGTTTTATGTGTGCTTGGCGACAAAGGAGAGGACATCACCGACCTGCTTGCCTCTGCAGCGGCTCCTGCTGAAAAAGAACCGGAGGCAAATGCCCCTGCTGAGGCCCCTGCCTCCGCGGAAGCTCCTGCCCCCGCTCCAGCTCCGGTACCTGTGGCAAATCCAGCCTCTACGACGAAAGCTCCAGCTCCTGTTGTGATGTCGGTACCAGATCCTGCTCCCGCCCCTGCCCCTCAGGCATCCAATGGCCGGGTGAAAGCGTCTCCTCTGGCCAAGCGACTGGCAGAAGAGCGAGGACTGAGCTTGGGATTGATTCCTGGATCTGGTGAAGGTGGCCGCATCGTCAAGCGCGACGTTGAAGCATTTGTTGGAGGTGTTACGAGTGCGGCTTCGGCGGTTGAGCGTTTTACAGAAATGGAAGTGTCTCAGATGCGAAAGACAATTGCGCGTCGCTTGGCAGAAAGCAAATTCACTGCACCACATTTCTACTTGAGCTTGACCATTGACATGGATGCCGCGATGACAGCCCGGCAGGCCATCAATGAACGCGGACCTTACAAAGTGAGCTTCAACGACATGGTGGTAAAGGCTGTGGCCGTGGCACTGAAGAACCATCCTGCAGTCAACAGCAGTTGGCTGGATGACCGCATTCGTTTCAATGAACACGTCCACATCGGTGTGGCCGTGGCCGTTGAAGACGGATTGCTCGTGCCTGTGGTTAGGCACGCCAATGCCAAGTCGTTTGGCGAGATTGGTGTGGAAGTTCGAGAGTTTGCGCAAAAAGCAAAAGACAAGAAACTTCAGCCAAGCGATTGGGAGGGCAACACCTTCACCATTTCAAACTTGGGCATGTTTGGCATTGAAGATTTCACGGCGATCATCAATCCACCAGATGCATGTATTCTTGCTGTCGGGGGCATTCAGAGTGTACCTGTGGTGAGAGACGGCTCTGTGATTCCTGGTCACACCATGAAGGTGACCCTCAGTTGCGACCACCGCGTGGTGGACGGCGCCACAGGGGCAGCCTTCTTGAATGAAGTCAAGAAAAACTTGGAGAATCCGGTTTTGATGTTGGTCTAACTAGGCCGGAGACGTAGCAATGGCTGAGGTTCTCCCATCCACTCCTGTCGAATTTCTCAAAGGCGTCGGGCCCAAAAGGTCCGACGCCCTTGTTTCAGAGTTGGGTATCAAAACATGCATGGATTTGATCCTGCATTTGCCTTTCAGGTATGAGGATAGAAGTGAGTTTCATAAGATTTCCGGAATTCATGGCGAGCACACGGCAGTTCAAATGTTGGGTGTCATCACGCAGGCGAAAGAGGTACGTGGCGGTCGTGGGAGTCGTGTGATTGCTGTATTTGATGACGGGGAGGCCACCATGGAGCTGCAATGGTTTCGCGGGGCTCAATGGATTATTAGGAATCTGCCCGTACAAAAGCAGGTTGTGGTTTACGGGAAGCCCAATTTGTACAAAGGCAAATGGAACATCGCACATCCCGAGGTCGAGTTGTTCTCTCATTTCGAAAATCGAAAAGGGAATGGCTTGCATCCGGTGTATTCGAG
>CESW01149689.1_pt1 | contig 14038 bp, 14 predicted proteins | sample 531171 | NCBI WGS metagenome assembly CESW01 (sample SAMEA2621859, study PRJEB7988) | marine metagenome | biome: marine biome (ENVO:00000447); feature: surface water layer (ENVO:00002042); material: "saline water (ENVO:00002010), including plankton (ENVO:xxxxxxxx)" | depth 5 m
TTTCGTTTATAAATTCGTTTACATTAAACCTGTATAAATAATGATTCTTAAACTTATGTGCTAATAAGATTAATACGAGTTTTTTATTTTCGGTTGATTTAGTACTCATTAATCCTATCGTAATTTTTCTTTTTAAGTTCTTTTATAACGTCTATTTTAATTGATACAGAAAACAGTTTTCTATTAATTTTAAAAGTAATGTTATTAAAAGGTTTGAAATTAAGCGCTCTTAGTAAAGAAATAGTATTCCAATATTTTTTCTGAGAAAAAAAGTTCACTTTTTTAAATTTTTTAAAATTTTTAATAAAATGATAATTTTTTTTATTAAATTTATTTTTTTTTAGTCTTTTTAAGTAAAAATTAGGTCTTTCAATAAATTTAAAAAAATCTTTTATTTGCTCTTTTTCAACTTTTTCATAAAGCTCTCGAGCATCAAAACTGAAATCATATCTTACTTTTTTTTGTAAAATAATTTCACCGGCATCAATTTTGTCATTCATTTTATGAATTGTGTGACCTGCAGGCGTGTTATTGAGAATGGTCCAAAAAATCGGATTGGCTCCACTATGAAGTGGAAGAAGTGATTTATGCAAATTAAAAGAACCCAATTTGGCATATTTTAAAACAACAGGATCAATTTTTTTTCTATATCCTAATGAAAATATAAAATCTGGTGAAAAGTTAAATACAAATTTTTTTGAATAATTGTTTTTGGTAATTAATTTTATTTTAAATTTATTTTTTCTTTTTAGTTCTTTATAAATTTTTAGCCCAGTATTATTTAAACCAAATATGACTATTTTTTTCTTTTTTTTATTCATATTTTTTTTTACTTATAAACAAAGTCCCTTTTTTATTAAAAAAATATATCAAATTAAATTTTTTCAAGTCATTTAAAGTATCCAGATCGAGACTATATTTTTTTTCATTAAAAAAATAATTTCCTTTTTTTTCTTTTATTGAATTTGTTTTTTTGAAATAATTATTATTAAAAATATATATTGACCCGTTTAAGAAAAATTTTTTATTTTTTTCTTGTTTTGGTACTTTATAAAAATTATTCCTTTTTTTTATATATGTTTTATTTTTAACTTCACTAATAGAATGAAGTGTGTTAAGTTTTTTTCTTTTAGACAAGTTAAGCATTAATCTAATGTATGATAATTTTCTTAGTGGACTAGTCGGTTGTAATAAAACTGTATAACCTTTTGAAAATTTATATTTTTTAAACAAATAATTAATCACTTTTTCTGATTTAATATTTGATTTAGATAAATTTACCGGTCTTTTATTAATTATCAATTTTTTAAATTTCGATTTTGAGTAATCTAATAACTCATTCCAATCGCTTGATAAAATTATTTTATTAAACACTTTAGAACTAAATGCATGTTTTAAAGTCCAATATATTATTGGCTTGTTGTTAAATTTTATCATATTTTTTTTTTTTATTCTCTCTGAGTTTTTTCTTGCTAATATCAAGCAGTTTGTAATCATTTAAATCACTCTAGATTTCAAATTTAAAATTTGTGCAATTTTTTTATCGTTATAATAATTAATATTTTTATAATTAATTGATGTACTTTTATATTTTTTAATTAATAAATTGATTGATTTTTTTAAGCTGTCTCTTGGTTTAAAAGAGATTTTTTTTAGAATTTTTTCAAAAGAAACTTTATAATTTCTTTTATCATCAATTTTGGAAGTTTCTTCAAAATTAATATTGAGGTGTTTTTGAATTTCTTTGATTATATCAACAATTCTATAATTCTCTCCATCTCCGCCAAGATTAAATATCTGTCTTTTAATTATATTTTCTTTAGTTTTTAAAACTTTAATAATAGCCCTAGATACATCATTAACAGAAATAAATGGCCTCCAAGAATTCCCCCCGAATAAGCTGATTTTAATTTTCTTAATTGCCATAAGAATAAATCTGTTAACTACCAAGTCGAATCTCTTACGTGGTGAGTCACCGTAAACTGTAGAAAGCCTCAGGATGACAGGGCAAAACTGTTTACTTTTAAATGATAATATAGATTTTTCGCATTCAATTTTACATTTTGCGTATAAGGAAACAGGGTTTAATTTTGAATTTTCACTGCATTTTAACTTCGACTCACCATATACGCTGCAACTGGATGTAAATATAAATTTATTAATTCTATGTTTGATACACTCAGAAACTAAAAAATCGGTACTTAAGTAATTATTTCTTATGGAAAATTTATCATTAAGACTTACTGCAGGATCTCCTACTATTTCACCAAGATGTATTACATCTGTACAGCCTTTTAATGCAAGTCTTAATTTTTTTTTATCATTACAATCACCATAAATAATCTTTAAATTTTTATTTTTTAAAATCTTTTTTTTTAGGTTACAGCCATAAAAATTGATGTCCAAAACATTTACTTTATATTTCTCTTGTAATAGAAGATCAATTAAAACTGAGCCTATATAACCTAACCCGCCTATTAGTAATATTTTTTTATAGAATGATTTACTTTTCTTTTTATTAAATTCACTTGTGTGAAAATAAGATACTAATTCTCTATTTTTTAAAACTGGCAATAAGATTTTATTTGATTCTAAAAGTATTTTTTTTCCTAATAATTTTTTTTTAAATGGAATACTCAAAAAATCTTTTTTCATTATAGCGCTAGCGGTTTTTTTACTATTAAATTTCCCCTCTAAAATACTTCGGCGTATATCAGAGTCAGTTATTACTCCAATAATTTTATTTTTACTTTTTACAAATACTCCATTTTTTCCGTTCTGATTAATTTTAATCAATACGTCTTTAATTTTAGTGTTTTTCGCTACAGTAATATTTTCTAAATTTTTACTCAATTTTCCTCTTTTTTTAGAATAAATTTGAAACAGTCTTAATAATATAATCCATGTCTTTTTTTTTTAATTTTGAGTGGTTAGGTAGACCAAATATCTTACCAGACAAAATTTCCGAATTTTTTAAGAAGAGTTTTTTATAATTTTGCGGTGATTTAATTTTTAAATTTTGGAAAACTTGTTGTCTATATAAAGGATATTTATATCTTGATCTAATTTCAATACCTTTTTTTTTAAGTTTTTGCTTTACCATATCTATTGAAATGTTATTTTTCAGAATTTTAATAGGACACCAAAAGTACGTATGATAAATATTTTTAATCGGTTCTTGAATTTGAAACCATGAGTTTTTTTTATAATATTTTTTAAGCCTAGATAAAATATATAGAGAGTTTTTAACTCTTTTTTTATTAACTTTATCAAGTTTTTTAAGCTGCTCTAATCCTATAATTGCATTAAGTTCGCTCATTCTGTAATTGAAGCCTAAAAAAGAGTGTGTATCTCTGTCTATCATTCCGTGAGTTCTGAATGATTTACAGTGCTCATACACACTCTTATTATTCGTGCACAGAACACCTCCTTCTCCTGTTGTCATATGTTTTGTCGCATAAAAAGAGAAACAGGAGATATCTCCGAAAGAACCTAATTTTTTTTTGAAATATTTTGAACCATGTGCTTGAGAGCAATCTTCAATAATCTTGAGATTAAATTTTTTTGCAATTTTTCTGATTTTAAACATATCGCAACTTGAGCCGGCAAAATGAACTGGTATTATCGCTTTTGTTTTTCTAGTAATTTGCTTTTCTAAACTATTTGCGTCCATGCAAAAATTATTAATATCAACGTCACAGAAAATTGGTGTACTACCTTGATGTAATATGGCTGTGGCTGAACTTATAAAAGATAAAGCAGGAACTATTACTTCGTCTTTTTTTTTTAGTCCTAAGGCATTTAAAGACGCATGTAATGCGGCCGTTCCGCTGTTAAAGCAAACTGCATATTTTGTTCCAATATATTTAGCAAATTTTTTTTCAAATAGATCTACATTTTTTCCACTTACAAAATTACCGTCAAATATAACTTTTTTAATTGAGCGATATTCTTCTATACCTGTGATGGGAATTGCTACTTTTATCATTTAGTCAAGGAGTCTTTATTTTTAAAAATATTATATTTATATTTTGTTAATGTAGTGAGAATTTTAATACACTCATCAGAAAATTTAGTCGGTTTGAACCTCAAAAGTTTTAAAAATTTTTTATTTTCCATTTGCATATTGTGTTTCTCTTTTTCAACACGGGGATTTTTAATTAATTTTATTTTTGATTTTGAACCTAATTTTTTTGCATTAAGATTAATTATTTTTCCAATATACTTTATCCCTAATAATTCAGTTGTTTGATTAAACACTTCAAAAGATTTTTTTTGATCATAACTAATAAGATTTACAATCGATCGAACAAAATCTGTTAAAGAAATAAATGGTCTTTTCAAAATACCTTTGCCGTAAACTGTTAGGTCATGGTTAATAGTTGCCATTGCACAAAACCTATTTATTACAACGCCAAAATTATAATCAAAATCAAATCTTGTATTTAAATCTGGATGTATTTTGGTTTCCTCAGTATCTGTCCCATAAACAATTGAAGTTCTTAGATCTATAACTTTTAAATTCCATAATTTATTTGCGAGGTATAAATTATTAAGATCGTTTGATTTAGTTATATGATACCACGATCCACCTAAGTGGGAAAAAGGTATTATATCGCTCTTACCATAATTTTTTGCTTTGATAAAACCCTCAGGAATTTTGAAATTAGGTTGACCGTAAACACCAGTGGTTGAGGTATTTATAAACTTAACATTTTTTCCAAATTTTTTTATAGCCCAAATTAAATTTAAAGTAGAGATTGTATTATTTATCTGGGTATATTTTGATTTTTCTAAATTAGTACCCGCAAAAGGAGCAGAAGGCTGAGCAGCTAAATGAATTACGACTTTGAATTTATTTTTTTTAAATAAATTTTCTGTGAATTTCGAATTAGTCAAATCGCCTTTTATAAAACTTATGTTTTTAAAGCCGAATTTTTTAGCTGTAGCAAGTCTTTGTGCGATTGATTTTACCGGTAATGCTGAGATTGAATTTGACTGAAATACCCAATTTCTTCTTTTTAGATTATCTACACCTATTATTTTAGAATTTTTATATCTTTTTGATAGCGCTAAAGCTAAGGGCCAACCTGTATATCCGTCTATACCGGTAAGAAGAATTTTCATATTTTATACTCCGTAAATTTTTTTTTTATTAAATCATTTTTTTTATAATTTCTATTTAAAATATTATTTATTTTTTTTGTTGAATCTCCTTTTCCATAGTCTGAAAACATATTTCCTGATTTTGATTTTCTCATAATTTTTATTAATAATTTTTGTATTTTTTTAGCTTTATGTTCTACATGAAAAACATTTTTTCCTCTTAATCTTCCTGTTTGCCTATCTCCTATGTCAATTACATATTTTTTTAAATAACCACACTCTGTAATCCCACAGCTAGAATTTCCTATTAATAGTTCACTAAATTTCAGTAAACTATAAAAATCTTCAAGGTCAATATTTTTGAAAACTTTAAAGTTTTCTTTTTTACTCTCGATTTTATAAGCTTTAATTATAACTTCATGACCAGGATCTGAACATGGGTAGATTGCCAGGGTTTGTAGTTTCATCTTTCTTAAGGACTTTAAAGTTTCATTAATTTGAGACTTTGCTTGATCAATTTCCCATGTTACTGGATGCTGAATCAAAATTACATATGGTTTATTGGGCCTAATTCCATACTTCTTCAGCAACTTATCCTTTGTTTTAAAAAAATTTTTTTTAAATAGATCTAAAGAAACCAAACCAACATTGTGAATTCTCCATTTTTCTTCACCTAATTGTACTAAATTATTATAGCTTTTTTTATTAGATACTAAATGAATGCTTGAGAGTTTTGAAATCGCATGTCTTGTTGGTTCATCTGTCCCTCCTTGAGTAATATCACCTCCATATAAATGAATTGAGGGCACATTGTAATGTAATGAAGCAATAGCTGCACCCAGGACTTCGGCTCTATCTCCTAATAAAAAAATATAGGTAGGAATTCTTTTTGAAAAAATTCTTCCCATTTCTGTAATTGTAGACGAAATAGTAGAGAGTCTATGGCCTATACTATCTTCTTGCAAAGGTTTTTTAAGTTTAATAATTTTTTTTGTATAAGATTTTATTTCATTTATTGTGTTTCCAAATTTTTTACTTAAATGCATATCTGATGCTATAATTTTATAATCAATATTTTTTCTTTTATTTAAGCTATCTAAAATTGGTATAAAATGACTGAACCCACCTCTTTTGCCAGTAAAAATATATATCAATTTTTTATTTTTCATATTTATGTTTTTCCTCAAAATTAAAATTTTTTAGAAAAAGTTTTCTTTTAATAAGAATATTATCCATTTCTCTGTGATTAATTATAATAAAAGTTTTGTTTGGGAGACTCTTGTTTATATTTTCGTAAATCTTATTTTCAGTTTTTAAATCTAGAGCATTGGTAGCCTCATCAAAAATTATAATATTTGAATTTCTATATAAAGCTCTAGCAATTCCAATTCGTTGTTTTTGGCCACCAGAAAGAAGTGAACCTAATTCACCGACTAAAGTATTTTCTTTTTTTGGAAGACTTTGTATAAAATCAAAAATTTCAGAAATTTTGATTGATTCTAAAAATAAATTTTTATCAAAATTTTCAGTATTTTGATCCAGAGTGATATTTTCTTTTATTGTTGTATCAAACAAATAAATTGATTGGGGCACATAATTAAAATTTTTTAACCATTGATCCGGGAGTGTTTTAAATTCCTTTTTTTCAATTTTAATCATCCCACTGGATGGTTTTTGCAATCCTATTAATAAGTCAATAAAAGTAGATTTTCCGCTACCAGTCGGTCCTTTTATTTCTATTTTGTCTCCTTTGTTAATCTTCAAAGAAAGATTTTCAAATATATTTTTACTCTTACTTGAATAACAAAACGAGATTTTATCAAAAACAATTGTATTTAAATTTTCAAAATCAAGACTTGGGTCTTTAAGAATTTTTTTTGAAGGGATATCAGTTAAAATATTGTTTTTATAATAGTTAATAACTTGTTCGGAAAATTTTATAGAATTAAAGGAACCCATCAACTTTGAGGTGTATGGTAAAGCTTTTATTGAGGCCAATGAAAATACACTTAGAATAGCAATAATTTCTAGACCATCTCTCGAATTATTGAGTAAAAAGACTGTAGCTACGGAAATAATTATTACAATTAAAATTTCCATAATTACTCTTGGAAGTCTATTAATGAAATCTCTTATATAGTAAACTTTCGAAATAGAACCGGCTAATTTATTATAGTCTGAAATTATTAATTGTTCTTTAAGAAATATTTTGATTTCTTTTATTCCACTGAAACTTTCTTGTAACTTCTTTGATCTATCTATTTCAAGTTCTTGTCTTTGTTTAGCTAACTCAGAAACTTTTTTATTAGTAAATTTTAGAAAAAATGAGCTTAGTAAGCCAAATGTTGTTGAAACAAATAAAAAACTCAAAGGATCAATAAACAGCAAAAAAATCAAAATACTTATTAAAAAAACTAAACCTTGAAGTAAATATTGAACTGAGGAAATTACCTCTATTAACTGTCTTCCATCTGTTTTAATTCTTGTTACCAGATCTGCGGTATTATGAGATAAATGGTAGCTGTAGTCTTTATTAATTAGATTCTTAAAAAGTTTTAAAGAAAGGTTTTCTTGGGTGCTGAAAATAAACTTACTTTCAAGAAAATTGTAAATTGCTAAAGAAATATTTTTGAGAATTAAGATTGCTATTAGAATAGATAAAAAAAATATAGCAGGATGAATATTATTAGAATCTGCAAAATTTCCAATTATTTTAAGTATTTCAAACTTTTCGTAAAAAGAATTTTTATTACTTAAGGAATATATAATAGGAAAAATAGAGCTTAGAGAAACTAACTCCAAAATTGTAATGTAAATATTAAAGAAAAATAAAAAAATAAACTTTTTTTTATGATTACTATCAAGTAGAAACCAGAAATTTTTTAATAACATTTCTATCCTATCTAAATAATGAAAGATCTAAGGATTTATTCTTAGCAATATCCATTTTTAATTTTCTATTTAATATCTTTTTAAGCTCTGAAACCTTTGTTTTACCTTCTGGTCTTAGAATCGATACATCCTCTAGAGATAATTTATGATTTTTTTTTAGATTTTTCTTTGCGTACAAACCTTTTCTTGCAAAAAATTGTAATTTATTTTCTCTTATAGATATTTTCTTAATATTTTCAATTCCTAAGCTTTTTTCACTTTGTCTAATTTTGTTTACCATTTCCTTTAACTCATCGGGTGACAATGAGAATTTATGATCACCTATTTTCTGTTTTTTGTTATATGTAAAATGTTTTTCTATAATTTTGGCCCCTAGAATTACAGAAAGGGCTGGGGTCATTGTGTCTGCAGTATGATCAGAATATCCTACAGGTTTTTTAAATTTTTTTTTCAAAAAAATAATTGTATTTAATTTCGGATCTTTTGTAGGGTATTCAGAAACACAATGCATTAATTCAACTTTGCATTTATTTAATGTTTTAACAGCTAAAGAAATTTCTTTTAAAGAACTCATTCCTGTTGATAATATTACTGAAAATTTATTTTGATTAATTTCTTTTAACAAGGGTATGTTGTTAATTTCTCCAGAGGGAATTTTTAATAGATTGATTTTTAACTTTTTAATTATTTTTAAACTTTTGCTATTAAAAATCGAAAAAAAAACTTTAATTTTTTTTTTTTTACCGTACTTTATTAGTTGCTTCCATTTATTAATAGAAAATTCTAAAGATTTAAATCGTTTATAAATATGATTATAATTAACATCTTTATGTTTATAATATTTATTTATAAATTCATCAGTATTAAATAATTGAAATTTTACGTAATCAACTCCTGCCATTTTTCCAATATTAATTAATTTTAATGCAGTTTTAAAATTCCCGTTATGATTCAAGCCAGCTTCACCTATAATTTTAATTTTTTTATTCAATTTTTTTAGACTCTTGTTTTGTAAATTTTTTTTTTATTAATTTTTGATATTCTTTTTCTAATTTATCGTACTCTTCCATTTTCTTTTTCATGAACCTAAGAGTGATTTTTGTTTTTTCTGATATTCCTTTTGGTGTTAAAAGATAAATGTAATTAAGTTTATTGGGATTTTTTTTAAAATTTTTAATTTTTATGTACCCCTTTTTTTTCAGTTCCTTAAGACAATAATTAATCTTACCTAAACTGAATCCTAAGTTTTTAGCTAAATGTCTTTGACTAAATTCGTCTGACTCCCCTAAGGCTCTCATCACCTCAAAAAGATCGCTATTTTTATCTTTACTCATAAATGTTCAAATTTTGAACAATATAGCGTACAATAATTGAACGGACAAGGTAAAATCTTCGCATCTTTATGCGATCTTTAAAAGGTTATATATTCTGTCGCTCACCTCGTTGCTTTTGAGACAAATCTGATCTTTTTCTTTAATTGAATTTCGTATATTTGGGCTATTATCCAAGGAATTTAATATTTTTTCTTCAAATGTTTTGTAGTCTTTTAATAATATTTGATTTAAATTTGGCAAATCTCCATAAAAGCAACTTAACGATGATTTGGGATCTGCATAAAAACATTTTTTATCGAGACTTATTCCTTCAACAATCATGGTTGAGCCAAAAGACACAGCAACCTTACATTTTTCTAGATAATCATAACTGTTATGGTTGTCTGGTGATTTTATAATTTCTTTTATATTAGTGTTTTGAAGAAAAGTTTTTTCTAATTTGTCTCCCTTAAAATTTTCATGATGTTTATTAATAATCTTTAAATTTGGATACTTAGATGAAAGCCTTTTTAACCAATTTAAGTATTCTTTAAATCCTTCATAAACTTTATTTGACACATTTCGCCAGTTATTTGGATTAATGCCAATAATGAGTAAATCAAAACTTTCAATATGATTTATTTTTTTATTATTCTGATAATAAAGCGATTCCATTTTAGAAGATCCTACTGGAAATGTTTGTTTGATATTTCCCCCAAGCAATGAAAACTTTTTTTTTGAAAATTTTTCATCTCCAAAAGTAAATAATATATCGGTATCTGCATATAACATAATACTTGCTTCTGGCAGATGAATTTGTGTGCAGGCATTTATTTTGCCACCATTTTTCTTAAAATAATAATTTTTTAGTGGACATAATTTAAAAAAGCGATCTTGCAGTAGGTAATCTGATCTGTATTTATTAAATAAAGTGCTATTTTTAATTGAGGATAAAAAAATAGATTCAAATACTTTAATTAAGTTAAATTTTTCTTTAACTGAATATAAAAACAATTTAAAAAAGAAAGAAATAAACTTTAGTAAAGAATTTTTTACTATACTGTTATCTGGATAAAGTTTTTTAATATTTATTCTTGAACACGGGATTTCAATTTTTTTATAATTCAAAACATCATTATTATTACAAATAATAAGTACACTCTTAAATTTTGATATTATTTTTTTATATCTGTTTAGTTCTTGATAATTTTCAACGTCATCTATTATTAGATCATACTTTTTTGTTATTTTATTTTTTATTCCAAAAAAAAAAATAATTAGAATATAGCAAAAAACCTTTACAAAAGAGAAACTCGTTATAAATAAATTATTCGGTTTATTATTAAATTTTCCTTTTGAAAAATCAAAGCTACTGTAAATAATTTTTTTTACTTTTTGCTTAATTGAATAATTTGAGCCATTAATTAAATTTGTGTATTCATTACATAATAGAGAAATTTCTGTTTTATCAGTAAATTTATCGATATTATTTTTTATATCTTCAAATATTTCTAGGCTGTCGCTATCTTTATTTACTTCAAATTCATTGATATTGCTCATCTATAAAAAATTAATTTAATTTTTAAAAAGTTTTTTTATTGCTCGATTTAAAATGTCTGTATCTATCCCGTACGGTAAAAATTTGAATCCTTGTTTTTTGTGATAGTTTAAGTTCTTAATTGTAGGCTCAATTACATGCATACCACAGGCTACTTTGTATTTCCTACAAGTATTTTTTATTTTTTTTAAAGAATTTTTAAATAGAGGGTTTTTAAATTTACCTACAATATTATAAGACGCTGACAAATCGTAAGGGCCAATTAATATAGCGTCCAGACCTTTAGTCTTTAAAATACTATCAATATTTTTAACAGCTAATTTACTTTCAATCATTGCAATTATTAAAGGTTTAATTTTATTTTTAATGTAATAATTAAAGTTTTTCCCAAATCTATTAGACCTTGAAAATCCCACACCTCTTTTTCCTTCTGGTGGTAAGTGTGATTTTTCAATAATTTTTTTTAGTTCCTCAGAATTTTGTATATTTGGAATTATCAATCCACCTGAACCTGCATCCAAACATTGGGCGGCAATTTCAACATTTTTATTTGGCAATCTAATCAAAGGTAGTTTTTTATTTTGCTCTAACACTCTAAATAAATCTGGTAAATCTTTTACTGAAAATAAGCCGTGCTCAAAATCAAAAGTTATGCAATCAAATTTAGCTAAACACATCAGTTCTGTAAGATTGGAGTTAGACAATTGCATCCATGCGCTTGTCACTATTTTCTTTCTATTTAATTTTTTTCTAATTTCTGCAATTTTTTTTATTGAACTTTTGTCCATTTTATTTGATTTTATATTTTGTTTTAAGCTCATACACCAGATTTGTGAGGCCTTGTCCGATATCAACATTTAAACTATCACTTAATTTTAATGCAAAGGTTTCCGTTTCTTCTACATTGTAAGGTGTTCTTAAATAATGACTGTATTTTTTATTTTTATTTTTTTTTACAAATTTAATTTTTTTAATATCGGTTATCTCGGAAATGATATTAAGAATATCTGTAATTTTATAACTTTGAGGTCCAGAAATTATCAATGTTTTATTATCAAAATCTTTTTTTATCACTCTTCCAGAAATTCTAGCAGCGTCCTTCACATGGATGTAATCTCTCATTGAATTAGGATTACCTGAATATATAATTTTCTTTTTTTTTAAACTCTCTTTAATTAAAGCATGTAAACCATTTGAAATGTCTGATCTAGGCCCATATAAGGTTCCGTATCTTAAAATACAATATTTTAATCCATGTATCTTGTTAAATTCTCTTAAATAAACCTCAGAAGCTAGTTTGCTGGCCTTATAAAATCCTCCATGATTTCCAGACACATATACGGTACTCGCTAAAATAAATTTTTTAACTTTAAATTTTACACATTCCTTAAGTAGTCTTACTAAACTTAGAACATTTGTTTCAACAGTTTCTAATGGTTTTTTGTTAGCATCTTCAATATCTGCAATTGCTGCAAAATTGAAAACTGCAAGTGAATTATTCAAAAGAGATCTAAAATTAATCTTTTTATTAAGATCTAATTTATGAAAAGTTTGATTTTTTTTTAATTCTTCCGGTTTTTTTTTATCTGCGATGATTACTTGATATTTTTGGTCACTTAAATAATCTGCAACATGTGATCCTAAAAATCCACTGCCGCCAATAATAACAATTTTTTTTTTGTTCATTGTTCAATTATTGAACGTATATGAATATTTAACTCAAAGCAACTATAAATATTTTGATAACAGAGTTTTATAATATTTTTGATCCCAGTGATAATAGCATTTTTCTTTTTAATTTTGTAAACAAATAATACACTGGTGTTTCAAAATCTTTATTTTGAGTATACTTTTTAAAAAGCTTTTGTTTATTTTTATTATTAAGAACTAAAATTATTTTAGAAGATAATCCTATCATTTTAATATTCATAGTGATTCTTTTCACCTTTGGCTTGCCTATTTTTTCAGTGAGAACATAGCTTGGTGAAAGATTAAAATTTATTAAATTTTTGTATTTTAAAGATTTTTGAAAAATAGATGCAATATGCCCGTCTTCACCCATGCCCATTATAGTAATAGGTTTATGCTTTTGGATTAAAAGAATAAGTTTATTAAGTTTTTTTTTTAATAAATATTCATTACCTAGAAAATTTAACTTTAAGTTTCTTGACAAATTTTTTATTAAATAAGATGAAACTAGATTGTAATTTGAATTGAAATTATTTTTTTTTAATTGTCTTTCATCAATAAAAAATATTTCTACTTTGCTCCAATCTATATTTATTTTTGAAAGCTGAAAAAATACTTTTTTTACAGATTTGCCACCTGATGTAAAAATTAAGGCTTTACCTCTTTTTTTAATTTCATTACTTAGATACTTTTGAATATAATTTTTTGTTTGCACGAAATTTTAATTGTCATTTTGTAATATAGAAAAGAAATTTCTTTTTTTTTGAATAAAATTACCTATTGAAAACTGCCATTTATTATCTATGTCAATTGTCTCGGGAAACGTTAGAGGGTATGAATAATAATTATCACTTGTTATTCTTCCTTTTGTTTTCATATAATTTGTTTTCACAATATTAATTGCAAAGTTTAGAGATAAAACTTCCTTTAAATCTTGCGATCTAGGGTGCCTTTTTGCATTGTAATTTATTGCTTTTTTTTTAAACCATAAGTATTCTTTTAAGGGAGTTGTAGAGGCCAGACAATCAATCTTTTTTTTTTTAATTTTTTTTAAAAAAATTTTTACTGCTTTTTTTAATGACTCATCTTTCAAAAAAGGAGAAGTCACATGAAGATAGCAAACATATTTTGTTTTTACCAAAGAGGCTAGATATTTATAAACCTTTGGCATAGGTACTTTATTATTTGTAAATTTTTTGCTTCTAAAGTTTATTATTGAATTATATTTTCTCCCTAACATTAGAGATTTTTGACAATCAGAGCTTAATAATATAGTTGCATTTTTAAAAACTCTTCTAATTTGTTTTAGTTTTATTTCTAAGAGACTAGAGTTACCAAACTTTCTTATATTTTTATTCTTAACTCGCTGGCTCCCTTTTCTAACGGCAACTATAAAAGTAATATTATCCATTATCCTAAAATTTTTTAAATTATTATCAGTGCATAAATCAAGCCAATTGAGCTATTAGTACTGGTCAGC
>CESW01146650.1_pt1 | contig 14019 bp, 13 predicted proteins | sample 531171 | NCBI WGS metagenome assembly CESW01 (sample SAMEA2621859, study PRJEB7988) | marine metagenome | biome: marine biome (ENVO:00000447); feature: surface water layer (ENVO:00002042); material: "saline water (ENVO:00002010), including plankton (ENVO:xxxxxxxx)" | depth 5 m
TTAATTCAAAAAATAAAAAAAAAAAATATACTAAATTTAGGATCATATATACGGGATCGGTGTCAGTTAGAAAAGGTATTATTTATTTATTAAGTGCTTTCACTCAATTAAATCTAAAAGACTCTGAATTGCTAATAATTGGAAACATAGATGATGAAATTCAACATTTGATAAAAAAATTTAGATCTAATAAAGATATAATTTTTAAAAATTCGGTTAAACAATCTGAACTTAGCGAATACTATTTAACTTCAAACTTATTTGTAACCTGCTCAATAGAGGAGGGTTTATCCATGGTTCAGCTTCAAGCAATGTCGTGTGGACTTCCATTGATTTGTACAGCTAATTCAGGAGGTGAAGAAATTATAAAAAATGATGTTGATGGATATGTTATACCAATTAGAGACTTAGATACTTTGAAAAAAAAAATATTATTTTTATACAATAACCAATCTATTTGTAACAAGATGGGAAAATTAGCTCAATTGAAAGTTCAAAGAGATTTTTCTTGGGAATCATATGGAAAAAATGTTATTGCAACTTATAAAAATTTATTAAGGAAATGAAAAAAATTGTAATAACAGGTGGATGTGGTTTTATTGGTTCACATATTGTTGAGTATTTTTTCAATAAATATAGTAAATCAAAAATAATTGTCTTAGATAAAATTACTTACGCAGCAAGTCTAAAAAATCTTAATAAAATTAAGACATCTAATAGATTAAAAATATACAAAAATGACATATTAAATTTTAAATTAATAAAAAAAATAACAAAAAATACTGATTTACTTATTCATGCAGCCGCAGAAAGTCATGTTGATAATTCATTTAGATTAAATGATGATTTCATAAAAACAAATGTTCTTGGAACAAAAAATATACTTCAAGCATGTAAAGAAAATAAGGTTAGTAAAATACTTCATATCAGCACTGATGAAATTTATGGAGAAATATTCAAAGGAAGTTTTAGTGAAAATGATAGATTCAATCCTTCAAATCCTTATTCAAGCTCAAAGGCAGCTGCAGAAATGATAGTAAATGGTTATATTCATTCTTATGATTTACCGGTAATAATTGTTAGAGCAAACAATATATTTGGTACACGTCAGCACCCAGAAAAATTAATAAGTGGATGCTGCTGGTCATTTATAAAAAAGAAAAAATTTACAATTCACGGTAAAGGCCTTCAAAAAAGAAACTTTTTATTCGTACAAGATTTATGTGAGGCATTAAATATTTTAGTCAAAAAAGGAAAAAAAGGTGAAGCTTATAATATTGGATCTAACTTTGAATATAAAAATATCGAAATAGTAAAAATAATTGCTGATCAAAATAATATTAGTTATTATGAAAATATTAAGTATGTGAAAGATAGACCATTTAATGATTTTAGATATAGCGTAAATTTTGTTAAAATAAAAAAACTAGGATGGAAACCAAAAGTTAAAGTTGAAGATAAAATATTTGAAATTAACAACTGGTACAAAAAAAATATAAATAGATTCAAAAAAAGATTTGAATGAAAATTTTAATAGTTGTTGATTCACATTTTAAGGAATATGGGGGACCACATACAGCGATTTCTCAAAAAATAGAATTTTTAAATAAAAAAAATATAAAAAATAAATTAATTTTTAAAAGAACTAACAATTTTATCTTTAATTTAGATCTAGAATATATTATCAGCGAATTTGATATTGTTCATATCTACGGAATATGGAGGCCTTTTTTAGCAAAAACTTTTTATACTGCCAGGAAACTTAAAAAAAAAATTATTATTAGTCCAATTGGAGCTTTGGAACCATGGGCATTAAAACAAAAAAGCTTGAAAAAAAAAATTGCATGGAATTTATATCAAAAAAAAATTTTAAATTCTGCAGATATATTACACGCTACGAGTAATATAGAAGCTGAAAACTTTAAATTAAAAAAAATTGGAAAAAAAATTGTAACTATTTCTCACGGAATTGATGTACTTGATAAAGATGAGCCTAAAATAAAAAAAAATAAAAATAAAAAATTAATTTATTTTTCAAGAATTCATGAAAAAAAAGGACTGTTAGAATTAGTAGATATATGGAAAGATTTGAAAAATAAACACAATTGGGAGTTACATATATATGGCCCTATATCGAATATAAAATATTATAATAAAATTATTTCATTAATTAAAAAAAATAATCTTTCAAATGAAATTAAAAATTTAGGTTCTATTTTTAAAAATCAAACTAAAAATAAAATTTTTAATGATGCAAATGGTTTTATACTTCCAAGTAAAAGTGAAAACTTTGGTATTTCAATTGGCGAGTCTCTAAGTTTTGGAGTTCCCGTTTTAACAACTTTGCAAACTCCATGGAAAATTATAAATGATTATAAAGCAGGGTATGTTTTTAATTTTTCAAAAGAAAATATTCAAAAAAACTTAGATAAATTTATGGCTTGTAGCCAGGAAGCTCAGCACGAAATGTCAAAAAATGCAGTTAAACTAATAAAAGAAAATTTTGAGTCTGAATATATCTTGAATCAATATGTTAAGTTATATGAGGATTTATTAAAATGAAAATTTTATCAGTAATACACACAATGGCAAGTAGCCACGGAGGACCTCCAGAGGTATTAAGAAATCAAGTTTCAATAATAAACAAAAATGAAAAAATTATTAATATTCTTAAACTTAGTAAACTTTCATTTACATTTTTAATAAAATGTTTTTTATTAAAATCTTATAGACTTAAAATTTATAATTTTTTAAAAAAATATGACATCATACATTTTCACGAAGTGTGGAATTTAAAAGCTATATTTATCGTATATTTTGCTAATAAAATTCTTATTAAGCATTTTTTTGTTGGTCACGGGTATCTTGATACTTGGTCTATAAGAGACAAATATTTAAAAAAAAAATTATTTATAAAATTCTTTTTGCAATATGCTTATAAATCTTCATCCGCTTCCTTTTTTTCAACAAAAAGCGAATTTTATGAGGCAAGAAAAAATATAAAAGTTCATAGTACTTTTGTAATTCCTAACGGCTTGTCTTTAAAAAAATTTAAAAATCAAAAAAAAAAAATCAATGTAAAAAAAAAAATTTTATTTTTTGGAAGAATACATGAAAAAAAAGGCCTTCAATTACTCTTAGAAACAATAAAAATACTTCCAAAATCTTACTTTGATAAATTTACTTTTGAAATTACTGGTCCAGGCGAAAGCAATACTGTGAATAAAATTAAAGCAATGATTAAAGACAATTCTTTAACTGGAAAAGTAAATTATAACGAACCAATCTATGATGATAAAAAAATTAATTACATAAAAAAACATGATGTTTTTATACTACCATCTTATGAAGAGGGTGACTCTATAGCTTTAAAGGAAGCTTTAGGTTCTTATTTACCAGTAATAATATCAAAGCAGTGTAGATTAGAAATTGTTGAAAAATATAAAGCTGGAATAGTTATAGAGACAAATATTAAAAGTTTATACGATGCTTTAATTAACTTAGAAAAATTAGATTTGGGTAAAATGGGAGAAAATGCAAGAAAACTTATTGAAGAAAACTATGATAATAATAATTGCTCTATGAGATTAAAAAAAGTTTATTATGATTTGTTTAACAGTGTTTCAAAATCACCAGATTGGATATTTGATGCAGAAGAAAATTAATTACACACTAGGTATAAATTTTTTACACTCAGATTCCTCCGCTTGTATTTTTAAAAATGGAGATTTAATTGCTGCTTCCGAAGAAGAAAGATTCACTAGAATAAAACATACTTCACTGTTTCCAAGAGAATCAATAATTTTTTGTCTTAATGAGGCAAAAATTTCATTATCAGACTTAAATTACGTAACTGTGAATACTAATCCATTATCCTCATTTCATAAAAAACTAATATATTTATTTACTAATATTTCCTCCATAAACATAGCAATATCTAGTCTAAAAAATTCAAAAAAAAAAATTAACTTAAAAAAACTTATTTCTGAAATTGATAATAATAATAAATTTAATGGAGAAATAAAATATATTGATCACCATTTATCCCACGTTGCTTCATCTGTTTGCTTTAGTAATTTTAAAAATTGTGTAAATATTTCTGTTGACGGTTTTGGAGATTTTTCTAGTTGTTCTTGGGGATTATATCAAAACAATAAAATTAAATTGGATAGAAAAATTTATTTTCCTCATTCATTAGGAATTTTTTACCAGTCGCTAACCCAATTTTTAGGTTTTAAGTCATATGGAGATGAATATAAATTAATGGGTTTATCACCATATGGTAATCCAATTTATAAAGATAAGTTATTTAAATTAATTAATTTAACTAATGAAGGTTTTAAATTGAACTTAAATTATTTTTTGCATCACAGGAAAAAAATTTTTTCATTAAACGAAAACGGTCAGTTCCAATACGAAAATATTTTTTCTGAAAAAATTTATGAATTATTGGGTGATGAGAGAAAGCCAAATGACCCAATAACACAAAAGCATATGGACTTAGCTAAATCAGTCCAAGAAGTATATGAGGATACTTTTTTTCATCTTTTAAATATTTTAGAAAAAAAATATAAAATAGAGCATTTAACTCTTTCTGGTGGGTGTGCTATGAATTCTGTCGCTAACGGAAAGATAATAAATAAAACAAATTTCAAAAAAATTTATATATCACCCAATCCAGGAGATGCAGGTGGATCTGTTGGATCAGCAGCTTACTTTTTAGAAAATGATTTAAAATATAAAATTTCAGTAAAAAATTATGAATATTTAGGAAAATCATACTCAAACAACGAGATAGAAAAAATAATTAGAAACATGATAAATGATAAAAAATATCAGCTTAAATATTTGGATTTTGAAGATTTATATCCATTGATTTGTAATAAATTGATAGATGAAAAAATAATTGGTTGGTTTCAAGGAAGAATGGAGTGGGGACCAAGAGCTTTAGGAAATAGATCTATTTTAGCTGATCCAAGAAATCCAAATATAAAAAAAATAATTAATTCTAAAATAAAAAGGCGAGAAAGTTTTAGACCTTTTGCTCCATCAATAATAGAGGAACATACTAAAGACTGGTTTGATATAGACAAAGAAGTCCCATATATGAGCGAAGTATATCAGGTAAAAGAAAGTAAAAGATCTAAAATTTCTGGAGTTGTTCATGTAGATGGATCAGGAAGATTACAATCCGTCAACTTTAAAAATAATCCAATATATTATTCATTAATAAATGAGTTTTACAAAATTACAAAAGTTCCAATAATATTAAATACATCTTTTAATGAGAATGAACCCATAGTTAATAAACCTAGTGAGGCAATAGCGTGTTTTCAAAGAACAAATTTGGATATATTGGTTCTTGGTAACTGGATATTGTCTAAGGAAAGTTTATGAAAATTTCGATCATAACTGTGAGTTATAATAGCGAGAAAACGATCGAAAAAACAATTAATTCGGTATTAGAGCAAACGCATAAAGATATTGAGTATTTAATAATAGATGGAAAATCCACAGACAACACAATGAAAATAGTTAATTCACATGCAGATAAAATTAGTTACTTTATTTCAGAAAGTGACGATGGAATATATTCAGCAATAAATAAAGGTATAAAGAAAGCTTCAGGTGATATTATTTCTATACTTCATTCTAATGATATATTTTATGAAAAAGACACTTTAGAAAAAGTACATAAATCTTTTAAAGATGAGAAAATTGATTTTTTATTATCATCAGTGTGTTTTAAAAAAAATTTTGATAAAAATAAAATAAATAGGATTTATAATTCTAACTATTTTAAACCATGGATGTTAAAATTTGGTTTTTCACCAGCACATCCAGGTTTTTTTGCTTTGAAAAGTAATTATATAAATTTAGGACTTTATAATGAAAAAATGAAAATAGCTTCAGATTTTGACTTTTTTGTTCGTTTATTTGCATCAAAAAATATATCTTACAGTTACATTAACATAATAACAGTTATTATGTCCTTAGGTGGCTTAAGCACTAAAGGATATAAAAGTTATTTATTAAGTACAAAAGAAATTTACTCTTCATTAAAAAAAAATAATATTAAATCAAATTATTTCTTTGTTTGTATTAGGTTTCTTATAAAAATTTTTCAATTTAAAATATGAATACTTTAAAATATTTAGAAAATTTCATTATATTTTCGTTTATTTCTTTGCCTATATTTTTAATAACTGGATCATTTTTACCAGATTTATTTTTATCAATCTCCTCAATATTATTTCTTATTTTGAGCTTTAAATACAATTTATGGAAAAATTTTTATAATAATTTAATAGTGAAAATATTTTTTTTATTTTGTGCATTAATATTATTGAGATCTCTATATTCAGAAAATATAATTCTTTCACTCGAAAGTTCATTATTTTATTTTAGATTTGGATTATTTTCTGTTGCGATTTATTACTTAACTTCAAAAAAAAATGAATTTTTAAAATATTTATTTTATATTTTAATTATAATTTACTTAATATTATTTTTTGATAGTTTTTTACAATTTATCTTAGGAAAAAATATAAGCCAAAATATCATTGGATTCATTTATGAGAATAATCAAAACTTTAGGATAACAAGTTTTTTTGGAAAAGATGAAGTGTTAGGATCTTATATATCTAGGTTATTTCCCTTTGTCATCTATCTGTATTTTAAAACAGATTTTTATAAAAAAGATAAAAGATTTTTTATTATATCGATTATATCTTTTTTGTCTTTTTTGATAGTTCTAATAAGTGGTGAGAGAACTTCCATAGCTTTATTTATTATGACACTTTTGATTTTTTTCGTTTCTTCTAAATTTTTAAGAAAAATTTATCTTTTTATAATATTTGGAGTAATTATCTTAACTAGTATAATTACTACAGTTGATGAAAGAGTTAAAGTTAGGTTATTTGATCAAACTATAAACCAAATGTTTAATAGTGATAATGAAAAAATTATACTATTTAGTAAAACTTATGAGGGTCATTATAAAATTGCATTAAATATGTTTTATGAAAAACCAGTTATAGGTCATGGTACTAAGATTTTTAGGCATTACTGTAATAAACCTGAAAATTATGTAGGATCAAATGCATGCACAACACATCCACATAATATATTAATGCAATTTCTTGCAGAAACAGGGCTATTAGGAACTATTTTTTACGTTTTACCAATATTTTTTTTGATTAGGTATTTATTAATAAATATCTATTTTTTATATTTCAAAGGTAAACAATTTTTAAATGATAAATTTTTATGTTTAATTATTTTTTATATGATAAATTTGTTTCCATTTTTACCATCAGGTAATTTTTTTGGTAACTGGCTTTCAGTTATATACTTTTTACCCGCAGGGTTATTTTTACTTGAAATAAAAAATATAAATCAATCAATAAATACAAAACTTAGGTATTAAAATAAGATTAATTTTTAATGATAAATATAAATTTAATCGCAATTTTTATTTTATTTAACTTACCGATATTAATATTTTTTAATTCTTTAATATTAAAGTTCAATATATATGATCATGGTGATAGTAAAAGAAAAATTCATACTTATCCAATATCACTTTTTGGTGGTACGATTATTATTTATAATTTTATTATCGCAATAATAATAAATTTTTTTTTTGAAACTTTCTTAATAGATAAAGATTTTTTAATTAGTAATAGAGAAAATTTTACATTTATTTTTGGAAGTATACTATTTTATTTTTTGGGATTATTTGATGATAAGTATATTCTTAATTCTAATAAAAAGTTTTTATTATCATTTATATTAGTTTACTTAATTTTAAGTATAGACGAAACTTTAATTATAAAAGAAATTACTTTACTAGATTTCGATACAATTGAATTATATGGTTTTTCTAAACCATTTTCTATTTTATGTTTTTTGTTATTTTTAAATGCACTGAATATGTTTGATGGTATAAATTTACAAGCAGCTCTGTATTCTTTGATCATATTTTTTATATTTCTTTTAAAGAATTTAAATTTTAATTTTAATATTATTATTCTATTTTCTTTAATTTTGTTTTTATATTTTAACTACAAAAATAAATGTTTTCTGGGAGATAGTGGTTCTAATCTTCTTTTTTTTATAATTTCTTATACAATTATTAAAAATTATAATTTGGATAGAAGTTTTCAGATTGAGGAAATATATATTTTAATGTTTTTACCTGGTCTTGATATGTTTAGATTGTTTTTATTCAGATTAATTAAGGGCAATAATCCTTTCAAGCCAGATAACGAGCATATTCATCATATAATATTAAAACTAATTAAACAAAAAACTAAAACTGCTTTATTTATTTTCTTTTTAAATATTTTTGTAATTGCAACCTACTACTTTATTAGTCATGAATTAATTTATTGTATAATCATAACAGTATTATATTTTTTATTTGTTTATTTTGTTTATTTTAAGATTAAATCTTATGAAAATTCATAAAAGATTATTTGATATTATTTTTTCTTTAATTGCTTTATTTTTATTAATTTTACCGATCCTAATAATTTCAATCTTGGTTAAAATTAGTTCAAAAGGACCAATATTTTTTGTTTCAAAAAGAGTAGGTTTTAAGAATAAAATTTTCGCAATGCCAAAATTCAGGACTATGAATTATAATTCAATTGAAATTGAGACAGATTTATTTACTGATAAACAAAACATTACAAAAATTGGAGGATTTTTAAGAAAATTTAGTCTTGATGAAATACCTCAATTTTACTCAGTGATTATTGGGGATATGTCCATTGTAGGACCAAGGCCATGTTTACCAAGTCAAACAAATTTGATGGAATTAAGAAATAAGCATGGAATTCAACATCTATATCCTGGAATTACAGGATTAGCTCAAATAAATGGAAGAGATAATATTTCTATAAATCAAAAAATAAAATATGAGCAAATTTATAAAGAGAAATTAGGTTTAATTTTTGATATTAAAATTATAGTTCAAACTATTTTTAAAATAACAACTAATAAAGACATTAGACATTGAAATTAATCCAGCTACCTAGAATATTTAAGAAAGGAGTAATAATCCTTTTGGATATAATTTGTATTATTACGTCAATTATTTTAGCTTATTCATTAAGACTTGAAATGATTTACCCTCCACGAGAAATTAGTCCATATATATATTTTGTATATATATTTTTGATTTTAAGTTCAAATTTTATACTTGGTATTTACAGTATAATTTCTAGATATTTTAATTTATTAAACATAATAAATTTATTTAAATCTTTATTACTATCTGGATCAATTTTAATAGTTTTTAATTTTTTGGTATATCAGAATATTTACTTCCCAAGATCAGTATCTTTTATATCTCTAATTTTAATATTTTTATCAATGGTTATTTTTAGAGTTCTAATTACATTTGTTTTAAATTTTAGATTATCTGAAAAAAAACAAGCACTTTTATTGGGCTTAAGTAAAAATAGTCTTAATATTATTAATTTATCTAATAACAATGAAAGTAAAATTACCATAAAGTCTATCATGGAGCTATCAAAAGAATACCAAAGAACCAAAATAAATGGAATAAATGTTACAAGTTTTAAATCGATTCAAAAAATTTTAGCGAATACATATTTTGATTATATTATTCTTGATAAAAAATTTGACAACATAATCAAAAAAAATTTTTTACTTAAAATTTTAGAAAATTCTGACACTAGAATAATTAATATCGAACAAAGTTTAAAGCTTGTTCAAGGTCAAAATTATAAGCCTAATGAAAATTTACCACTTCAACAAATAATAAATCGAAAAAAATTTTTGACAAATAACAAAGTTTTAAAAAAAAATATAGAAAAAAAATCGATCCTAATTACTGGAGCAGGAGGATCTATAGGGTCAGAGATTGCAAATCAAATAATATCTTTTATTCCAAAAAGAATTTATTTATTGGATAATTCAGAAATCAATTTATTTGAGATATATAATAAGCTTTCTTCTAAGTACCCAAAACTGGCTGGAAGATTAGAACCTGTTTTATGTGATTGTAATCAACTAGAAATTTTGAAACAAAAGATGTATCAAAAAAAAGTGGATATCATTTTTCATTCTGCAGCCTATAAACATGTTTGGTTTGGGGAAATTAATACCTATTCTATGTTATATAACAACATAAATGGTTTACTTCAGATTTTGAATTTTTCTAAAATTCAAAAAGTTAAAAAATTTATTTTTATTAGTTCTGACAAAGCTGTAAATCCTAAAAGTATTTTAGGTATATCAAAAAAAATAGGTGAAGAAATTCTTTGTTATTATTACAAATTTCTTAATAAAAACATAAACTATTCAATTGTAAGATTTGGAAATGTTATAGGATCAAGTGGATCTGTCATACCAAAGTTTTTAGACCAAGTTAGAAAAAATAACAGTCTTACTGTGAGTCATAAAAAGGTAAAAAGATATTTTATGTCAATTGAAGAAGCTGTTTATTTAACTCTTTATTCAACATCATTATTTAAAAAATTCAATATTTTTGCATTAGATATGGGAGCCCAAATAAATATTTATGAAATAGCAAAAAGATTAGTCCGTTTGACTGGAAAAAATATTAAGACAAAATATAACAATCATGGAGACATAATAATTAAATTTACTGGTTTAAAAAAAGGTGAAAAACTTGAAGAAGAAATTTCGCTTGGAGCAAATTTAACAAAAACCAGTCACCCTAAAATTTTTATATGTAATGAAAATATTAATTTTTTAAAATTAAAAAAAAATGTGCCAAAAATTTTTAAATTATTAAAATCAAATAAAAAAATTAATATAAAAAAATTATTTAATGACTTTAAATAAAAAAATAATTTGCTTTGATCTTGATAATGTTATTTGTAAAACTTTAGGTAATAACTACAAAAAAAGTGTGCCAATTAAAAAAAACATAAAAACGATTAACAAATTATATAAAAAAGGAAATTATATAAAAATTTTTACAGCAAGATTTATGGGTAGAACAAATGAGGATGCTAAAAAGGCAAAAAAACTAGCCGAGAATATTACTAAGCTCCAACTAAAAAAATGGAAAGTTAATTATCACAAGCTTATTTTTGGGAAACCTAGTTATGATATTTATGTAGATGATAAAAGTTTATTTTTTGATAAAAATTGGTCTAAAAAACTAATAAAAAAATTTATATGAAAAATTTGGATAAATATTTGAAAAAATATAATAAAAAGTATTTAGAACTTTCGTCAATTAACGAAGTAAATCTCCAAAAAATTAAGAAGTTTTATAATTTAGTGGTAAATATTAAAAAAAATAAAAAGAAGATAATTATAGCTGGCAATGGAGGTAGTGCGGCGATCGCAAGTCATTTTAGTGTTGACATGACTAAAAACGGAGGAGTGAGATGTATTAATTTTAATGAAAGTGATCTTTTAACATGTTTTTCAAATGATTATGGATATGAAAATTGGGTAAAACAAGCTTTAAAATTTTATTTAGATAAGGGAGACTTAGTTGTACTAATTTCAGCAAGTGGTAATTCAAAAAATATGATTAATGCAGCCAAGTATTTAGAAAATAAAAATAAATTAATCACTTTTACAGGTTTCGGAGGAAAAAATCTTTTAAGTAAATATGGGAATATAAATTTTCATGTTAATTCTAAAGAGTATAATTTTATAGAAAATGTTCATCAATACTGGTTGTTAAGCCTAGTTGATATTTTCCATGAATTTAAAAATTAGTTTTTTTAGTACTTTTATAAATCAAATTTTTATGTACGAGGTAAAAGTAACTAAGTATGGAGATGGGTACCAAATGTTTTCCTGTAGCCCATCCAGCAATTAACGGGAGAAGTGATAACGAAATCATTGAAAAAAAAATAAAATCATCTTTAAAAGTTTTTTTATTTTTAATTGAAGTGATTATTTTATAAAGGGATAGAATAATCGACACATTTATAAAAAATTTATTTAAAATAAGTGAATATCTTATTCTGTTATTAAAGTTACCATTTTCATCAGGATAAGCACTATCTCTTCTTACATGATATAGTATAATCAAAATCTTTTTTGGAAAAGTCATTAAATAATTTTTTAGATTTTCTTTATTGGAAAGGTGTGCTTTATTTTTTTTTTTATAAAAATCAAAAATTTTCCATTCATTATTAAGTTTCTTTGGAATTTCAATTTTTGCAAAAAGTATATCCATGGATTTATCTGGGTAATAATCAAAGAATCTTTTATCTAAGGCTAAGGTTAATCCTAAAGAATTAATAGTGAGGGAATTTGTACCAATCGCAATTCTCTCTGTTTTTAAATAACTAAAAGATGACCAAATTAAAATAGCTAGTATTGGACCTAAAAAAATCAATTTTTTTCTATGAATAAAATATTTTTTTTTTTCAAAAATTAAAATTATTAAAGGTATTCCCAAAGAAACAAAAAACATTGAGGTTTTTGTTAAATATAAAATAAAAATTATAAAAGAAGAAATAGTATATTTTTGTTTCATTTTTGAAACTAAGGACAGGAATAAACTTGGAAGTAAAATTGCAACTAAATTATCAGCATACTCAAAATTTAGAGAAGTAAATAAATTGTATGGTATTAAAAAAATTGCTAAAAAAAGAAATAAATAATTACTATTTAAATTATATGATTTGAGATAGAGAACTATCATCCAAAAGATAAAAGAAAAAGTAATTAAATTTTTTATTATTATAATTATATAAAAGTTAGTTGATATCTTCGAAATTAAAAAAATTAATAATGGTAAAATAGGAAGTTTTTGTAAAACAAAATCTACGCCATTAAGAAATTTGCTTGAATAAATACCATTTTCCATCAAATTGTGTATTAGCGGACCATTCCCAAAATTTATATTCTTAAATACCATGTTGCTTTCGTTATCAATTATTTGTCCAAACTTATTTGAAAAAAAATAACAAAATAGTAATGAGCTTAAACATACAAGAGGTAAAAAAATTAAGTATTTTTGAGTGAACGAGGTATTTTTAATAAAATTCATATTTTTTCTCAAATGTAACTTTTACTATGGATATCTATAAACAAAATTGTATGTTACTTTAATTAAATTAATTTAAAATACTATACTTGAATAAATATTATTTAAATTTAGAAAAAAATGGATACGGTAAAGTTAAAATTCCAAAATATTTAATCTCCAAAATTAGAAAAGCTGTACTAAATAATATTAATCAAAAATTTCCAGCTAAGGAATTGAAATCTTATAATGGACTTATTAGATTATTGGAAAATACATCTGAAAAAATTTTTATTAAACATTTTGGAAGTAATTTGTCTAGAATCTTAAATGCGAAATGTACAAAAGTAATTAATACCTGGGTCGAGCAGAACATACCGGATAAAATAAATTGTAGGAGAGCAGCGTTAAATTTAGTTACACAATCGGAATGTAAAAATAATAAAAATTTAACTAAAAAACAATTTAGTGCATTTTACAGAGTTGTGAGAAAAAATAAAAAAGATGTAGGTCATCCACACAGAGACTCATCATTTTGGAAAATTGGAAATAGAAGACATACATATTTTAAGCACATTATTGTTTGGAAGTTGTGGATTCCAGTTTTTGGCGTGAATAAGCAGAATACATTAAATATGGTCCATTCTAGCCATAAAGATAATATTAAAATTTCTTACGTAAAAAAAAATGGACTTAGTAAACCTAAAATATCAAAAAGCTACATTACTAATAATTTAAGTAGAGTTATTAAACCAATTAAAAGTGATGGGCGTGAAGGATTATTATTTCATCAGGATATGGTTCATTTTGCTCAAATGAATAAGTCATCTAATTGTAGAGTCTCAATTGAATTTAATATCCTTGCTAAGTGACCTTTAGTCTAAAAAATACAATTTAGTCATTTTATTAACTTATTTAGTTATTCTTTTTGCACTAATTATAATAACTCTGTTTTATGTTGATTTTGAAATTCACAAAGTTATTGAAAAATCGTTTATTAAGTAAGTCAGAAAAATTAAATT
>CESW01027842.1_pt1 | contig 13984 bp, 13 predicted proteins | sample 531171 | NCBI WGS metagenome assembly CESW01 (sample SAMEA2621859, study PRJEB7988) | marine metagenome | biome: marine biome (ENVO:00000447); feature: surface water layer (ENVO:00002042); material: "saline water (ENVO:00002010), including plankton (ENVO:xxxxxxxx)" | depth 5 m
CCATGGATTGTGCAACCCAGCCTGCGTCTGCAGTATTACAGTTCCCTGGCAAAGGCGCGCATGGAGCCGCGCTTTGGCATCAAGTACAAAGCAAGTGAGCGGCTGCGTTTGAAGGCAGCAGGAGGGATGTATTCACAAAATGTCATCTCTGCCAATTCTGATCGCGACATCGTCAACCTCTTCTACGGGTTCTTGGCGGGACCTCAAAATTTGCAGGACGACATTCAATTGGCCAATGGAGAGCAGCGCGAAATCGTGCACAGTCTTCAAACAGCGAATCACGCAGTGGCTGGCTTTGAGTTTGATTTGACAGAGCGTTTGAATGTCAATGCAGAAGGTTATGTGAAGCACTTTACGCAACTGACCAATTTCAACCGCAACAAGCTTTTCCCGGACAACACAACTTACGCAAGCGAGCCCGATGCATTCAAAAAAGACTTCATTGTGGAAACCGGTCGCGCAGTTGGTGCAGACGTTGTGGTGAAATACGAGGAGCGTGAGACTTACTTGTGGTTTGTTTATGGTCTCGGTGATGTAGATCGTTGGGATGGATTTCGCTGGTATGACCCTGTATTTGACAGAAGGCACAATGTCAATCTGGTGGCCAGCCAAGGCTTTGGCGGCGGTGCGTGGTTGGTGTCTGCTCGCTGGAATTTAGGGTCGGGCCTTCCATTCACCCAAAGTCAAGGATATTACCAAGCACCCAGCACCGGTGGAGGGATCGATGGTGATTACTTGACCACCAATCCAGATGACATTAGCATTTATCTCTCAGGGCTGAATGAAGGCAGGCTTCCTGCCTATCACCGTTTGGATTTGAATGTGAAGCGCACTTGGGAGAGAGGTGGAGGCGACATCGAACTCTCAGTTGGCATCACAAATGTCTACAGCAGACAAAACATATTTTACGTCAACCGCATCACAGGGCAACGTAAAAATCAACTGCCGTTCTTGCCCTCGTTGGGCTTGGATTGGTCTTTCTAGGAAGAGGCGGAAATCAACTTTGCAGCTTGGCCCATGGCCTCATCTGTCACGTCGTCCCCACTCAACATTGTGGCTACTGACAATTGGCGTTTTTCGAATTCAAGGGCATCGACAAACACATATGTGGATGCCCCGTCGGTGGTCTTGCTGACTTCCCAATGATGTTGGGCTTGTGCAGCGACCTGCGGCAAATGAGTCACAGCGAGCACTTGCCTTGTATCCGAGGCATTTGAAATGCCTCTCATTGCACGTCCCATGTGCGTGGCCACTTCACCGCTTACACCCGTATCTATTTCATCGAGGACCACAACTGGTGTTGATTGAATCCCTGCCAAAATGGATTTCAGAGCCAGCATAAAACGGGCACGCTCTCCACCGCTCGCGACTTTATTCAACGGCATCAGTGACGATCCAGGGTTACTCGTGAACCAGATTTCAGGCTCATCCGCTCCCAACAAGTCGGGTGCGCATTCGTGAAGTTTCAGAGCCATTTCGGCATGCGGCATTTTGAGTTGGGCAAGCAGAGGCAGCACTTTTGCGATGAGTTTGGTTCCTGCTTTACGCCTTTGATTCGTCAAGGCTGCCCCAGCCAGTTGTAAATCATTCTTGAGTGTAGATTCTTTTTGCAAAGCTTGTTTATGACTTGCTTCAAGACCTTGCAAGGAATCGACTTGGTTCATCAGTTGTTGAAGAAGTTTGGTGAGTTCTTCGGGGCAATTGACCTGATGCTTTTTCATGGCGCGCATCAAATTGTCATGTCGCTCTTCGAGTCCTTTCAGTTTTGTTGGGTCAGGTTGTTTTGCATCCATGAGTTGGTGCAACGTATTTGAAAGATCTGACAATTCGATGTGAACGCTTTCAAGACGCGTTTGGGCATCGTCTACGTCAACATCCACGCCTTCGACATTGGCCAGAAGACGCCGAGCCTTCCCGAGGTTCACAAGGGCGCCAGATTCATCCGCGTTGCATGCATGGGCAGCAGCTTGAAGTGCGTCGTGCAGTTGAGAAGCGTGTTGAAGTGAATGCAGCTCTGCTTGCAGATTGAGCCAATTGACTTCATGAGTACGAAGTGATTGAAGTTCGCGAATCTGGTGATTTAAATAGTCAACATCACCAGCGGGAGCGCGCATGAGGGAATCGAGTTCCTGAAGTTCCTCTTTTGCCTTGCACCAGGCCTGAAAAGCCTCTTGATACGATTCCCTGATAGAATTGTGATTGCCAGCGATGTCCAATACGCGAGTCAAAGAGGGGCGCTCTAAGGAAGCTCCCAAATCGTCTTGGCGGTGGATATGTACCAATTGAGACCCAAGTTCCTTGAGTTGTCCTACAGTGGCCTGGGCATCATTGATGAAAACCCGTGATCTTCCATTACGAAGGACCTCACGGCGAACGGATACGGCTCTTGTAGGTGGCAAATCAGACAGTGTGAGCCAAGATTTCAATTGAGGCGCAACGAATTCCCCTTCAACGATTGCCCTGTCTCCATGTAGACCCACCGTCGTGGTGTCGGCACGATCTCCGAGGAGGAGGCCTATGGCCCCCAAAAGAATGCTTTTCCCCGATCCTGTCTCTCCCGTAAAGACGTGAAAACCCTCATCAAGGGTCATCTCCACTTCGTGAATCAATGCATGGTTTTGAATTCGAATGCATCGAAGCATCACCCCAAGCGTTGGTCGTAAGACTGGATGTTTCCTGGGTCAAGTTGCTTCAGAATGGGCAACAACCTCGCGCGTTCTGCATCGGGAGCAGGCCCAAAGACATTGATGATTTCATCACTTTTGGCCAAAAAGAACACCTGGATGTTGTAAGACCCAGGACGAATGCGATTGGTAGACCTCATGTCAATCAATGCCTCGGCAATCGTAAGTCTTGCACCTTCTGTGTCCTGATAGAGGACATCTAGCCCTTTGCGGTGATAATTGTAGAGACAGGTGCGAACAGGACGAAATGTTTGGCTCAAATGATTCTCTACAAGCCAATATCTATTTTGTTTGCCTTGGGACGCCTTCCATCCGCGTTCCCCTGCATTTTGCGCATTGGCTACAATCGCTTGCGCCTGAAGAAAAAAGGGTGTCCCCCCTTCAAGGGAAAACGTGTCGTAATCCATGCCGAGAACCATGTAGGCGTAGTAGGCAAGCAGGGAAGAGAGGTTGTCGCGATGTTGCCCTGGATTGAAGAGGATGTTGCTGTTGTCGAGCCATTCAAATTGGATGTCGCCATCATTGACAAGCATCACTGCCGTATTGTAATCTGAATTGAAAACAGGACGAGAACTCTGCACTTGCATGCTTCCTTTGAAGACCGTCGACCCAATCGCTTCGTTGATTGTGAGTTGAAGTGTACACTCAATGCGTTCCTCAAATTCAAAGTTGTCCTCCGTCCAACGGCGGCCATTCATGAATTCTCGAATGGCGTCTTCCAAGGCGTCAAACCGGGAAGCATCTACATTGCTGATTTGTGGGGCAATGACGGTGACAGTACAATTCAGCTCTTGGGCATGGTTGTCGAGTGACCAAGCGCTGAGCCACAAAGCAATTAAACCGCGGCATGCACGGCGCATTTGGCGTGATTGCACTGCGTTTTGAAAAAGATGAGTCATGGGGTCAGAGTTGTCCTCCAAAGGTCAACGACATCGCACGCGACATCGTATTTGGATTTCAACTCAAAACTAACGCTTTTCCCATCTTTGAAAAGAACACTGACTTTGTTTGTGTCGTGTTCAAAACCAGAACCGTCATCCATCAAGCTGTTCAGGACGATGGCATCTAAATTTTTGCGTGACAACTTATTTTGGGCGCTTGCTTGGCCGTGATCGCTTTCGAGTGCAAATCCAATGAGGCGTTGATGGGCCTGTTTGGTTTTGCCCATGGTCGCAAGAATGTCAGGATTTTCAATCAATTCGAGAGCAGGGGGCATTTCGCTGCGATGCCACTTTTGTTGTGATGTTTTTAGTGGTCGGAAATCGGACACGGCGGCACATGCCACACCCCAATCCATGTCCTTCCACATGGACTGCACGACGTCATTCATTTCGCTTGCGGTTTGGACATCAATGCGTTGGTGAATGCGTGACGGAGTGTCGAGGACGACAGGACCGGTCACCAAGGTTACTTCTGCCCCCTGATCAGCCAAAACACGCGCAATGGCAAAGCCCATTTTCCCTGAACTCCGATTGCCGAGAAACCTTACAGCATCAAGAGGCTCTTGGGTTGGGCCGGCTGTAACGAGGACTCGTTTGCCGCTCCATGGAAGCTCTGCCTCAAAACGTTGTGCAAGGTGATTCGCAATGTCCTCAGGCTCTGCCATACGCCCTTTTCCAAACAAACCACTGGCCAAAGGACCTGTATCGGGTTCTATGACATCAACTCCGCGTTCTGCCAGCGTTTGGATGTTGGATTGCGTGGAAGCGTGGGTGAACATGTCGAGGTCCATGGCGGGAGCGACAACCACGGGGCATCTCGCGCTCAGAAGCACAGCCTGCAGCAAGTTGTCACATTGCCCATGAACCATTGCTGCCAAGGTGTTTGCTGTCGCTGGCGCAATCAAGATGAGGTCACCCCAGATTCCGAGTTCGACATGGTTGGTCCAAATGCCGGCGTGAACGTCTTCTGTGAAATCGGAATGCACGGGGTTGTCCACCAATGTGGCAAGTGTGAGCGGCGTGATAAATTCGGTCGCGCCGGGAGTCATCAGGACCCGCACTTCAGCGCCCCGTCTTTTCAATTCCCTGGCAAGAACGGCGGATTTGTAGGCTGCAATGCTTCCCGTGATGCCGAGGACAATGCGCCGGCCATGAAGTGAGGGATTTGAGGAAGGAGAGGCCAGAGGCATGGCCAAATCAAATTATGCTTCCTCGTTGACGTCTTCCTCCTCTTCTTCAGCTTCAGCGATGTGCAGGGATTCGTCTTGGAGTTCTTTGATGGCGATGCTGTGAGGCTTTGGAAGGCGCTCATAGAACTTCGAAATTTCGATTTGCTCTCGATTTTCAAAGACTTCCTCAAGGGAATCGGTAGGGATGACAAATTCCTCTAGCTTTTCCGACAATTCTTTCCGCAAGCTCAAAGCAACTTGATTGCTTCGCTTCGACAACGCCACAATGGTTTCAAAAATGTTTCCCGTTCCCTGTGATTCAAGGTCATGGATGTTGCGCGTTTCAGTCGTGCGTTCAGCTTTGATGCTCTTGAAATTGGTACTCATACCTCAACGGTTTTCAGAATTCATTTTTGTGTCTGCTTCCAGCTGCGAGACGGAAAGGACCGATTTGTCAAACAAGGTTCGGGCCTCGCTCAGTCGCGAACTATCTGGAAAACGGGATGCAAAGGTATGAAAAGCCTGAATAGCATCATTGTATCGTTCCAATTTCCTTCGATTGGTGCTTTGCTCTGCGTAGCGATAGTGGCTGTCGATGATGAGATACTGAAGTTCCTCCTGATACGGTGATCCAGGGTAATCCTCAATCGCGTGTGCCATAGCGATGGTGGCACTTTTGTAGTTGCCCGTCTTGTGGTAAAGACGCGCGTTTTCAAATGCTTTGACTTCGAGTTTGCTCCGCAAGGTTTCAATCATGTTCTGCGTGCTGTCGCGCAAAGCACTGGAGGGGTAACGATCCATGAAAAGTTGCAATTCGTCAATCGCGGTGCGAGTGTCTGTTTGGTCCAAACTTGATTCAGGAGATAGATAGTAGGAACACAACGCGGCGCGGAACATGCCTTCTTCGACTCTTGTGTCGTTTGGGAAGGTCTTGACAAATGACTGGAAGTAATAGCGACTCAAATAAAAGTCGTTGATGCAGTCATGCGTCAGCGCTCGGTTCCAATGAATGTCAGGTGCACGCTCTGTTCCGCGCGCCAAACGCATGAGCTCATCGTACAAAGGCAAGGCACGAAAACAATTGCCGGAATCCAAAGCGGACTCAGCATAACTCAGCTTGTCCTCCACATCTCCTGACTTGAGAATCTTGTTGTAATCAGAGCACTGCGTGAAAAAGGAAATGCCAAATGCCCCGAAGACGACCAACCAGAAAGAGGATAGTTTCATGGGCGCCCAAAATACAACGCATGCACGGACGCGTGGTGAAAACTGTGTAAACATGAACCTCATGACCTTGGTCGTGCAACATAGCTTTGGCCTTTGTACATTCACATCCTCTAAATCCTTGATTTTTGGACATTTTTGAACGAATCCGCGAGCAACGTGGGCCTTTGGGTCAACACGCACGCGACTGTCACGGTTATTTCACCTTTCCCAAGTTGGAAGGTGAGATCAGCAATCGCATGACCTTCCGAGGAAAAGAACTCCTGATTTGGAGTGTCAACAATTACCTCGGCCTTGCCAATCACCCTGAAATTCGCAAAGTCGATGCTGAAGCAGCGGCTGAGTGGGGCATGGGATATCCTATGGGAGCCCGAATGATGTCAGGGCAGACGTCGGAGCACGAGGCACTAGAATCAGAGTTGGCAGATTTCATGCAAAAGGAGGATGCTTTCCTCCTCAATTTTGGCTACCAAGGTTGCCAATCCACAATTGAAGCACTTGTTTCACGCCATGATGTCATTGTGTACGACAGTGAATCTCACGCGTGCATGGTAGATGGCGTTCGTCTTCACCAAGGCAAGCGATTTGTGTTTCAGCACAACGACATGGAAAGCTTTGAAAAGCAGCTTGTCCGGGCAAAGAATTTGACCGACCAAACAGGTGGAGGCATCCTCGTGGTCACCGAAGGTGTCTTTGGCATGGCTGGGGACCAGGGAAAACTGTCGGAAATATGCAAATTCAAAGAGGAGTATCAGTTCCGTCTTTTCGTCGATGACGCACACGGATTTGGCACAGTCGGCGAAAATGGAAGAGGTGCGGGGGATTACCAAGGCTGCCACGACCAAATTGACGTGTACTTCGGAACCTTTGCCAAAGCCATGGCAACGATCGGGGCATTTGTTGCAGGTGACGAAGACGTCATTGAATATCTCCGGTACAACATGCGCTCCCAAACCTTTGCCAAATCGCTGCCTATGCCGATTGTCGTGGGGGCAAGGAAGCGACTTGAAATGCTTCGCAGTCAACCCGAGCACAAAGAGAATCTTTGGAAAGTTGCCCATGCCCTTCAAGATGGCCTTCGCGCTGAAGGATTTAATCTTGGTGTCACCAATTCGTGCGTGACACCAGTATTCCTGAGCGGTGGTCTCGGTGAGGCAACCAACTTGACCCTTGACCTGAGAGAGAATTACGGCATCTTCTGTTCAATCGTGGTGTATCCTGTGGTTCCCAAGGACACCATCATGTTGCGCTTGATTCCGACTGCCGTTCATACTCTGGAAGATGTTCAATACACCATTGAAACATTTACGAAAGTGAAAAACAAATTGTTCGCGGGGGAGTACAAGAGCGAGAAAATCGCTTCTTGGGCGTGATGCACTGATGCGAATTTTCATCGAGTTGGCTTTCGATGGCACTCATTATCATGGGTGGCAACGTCAGCCGAATTCAATTTCAATTCAAGAGGTTCTGGAGGACGCCATGGCGAGGATGTTTGGTGCTCCGTGTCCTGTGATGGGGTGCGGCAGAACAGACGCAGGTGTCCACGCCAAATATTTTGTTGCTCATGCTGAATTGCCTGATGATGCATTGAAATTGAAAGATTCCTCTTGGGGCGAAGTGACCATGAAATTAAACGGCATGCTGCCGGAGGATGTCGCCATTTTTGGATGTCATGGTGTCAATTTGAAATCGCATGCACGTTTTGATGCTGTGGAACGGGGATACACGTACTATGTCCACAACAGGAAAGATGTTTTTCTCCAAGGGCGATCGACTCGAGTTTTTGGGGATTTGGATGTAGGTGCAATGCAAAGGGCGAGTAACCATTTGGTGGGGAAGAGAGACTTCGCGTCATTCTGCAAAGCAGGATCGGGACAAGGCACGACCATGTGCGATGTGCGCGAAGCACGTTGGGAAATACTCGGACCACACCGGTGGGCATTTCACATCAGCTCAGATCGATTTTTACGGAACATGGTTCGGGCAATTGTTGGGACGTTGTTAGACGTGGGCAGAGGAAAGTGTGATGCTGACGATGTGCCTAGAATTTTGGAGGCTCGCAATCGCAGTGCCGCGGGCAAAAGCGTTCTCGGATGTGGATTGTATCTCACGAAAGTGACTTATCCAAAGGCAATCTTTACGCCCTTGGGCACAAAGTATCTTTGACCCATGTCGGAAGGCAAACCTTCATCCAAGGCCGGAAATATCTTCGACGTGGAAACGATTCGGATGATTCTTGCTCAAGTGGGTCCGTATCGAAAGCGCTTTGTGTGGACGGGGTTTATGGTGGTGGTGTTGTCAAGTTTGGTTTGGATCCGTCCAGCATTGATTCGTCAAGCTGTGGATGTTCACATTGCCTCAGGTGATCTCAATGGTTTGCTCCGCGTTTTTTTGATGGTCGTGGCGGTCTTGGTGGTCGAAGCCCTAGTGCAATACCGAGTGACGTATTTGGCGAATTGGGTAGCGCAAAGTGTCAGTTTGGATCTGCGTGCCAAGTTGTATCGCCACGTGTCACGTTTTCGGCTCAAATACTTTGATCAAACCCCTGTTGGGGCGCTCGTGACACGCCATGTCAGTGACATTGATGGAATTGCGAATGTGTTCAGCAACGGCATTTTGAATGCTGTCGGGGATTTGCTTGCATTGTTTGTGGTCATTGGAGCCATGTTGTACATCGACTGGAGTCTCACGCTTGTGGTGCTCCTGCCCATTCCAATTTTGTTGCTCGCGACGCGAGTATTTCAAAAACACATCAAAGGAGCTTTCGTAGATGTGCGCAATCAAGTTGCCCGAATCAATGAGTTTGTTCAAGAGCATGTTACTGGCATGCACATCGTTCAAGCTTTTAATCGCGAACGTATTGAGGCAGAGTCTTTTGCCGAAATCAATCGATTGCATCGAGATGCCAACATTCGTTCCATTTGGGCGTATAGCGTTTTCTTTCCCGTGGTGGAAATGCTCAGCGCGACAAGTGTGGGTCTGTTGTTGTGGCTCGGCATTGGTCATGTTGTCCAAGGCGGGTTGACGTTAGGTGTGGTGCTCCAATTCATCTTGTACGTCTTCATGTTGTACCGTCCCATTCGGCAGCTTGCTGATCGATTTAATGTACTTCAGATGGGCATCGTGAATGCTGATCGGGTTTTTAAGTTGCTGCATCGTGACGACAGCATCCCAGAGCCTGTGACTCCTGCACTTCCTTCGTGGGAAGGTGAGATTGAGTTTCAAGACGTTTGGTTCGCCTATTTGACCAAAGACGACGGTTCACCTGATTGGGTTTTGCGCGGGGTTTCTTTCGTGGTGAAGCCAGGGGAGCGTGTGGCATTTGTTGGAGCGACAGGGGCCGGGAAAAGTTCGATTGTGAATTTGATCTCGCGTTTTTACGAATTTCAAAAAGGAACAATCACCATTGATGGCGTGAACATTCGTGACATTCCAGTGGATGCTTTGCGCAGTCGCATAGGTGCGGTTTTGCAAGATGTCTTTCTCTTCAGTGGGTCATTGCGGGAAAACATGAGGCTTCACGACAACAGCATCACAGATGATCAAATTCGAGATGCCATTCGAGTGGTGGGTGTAGAACGATTTGTCAAACGCTTGCCTAATGGATTGGATCATAATGTGAGGGAGCGCGGGGCAACATTGAGTGTGGGACAGCGACAGTTGATTGCTTTCGTGCGGGCTTATCTAAGCAATCCGCATATACTCATATTGGATGAGGCAACATCGAGCATTGACAGCGAAAGTGAAAAATGGGTTCAGCGCGCCACAAAAGCGCTTACGCAGGGGCGTACGTCATTGCTTGTTGCGCATCGGCTCAACACAGTTCGCGACGCAGACCGCATAGTGGTATTGCATCAAGGCGAATTGGTCGAGCAGGGGACGCACGATGAGCTGGTGGACCTAGGAAAAGTGTATCACGGCCTTTTTGAAATGCAATTCCAAAGGTTGGACTGACAACTCACTGAAGGAACCTTCGGACGTTCAGGATCAGGTGTATTCTTGAGCCAAAATGATCACGCCCAGCTTTTGGATTTTTTGAATCCAGTTGCGGTAAGCCATGCCACTTGTTCGCCTTTTTGGTTTTGCACCACAACATCGACATGTACAATTCGTTGGCCCTCGCCACGCGGAATGGCTTCTGATACGAGTGTGTCGCCCAGCATGACTGGTGCGAGGTGTTGAATCGTACTTGTTACGCTGACCGCGTGCTTGCCTTTGGCATTGACTGCAAATGCGAGTGTGCTGTCGGCAAGGGCATAGGTAATGGCTCCGTGAGCGATTCCAAAGCCGTTGACCATGTCTTTTCTCACTTGAAGCCGGCAACGGCAAACGCCCGGTGCACTTTCCAAGACTTCAATTCCAAGCCACTGACTCATGTTGTCGTCAGCCATCATGCGAGAGACGATGGGATGCATCTTGGATTCACTCATGCGAGTAAGATAGATATCAGATGCACTTGAAATGCTCAAAAGGTTCAAGGCAATCGTTGCATTTGAAATGCGCCTTGCATGCGGTACTTCCGAAGGCAGAAATCATCGTTGTATTCTTGGACTGACACCTCGGGCATGGGATGATTTTACCTTGACCCATCAGAAACGCTCGATCGGCACTGCGTCCCTCTGGTGGGGCCAGGCCGTGTTCACGCATCTTGACATAGGCTGAAGGCAAAATCCAATCTGTGGTCCAAGCTGGACTCAGAACAACCTCTACCTTGGCATTGGCCTCAACTGCTCTCACCGCCTTCTCGATGTCCTCTGAGATGACGTCTGTGGCAGGGCATCCAGAATAGGTGGGAGTGAGAGAAACTACAATTTGGTCCTCTTGCAGCGACACACCACGAACCATACCCATTTCTTCTACGGTGAGATAGGGGAGCTCGGGGTCATTCACAGTCCGGACCATGGTCCAAACCCGTTCAATGCGCTGCTCGTCGGTTACCACGACGCATCGGGATAAGTGCGCGGCAGTATTTGCATTTCTGCCAGCATGTAACTGAGATGCTCACTGTGAATGCCCTGTTTTCCACCACGTTGCATCCAACCGTCCTCGGGTCGCTGCAGGGTCGCCTTTTGGAGGCAGTCATCAATGCGGGTATTCCATGTGTCACGGAGCAATTCAAGGTTCGGCAGAAGGCCAGCTTCAAATCCTGCCTGATCAACCTCATCGGCCTCAAAAAGCTCTCCTGTGTAGCTCCACAGGTCGTGGATGCTTTGTTGCACTTTGTTGTGACTTTCCTCGGTGCCATCTCCAAGACGAATGATCCATTGAGCAGAGTGTTCCCAATGATATTGAAGCTCTTTCAAAGCCTTGGAGGCAATTCCTGCGACTTCTGCATCCATCAATTGTCTGGACAAAAAGACATAGCGTTCAAGGGCGAAGGCACTGAAGAAGAATTGTCGCACAATGGTGTCGCCAAAATGGCCATTGGGCAACTCAAGAAGTAGGTGATTTTGGAAGTCTCGGTCCGACCGGAAGAAAGCAAGCTTGTCTTCGTCTCGGCCTTGATTTTCTCGAGCTGCAGCCAGGGTGTAAAAATTTCGAGCTTGACCAATCAGATCGAGTGCGGTGTTGGACAGGGCGATGTCCTCTTCCAAAATTGGACCGTGACCACACCATGCAGATAGCCTTTGCCCAAGGACAAGCGTGTCATCTCCAAGGCGCAAGATTGCTTGAATATGTTGATCCTCGGTCATGCTCACATGTTGTTGACTTCGTCTGGCAATTTGTAAAAAGTCGGGTGACGATACACTTTGTCGTTGGCCGGATCAAACATGACTTCTTTGTCGTCTGGACTCGATGCTGTGATGGATTCCGCGGGGACCACCCAAATGCTTACACCTTCCTGCCTGCGCGTGTACACGTCACGCGCATTTTGGATGGCCATCTGGGCATCTGGAGCATGAAGGGAGCCAGCATGCTTGTGACCCAAGCCTTGCCTACTTCGGATAAAGACCTCCCAGAGAGGCCACTCATTTTGGGTCGAGCTCATGCGGCGTGAGTTGCGCTTTTGCTCCTCTTTTCATTCTCCTTTTTGGCATATGCATTTGCCGCTTCACGTACCCATGCTCCTTCGTCGTGTGCTTTCACACGAGCGGCGATACGCTCTTTGTTGCAAGGGCCATTGCCTTGGATCACATTGTAAAATTCTTCCCATTGAATTTCGCCAAAATCGTAGTGGCCTCGTTCCTCATTCCACTTCAAATCAGGGTCGGGGATGGTGAGTCCAAGCAATTCGGCCTGAGGAACAGTCATGTCCACGAATCGCTGGCGCAATTCGTCATTGGAAAAGCGCTTGATGTTCCACTTCATGCTTTGAGCTGAGTGCGGGGAGTCCGCATCGTTGGGGCCAAACATCATCAGTGAAGGCCACCACCAGCGATTCAAGGCATCTTGTGCCATGTCTTTTTGCTCGTCTGTGCCTTGTGCCAGATTGAGCATGACTTGGAAACCTTGTCGCTGGTGAAAGCTTTCCTCTTTGCACACGCGGACCATTGCACGTGCGTATGGGCCATAACTGCATTTGCACAATGGCACTTGGTTCATGATGGCCGCACCGTCCACCAACCAGCCGACAGCTCCCATATCTGCCCATGTCAGGGTAGGATAGTTAAATATGGAGCTGTATTTGGCTTTCCCAGTATGCAAATCGTTCAGCATTTGGTTCCGCGTCACACCAAGTGTCTCTGCTGCCGAGTACAAGTAAAGGCCGTGACCGGCTTCGTCTTGCACTTTGGCAAGTAAAATGGCTTTCCGCTTGAGAGACGGGGCACGTGATATCCAATTGCCCTCGGGGAGCATCCCTACGATTTCGCTGTGGGCGTGCTGGCTGATTTGCCGAATCAACGTCTTTCGGTAAGAATCGGGCATCCAGTCTTTGGGCTCGATTTTTTTCTCCTCCGCAACGTAGGCCTCGAAACGTGCTTCCAGATTTTTATCGGTTTCACTCATGGACATAGTTTCTTCAAAATTAATCAACGACACCTCGCTTGTGCTTCCTTGTACATCACAATGTACCCAAACCCAGGTGTGGACTACTTTCGTAGCCATGGCATCTTTCTATCCATTGCGCGTCCTCAGCGTTGAACGAGAAACTTCTGATTCTGTCGTCGTGTCCTTCGATGTCCCGGCTGAACTCAGAGACTCGTTTTCTTTTGAGGCAGGTCAATACCTGACCTTGCGGACGCCAATTGAAGGCGAGGAGGTGCGCCGGAGCTACTCGTTGTGTTCTGCTCCTCATGAGGGGGCTTGGAAAGTGGGAATCAAAAAGGTTCCCGGCGGGAAATTTTCGACGTTTGCCAGCGAGGTGCTTGAGGCTGGAGCTGAAATGGACGTCATGAACCCTCAGGGGCGTTTTCTTTTGAAAGAGGGTTCGGGCCTGCATCATCTCGGAATTGCCGCGGGGTCAGGCATAACTCCAATTTTGAGCCAAATAAAACAAGTTTTATCTGAAGACCCTGCAGCATCGTACAGTTTGTTCTACAGCAACAAGACCGCTGCAAGCACCATGTTCAGGGAGGAATTGCAGGACTTGAAAGACCGGTTTTTGGATCGCTTGCGGGTCTTTTATTTGCTTACACGCGAACCCGTCGATGCAGACTTGCTTTCAGGTCGTTTGGACCAGGACCGATGCAAACGTCTCATTGATACGTTCTGCAAAGGGCGAACTCTAGATGCGGCCTATCTCTGTGGGCCCGAATCCATGATCATGAATTGCAAGGAGGCTTTGGTCGAAGCAGGAATGGCAGAAGGCGACGTCAAATTCGAATTGTTCACATCTGCAAGCGCGGTGAAGCCTCAAGTTCAAGTGGTTGAAACGTTGGATACAGATACAGTAATGATGCAGGTTGTACTCGATGGTGTGACAACATCGGTCGAGCTGGAGAAGGATAAAAACTTACTTGACGCGGCTTTAGATGCGGGCTTGGACGCACCCTACAGTTGCCTGGGAGGGGTATGTTGTACCTGC
>CESW01125907.1_pt1 | contig 13911 bp, 10 predicted proteins | sample 531171 | NCBI WGS metagenome assembly CESW01 (sample SAMEA2621859, study PRJEB7988) | marine metagenome | biome: marine biome (ENVO:00000447); feature: surface water layer (ENVO:00002042); material: "saline water (ENVO:00002010), including plankton (ENVO:xxxxxxxx)" | depth 5 m
GAAAATTATGAGTAAGAATATAAAAACATTATCTTTAAGATTATTAAATTCTCAGAATTGAGAGCTTACACTTCTTATAAAGACATTGTCAAATTACTTAATAAAGTTAATTCTATTGGTCTAGTACCAACAATGGGGTCTTTACACGATGGTCATCTTTCACTGATAAAAAGAGCCTCAATTGAAAATGAAAAAGTAATTATTTCGATTTATGTAAACCCAAAACAATTTAATAATACCAGTGACTTAAAAAAATATCCACGAGATATTAAAAATGATTTAAAAATGCTCAAAACCTTTAACAATATTATAATTTATGCACCAAATGATAGTGATGTTTATGAAAAGGGAGAAATAATAAAGAAATATGAATTTGGTCAAATTTTAAAAATTATGGAAGGAAAGCAAAGACCAGGGCACTTTGATGGTGTTGCAACTATTATTGAAAAACTGTTAAAGATGTTTAAACCTAATAATGCATATTTTGGGGAAAAAGATTTTCAACAAATACTATTAGTTAAGATACTCGTAAAAGAGCTCAAATTAGATCTAAATGTAATTAGCTGTCAGACAATTAGGGAGAGTGATGGTCTTGCAATGAGTTCAAGGAATAAATTTCTGAATAAATCCGAGAGAAAAAGTGCTAGTCAATTAATTATTTTACTTACAAAAGCAAAAAAAATGTACAATACTTCAAGTTCAGAAGCAATAAGAGATATTATTTTTAAAGATGCCATGTCTATTGATAACTTTCAGTTAGAGTATTTTGAAATACTGAATATTTCAAATCTTTTAAACTTTTTTGAATATAAAAATGAAATTAGAGCATTTATTGCTTGTAAGATAGGAAATACTAGGCTAATAGATAATATTAGAATTTAAGTTTTGAAAAAACTGTTAAGAATACTAATCCCAATATTTCTAGGTGTATTTTTTTTATACCTCACTTACAAGGTTACAAGTGAAGCTGAAAGACTTTTGATTTGGAATTATATTAAATCTGCTAAAGTTGAATTCATTATTGGAGCAATGCTCTTTGGGGCATCTGCTGACATAATTAGAGGTGTAAGATGGCAGCTTCTGTCAAAAGCTATTGGATATAATTCGGGTATTATCACTAGTGTAGCAAGCGTATTTATGTGTTATGCCTCTAATATGGCAATACCAAGATCTGGTGAAATTATAAGAGCAACTGTATTGAGCGAATATAATAATATTCCAATTGGTAAAACGTTTGGGACTATTGCAGCTGAAAGAATGATTGATATTTCCATATCAATATTAATACTTTTGTCTGTCTGGATACTTCAGTATGAAATAGTAATAGAATCTTTTTTAGAAGACAATTATTTATATTTTATAAATAATAACTTTTGGGTTATTATGGGTACATTAATAATAGTTTCTGCCATTTTAATTATTTTAATATTAAGAGTTAAAAAAATTAAATATTTTTTTATCAATATTTTGGAAGGTTTGTTTTCTTTAATCAAACTCAAAAAAAGACTTTTACCTTTTATTTTATTTTCTATACTCATTTGGTCATGTTATATTCTGGCTTTCTATACAATCAAATTTTCAGTTTTAGAATTGAATATTATAGACAATAAAATTATATTTCCAGCCTTTGTAGTTGGAGTTTTTAGTATTTCATTATCTAACCATGGTCTTGGTGTATATCCACTGGCAATATCTTTATTTTTAGCAAATTTTAATATTAATACTGAGATTGGTTTGACGTATGGTTGGCTTGCATGGTCATGCCAAGCTATTATAACTCTAATTTTTGGAGGTCTTTCTTTTTTTGTACTACCTTTGTTAAAGACAAGAAGTTGAAATGGAAAAAATTATCAAACAATTTTTGTCAGAAGTAAGTTTAAGGAACCAAAATGAGCCTGAATTTATGCAGGCAGTAACTGAAGTTGCAGAAACAGTTATCCCTTACATAGTTTCAAAAGATATTTATTATGGTCAAAACATCTTACTAAGGATGGTAGAACCAGAAAGAGTTGTTTCTTTTAGAGTAGCATGGATTGATGATAATGAAGAAATTAAAGTAAACAGAGGATATAGAATTGAGATGAACTCTGCAATTGGTCCATATAAAGGTGGTTTAAGGTTTCATCCATCTGTAAATATGAGCATACTAAAATTTCTTGCCTTTGAACAGGTATTTAAAAATGCACTTACTACTCTTCCAATGGGTGGTGGAAAAGGCGGATCAGATTTTGATCCTAAAGGGAAATCTGATACTGAGGTTATGCGTTTTTGTCAAAGTTTTATGACAGAATTATTTAGACATATTGGTCCAAATAAAGATATCCCTGCAGGAGATATTGGAGTTGGTGGAAGAGAAATTGGTTATTTATTTGGACAATACAAAAGATTAAAGAATGAATTTTCTGGCGTCTTAACAGGTAAAGGTGTTTCTTGGGGAGGATCTCTTATTAGACCAGAAGCTACAGGATATGGTGTTGTTTATTTTATCAATGAAATGTTAAAGGTTAATAACGATGGTTTAAAAAATAAATCTGTAGTAGTTTCTGGTTCTGGAAATGTTGCACAATATGCAACAGAGAAGTGTATAGATATGGGAGCCAAAGTATTAACACTCTCTGATTCATCAGGATACATATATGATAGGGATGGAATTGACAAAGAAAAACTAAAGTATATTATGGAACTTAAAAATGTGAAACGAGAAAGGATATCCGAATATGTGAAAAAATACTCAAAAGCTGATTTTTATTTGAATAAGAGTCCATGGTCTATTAAATGTGATATTGCTATACCTTGTGCAACAGAGAATGAACTTAACCTTAACAATGCAAAAGTATTGCTAAAAAATGGGTGTAAAACAATTGGTGAAGGAGCTAACATGCCATGTACATCTGATGCTGTAGCCTTATTCCTAAAGAATAAAATTAAATATGCTCCAGGCAAAGCATCAAACGCAGGTGGAGTTGCTGTCTCTGGATTAGAAATGGCTCAAAACTCTTTAAAATATACTTGGTCAAGAGAAGTTGTTGATGGCAAGCTAAAAGAAATCATGTCTGATATTCACTCGTCATGTTTGGATTATGGTACTCTAAAAGACCATGTAAATTATGTTCAGGGAGCAAATATTGCTGGTTTTGTTAAAGTGGCTGATGCAATGCTGGCACAAGGTGTAGTTTAGTCTATATGTCCAATTCAAGAGCGCTTGTAATTAAGTCCGTAAAATATGGTGAAACTAGCTTAATAGTTTCTTGCTATCTTGAAGACATAGGATTTAAATCATTTTTAGTTAAAGGATTATACAGCACAAAAAAATCAAGATTTAGTAAAGCACACTTCTTCCCACTTAATATTATTAGTTTGAATTATTCTTATAATGAGAATAAAAATTTAGGATATATTAAAGAAGTAAAATCAGAATTCTTATTTGACTCAATTTACACTGATGTTCAAAAAAGTTCAGTAATTGTTTTTCTCTCGGAAATACTCAATAATGTATTTAAAGAGGAGCTTCAAAAAAATCAAGATTTATTTAATTTTTTACTCAATAGTCTTCTTTGGTATGATAAGACTAAAAATTGTAACATTTATCATATTAAATTTTTAGTGGAGCTTACAAAATTTATTGGTTTCTATCCAAATATTAAAAATAAAAATGATATTTATTTTTGTCTTGAATCTGGTACATCCACAAACGTTAAGCCTATAAATGAATTTATAAAAGGAGAGGATTTGAGATTATTTAATAATTTATTAGGCATGAAATTTGAGGATTTAAATACAATGAGTATTAGTAGAAAGTCCAGAGCAAGAATTCTAAATAAGATAATTGACTATTATTCTCTACATTTACAAATGTTCAAAACACCGAAATCAATTAATGTATTTACTGAAATTTTTAAATAAATTGGCTAGAATTCAAAATATTGTAGTTCTATTTCTGCTTGTTTTAAGTCAATCATATAGTCAGCAAATTTCATTAAAAGACCAAACAACGAACGAAAACCTTCCAGATGTTCTTATATACAATGAAGACAAATCAAAATCAATAATAACAAATACTGATGGAGTTGTTGATTTAAAAGTTTTTTCTGAAAATGATAAAATATATTTTCAATTACTTGGTTATTCAATTTTAGAAAGGTTTAAGGAGACTATCATTGATGGAAGTATAATATATTTACAAGAGGAAAACCAAGCACTTGATGAGGTAATCTTATCTGTTGCAAGATCAGAATCTAATACAAGTCAGGTCGCCGAGAAAGTATCTGTTATAAAATCAACAGATGTTTTTTTAACATCACCTTCATCTGGTGCAGAGCTTCTTGAACTTAGTCCAGGAGTGAGAGTTCAAAAGAGCCAAGGAGGAGGTGGAAGCCCAATAATAAGAGGATTTGAAGCAAATAGAGTATTAATTGTTGTTGATGGAGTAAGAATGAATAATGCTATTTACAGATCTGGACATCTTCAAAATTCAATAACAATAGATCCCAACAATATAGAGAGAGTTGAGGTGATTTTTGGCTCATCTTCAGTAGGTTATGGATCAGATGCTATGGGTGGTGTAATTCATTACTACACAAAAAACCCAATTTTAAAATCTTCAAAAAAAATAAATTCAACTTTCACTTCAAATTACTCATCTGCCAATCAATCAGTATCTAATAATTATATTGCAAATTACAGTAAAGATAATTGGGGTAGCATAACATCTCTAACTGTTTCAAAGTATGGTGATATTAAAATTGGAAAGAATAGAAGACATGGTTATGAAAACTGGGGACTAACACCTTTATTTTCAAAAAACTCTAGAAATAGTTTCTTCCCTGAACCATCAGTTAATAAAAATCAAAATATTCAAAAAAATACTGAATACAGCCAAGTTGATTTATTTCAAAAGTTTTTATTTAAAATTGGAGAAACAAATCTATTGAATGTTAATATTCAGTTTTCTAAATCTAGTGACATAGATAGATATGATCAATTAAGCATTCCATTAGGAAACTCGCTAAAGTTTGCTGAATGGTATTATGGACCTCAAAAAAGATTCTTACTCTCTCCCAGTTTAAAAATTTTTCCTGAAAAAAAATTTATGAAGAAAGGAGTTATAACACTTGGGATTCAAAAAATCAATGAGAGTCGAATTAAAAGAAGATTTAATACTATGAATAGATCGTATCAAATTGAAGACTTAAATGTCTTCAGTGTAAATGGTGATTTTGATACTTATTTTGAGGGTGGTCACTCGATTTCTTATGGCTTAGAATCAACATATAACTATAATGATTCAAGAGCATATGATAGAATGATCGAAATATCAGATAATAAAATAACTGGTTTGAGTCAGAAAATTCCAATACCAACAAGATATCCTAGCGATGGTAGCTCATATACTAGTTTTGCTTCATACATAAATTGGTCATGGAATATGAGTGAGTTTTTTACTTTTAATATTGGAACAAGACTCACATTTACAGGGATTAAAGCTGATTGGGATGATCAAGTTTCTGTGAATCCTCAGCTATCTGAAATTGATCTATATTCCAGGGCCTTAACAACAACTGTTTCTATAAAGCTAAGACCTAGTAAAAAAGTTCAGATTAATACTGTTTTATCAAGTGGTTTCAGAAATCCTAATATAGATGATATTGGAAAAATAAGGGAAAGTAATGGCCTACTTGTAGTACCCAATACTTTTTTGAAACCAGAATACGCATATAATCTTGATCTTGGTATTGATTTTAGATCTCTTAATAATAACAACTTTATATCATTTAGGGGGTTTAGTACAATTATCTCAAGACATATAGCAAGGGATAATTTTACTGTTTTCTCTGATACAACTACACCTGATTTATCTACAATTATATACAATGGTGAGGAGGTAATTACAATTTCGAATAAAAACCTTGGTAATAGATTTATCCATGGATTCTCTGTTGATGGATTTTCTAAAGTTCTCAATAATTTAAAACTCGACTATAGCCTCACTTACACACAAGGTGATATAAATGAAACATATGGACCGTTACCATCCATTTCTCCATTGTTTGGATCTTTATCAATGTCTTACAAAAAAAAAGATATTAACATTCAAGCAATTTATAAGTTTAGTGAGGCAAAAGATGCAAATAGTTATAGTTTTGGTGGGGAAGATGGTCTTTATGAGACACCATTTATTATAGAAAATAATGGTATAATCTATTTAGGTAGTCCAAAATGGTCGAATTTATCAATTTATGGCAGTAAAAATATTTTATCTAATCTAATTTTAAGACTTGGTTTGACAAATGTTTTTGATACTCATTATAGAACTTTTGCCTCAGGAATCTCTTCTCCTGGAAGGTCTATTGAAATTGGTCTAAACTTAGAATTATAACATAGTCTAATCTCTTTTATTTGATTGAAAATCATTATTTTCGCCTTTAATTAATGATAATGGGATTTAGAGAACCAAAAAATTTATCACTTTCATCAATTTCATCAGAAATTTTAGATTTTTGGTCAAAAAATGATATTTTTTCTAAGTCATTTAACAAAGAAAATAGTTCAGATTTTATTTTTTATGAAGGTCCTCCATCGGCAAATGGCAAACCTGGAATTCATCATGTCATGGCAAGAACCATTAAAGATGCTTTTTGTAGATACAAAACTTTAAAAGGATATAATGTTAAAAGAAAAGCTGGATGGGACACCCATGGATTACCAGTAGAGTTGGGTGTTGAAAAGGATCTTGGGATATCAAAAGATGATATTGGTGATAAAATAAGTATATCTGAATATAATAATGCTTGTAAAAAAGCTGTTATGAAATATACTAGTGATTGGGAATCATTAACAAGTAAAATGGGTTATTGGATAGATTTGTCAGATCCTTATGTGACTTATAAGCCAAAATATATGGAAACCGTTTGGTGGTTAATAAAAATGATTTCAGAGAAGGAACTTCTCTATAAGGGTTATACTATTCAGCCCTATTCCCCTTCAGCAGGGTCTGGCTTGAGCTCACATGAACTTAATCAACCTGGAGCATATAAGCAGATTAGCGATACATCCGTAATTGCCCAATTTAAATGTATTAAAAATGATACTTCAGCGAGATTTAATCACTTATATCCTTTTTATTTTCTTGCTTGGACTACAACTCCATGGACCTTACCTTCAAATACCGCATTAACTGTTGGTGCTAACATAGAATACTCATTTATCAAAACGTTTAACCAGTATACAAAAGAAAAAATAACAGTTGTTCTTGCTAATTCCCTAATTGAAAAAGTATTTGCAAAAAATTTCTTTAATGTTAAATATGAAGTTGAATTGGAGTCATTTAAAAAATCCGATTCAAAGATTCCTTACTATTTTATTAGTTCATGCAAAGGCACAGATATTGAAAACCTCAGATATGAAAGAATATGGGATGAATCGCCTTTACCAATTGATAATCCTGAAAATGCTTTTAGAGTAATTTTAGGAGATTTTGTTACAACTGAAGATGGCACTGGCATTGTTCACACAGCACCAACATTCGGTGTAGATGATTATAGGGTTGCAAAAAGTTCTAAACCTGAAGTCCCCCCGCTTCAAGTTTTAGATTCAAATAGCAATAAGATTCCACTTGTAGATCTAAAAGGAAAATTTATTGATGGTATTGGGATGATTAGTGGCAAATATGTGAAAAATGAATACTATGATGAAGACGATATGCCAGAAAAATCAGTAGATGTAGAAATTGCAATTAGATTAAAAGAAAAAAATCTAGCATTCAAAGTAGAAAAATACTCTCACTCTTATCCTCATTGTTGGAGAACTGACAAGCCTGTTTTATACTACCCAATGGAGTCATGGTTTATTAAGGTTAGTGAATTAAATAGAAGGATGTTTAACCTAAATAAAAATATAAACTGGAAGCCTAATTCAACTGGAGAGGGAAGATTTGGAAACTGGCTTAAATCTGCAAATGACTGGAATCTCTCAAGATCAAGATTTTGGGGAGTCCCTTTACCAATATGGGTAAATGAGGAGAATTCAGAGTATAAAATAATTGGATCCGTTGAAGAACTTATTAAGGAAATTAATATATCCATCAAAAAAGGATATATGAAGTCTAATCCATTCTCAAGCTTTGAAATTGGAAATATGTCAGAGGAAAACTATGATAACATCGATTTACATAAAAATATTGTTGATGAAATTATATTATCCTCTAAAGATGGCCAACCAATGAAAAGAGAAAAGGATATAATTGATGTTTGGTTTGAGTCCGGGTCTATGCCTTACGCTCAAATTCACTATCCTTTTGAAAATAAAGACTTGATTGATAAAAATATAAATTTTCCTGCTGATTTTATAGCGGAAGGTGTAGATCAAACTAGAGGATGGTTTTATACACTTCATGCAATTTCCTCTTTAGTTTTTAACTCTATTTCATATAAAAATGTAGTATCCAATGGACTTGTATTAGATAAAACTGGTCAAAAAATGTCAAAAAGGTTAGGTAATGCAGTAGACCCATTTGAAATGATAGATAAGTATAGTGCAGATGCCGTTAGATGGTATATGATTTCAAATTCAAATCCTTGGGATAATCTTAAATTTGATGAGGAAGGAGTTGCAGAAGTAAAAAGAAAATTCTTTGGAACACTTCAAAACGTTTATAGTTTTTTCAGTTTATACGCAAATATTGATGGCTTTGAATATAAAGAAGATCCAATTGAAATTAAACAAAGACCAGAACTAGATAGATGGATTATTTCAGAGCTTAACACATTAATTAAACAAGTTGACAATGATCTTGGAAATTATGATTTAACACCTGCTACTAGAAATATTAATGATTTTGTACAAGAAAAGCTTAGTAACTGGTATGTAAGATTATCAAGAAGAAGATTTTGGAAGGGTGATTACAATATGGATAAAATTTCTGCATATCAAACACTTTATGAATGTCTAGTTAAAATAAGTAAACTTATTTCTCCTGTAGCTCCTTTTTACTCGGAACATATTTTTCAATCCTTAAATTTGGTTTCAAATATAGAAGAAATTGATTCAGTCCACTTATCAAACTTTCCTGATTCAATTTCAAAGATAATTGATAATAAACTTGAAAATAAAATTAATAAAATAAGGACTATATGCTCTTTAGCACTTTCGATTAGGAAAAAAGAAAAAATTAAAGTTAGACAGCCTTTAAGAAAAATTATTATCCCAATAAAAAATAATGATGAACTTGCTGAAATTGAAAATGCTAAATCGCAAATATTATCTGAGATAAATGTTAAGTCAGTTGAATTTCTTGATAGAAAGGACTCTATTTTAGTAAAACAGGTTAAACCAAACTTCAAGCTCCTTGGCCCAAGGTATGGAAAGATTATAAATAAGGTTGCTGATGAAATTAAAAAACTTTCAAATAAAGAAATTGAAAGACTTGAAAATGAGGAACATGTAACTCTGCAAGTTGGTGGTAAAGAATTATTTATATCTATTAGTGATGTTGAGGTTAACTACAAAGACATTGATGGACTATCTGTTGCAACCAATGGTAAACAAACTGTTGCTCTTGACTTAAGCTTAGATGAAGAATTGATTGAGGAGGGTATAACAAGAGAAATAGTTAATAGAATTCAAAATATTAGAAAAAATCATGGTTTTGATGTGACAGATAATATTGAAATTAACATAAAAAAATCTCCCATAGTTGAAAAAGCATTAAAATCAAATTTAGATTATATTAAGGATGAAACTCTAGCAATAAAATTATATTTTAGCGAAAATTTAGATGAAGGTGAGATAATAGAGTTTGATAATATAAAAACTGCCATAAGCATAAATAAAGTTTAAAATGAGTAAAAAAACAAAAAACAAGTATTCTGATAAAGAGTTAGAAAGCTTTAAAAAAATCATCAACCAAAAAATTGACAAAGCTAAGACTGATTTAGATCTACTTAAAAGTGCATATATGAATGATAGTAATAATGGAACCGATGACACTTCTCCAACCTTCAAATCTTTTGAGGAAGGCTCTGAAACTATGTCAAAGGAAGCAAATACACAATTGGCTTTAAGACAAGAAAAATTTATAAGAGATTTGAAAAATGCTCTGATAAGAATAGAAAATAAGACTTACGGAGTTTGTAGGGTTACAGGAAAGCTTATTGATAAAAAAAGACTTAAAATTGTGCCTCACGCCACGCTTAGTATTGAGGCAAAAAATATTCAAAGCTAAGTTCTATTTCCTTGATTCCTCTACTCAAAAATATTAATACAAAGAAATCTGTAATATTTATTTTTATATTGATCTTTTTGGATCAATTTGTTAAATTCTATGTAAAACTTAACTATCCACTCACCATATATGGTGAAATACCGATTGTAGATCTTGGTTTTTTTAAGCTTTTATTTATTGAGAATGAAGGAATGGCAATGGGAGCTAGACTCAATTATTTACTCCCATTTCTAGATGATAATAGTGCAAAACTAACCTTAACAATTTTTAGAATTTTTGCTTGTATTGGCATAGGTATTTGGTTGAGAAGCATAATTAAAAATAACAGTTCGCAACTATTAATTACATGTATATGTTTAATTTTTGCAGGAGCAGTTGGAAATTTAATTGACTCTGTTTTTTACGGTGTAATATTTTCATCTAGTTATGGTCAAGTTGCCACGCTTTTTCCAGAAGTTGGTTATTCTTCATTATTTTATGGAAGTGTTGTTGATATGATTCAATTTCCACTAGCAACATGGGTATGGCCTACTTGGCTTCCTTATATAGGCGGTGAAGAGTATACGTTTTTTGAATATGTCTTCAATTTTGCTGATTCATACATAAGTACTGGGGTATTCATTTTACTAATCTTTAATAAAAAGATTTCTTTTTAATCAAAGTAATAAGTTTTTGATGGTGTAATAACATAATTTAGTGGAATATCCTTTTGATTTATATCACTTATTTTATCAACAGGCTCAAATAATGAAAGCCCTACTTTAATGACATCATTTTTGATATCGCTCATAAACCTATCATAATATCCTTCTCCATAGCCAACTCTATGACCACTTTTATCAAAAACTAAAAGTGGCACAATTATAATCTCTATTAGTGATTTATCAAATCTCAATTTACCAATAGGCTCTCTTATGCCAAGTATATTTTTTGTAAACTTAGTATTTTGATCTATTTCAAAATGAATTAGATTTTTATTGAACATCTTTGGAACTATTACTCTTTTATTTCTGTTGAGTATGAAACTTATAATGTCATTGGTATTTACTTCATTTTTTGAATCAATCGATAAGTATATGTGATAAATATCTTTATTCCAGATACAAAGCTTAACTAGATTATCAAAAATACCCCCACATAGCTCCTGAAATTCAGTTAAACCTATATTAGATCTCTTATCCTTATAAATTTTTCGTAAAAACTTTTTTTTCATAATTGATCATCTGCTTTAAAATAAAATAAAAATAACTTTAATTTTGTTTTGATGGAACAATCTGAACTTTATATTCAATCAAAATCGCTTCCAGAGTTACCTGGTGTTTATCAGTTCTATGATGATGATAAAATTATATATATAGGTAAGGCAAAGAATTTAAAAAAAAGGGTTAGCTCATATTTTACTAAGAATCACGATAGCAAGAAGACTAGGCTTTTAGTAAGAAGTATAAAAAGAATTGAAAAGATTATAGTAGATACGGAGATGGACGCACTTTTACTTGAGAATAACTTAATAAAAAAATACCAACCAAAGTATAACATCCTTCTAAAAGATGATAAATCATATCCATGGATATGTATAGTTAAAGATCCTTTCCCTGATATTTTTTATACTAGAAAAGTGGAAAAAAGAAGGGGAGAATATTATGGACCCTTCACGAATGTTTACAGTGCTCGTTTTTTAATAAAACTAATAAAGGATATTTATCCTTTCCTGAACCATGAACTAAACCATATGATAAAGAAAGAAACAGAAGATTCAATAAAAGTTAAGTTTTCTGAAAATATTAAGTCTATTAGACACCTCATAAAAGGACATTTTAAAAAATCAATTGATGAACTAAAAAAGAAAATGGATGTTTTATCAAGAAAACTAAAATATGAAGAAGCTCAAGAAATTAAAGATAAGCTTGATATTTTATATAATTATCAGGCAAAATCAACTATTGTTAATTCGAAGATAAGTGATATTGATGTTTTTGCTTTAGTTTCTGACCAGACACATGCATATATTAATTATTTGCAAATATCTTATGGTGCAGTTATACGATCATTTACACTTGAAATTAAAAAAAAGCTTGAAGAAACTGATGAAGAAATCTTGAGGTTAGCAGTTGTTGAGCTAAAACAAAGGTTTCATTCTCAAAGCTCAGAAGTAGTTCTTCCATTTAAAATTAATCTTCCTAGGACTCTTAAAATTACAGTACCTAAAACTGGCGACAAGAAAAAACTAATTGAACTTTCCGAAAGAAATGCAAAATTTTATAGAATTGATAAGTTGAAGCAGATAAAAATTGTAGATCCACAGGCTCACGGGGAAAGGATTATTGAACAAGTAAAAAAAGATTTACAGTTAGATGAACTACCTATCCAAATCGAGTGTTTTGATAATTCGAATTTAATGGGTACAAATCCTGTTGCATCGTGTGTGGTTTTTAGAAATGGTAAACCATCTAAAAAAGATTATAGGCATTTTAAAATTAAGAATATTGAGGGTCCTGACGACTTTGCATCCATGGAACAAGTTATATACAGAAGATTATCTAGGCTTTTTAAAGAGAGGAAACCATTACCAAATCTTATTATAGTTGATGGAGGTAAAGGTCAATTAACTGCAGGTCTAAAAAGTATAGAGAAACTTAATTTAGAAAAAAAAGTAGCTATAATAGGAATAGCAAAGAGACTTGAAGAAATATTTAAACCAAATGATAAACTTCCTTTATACATTGATAAAAAGTCAGAAACTTTAAAATTAATTCAGCAATTAAGAAATGAAGCACATAGGTTTGCTATAAATTTTCATAGAGATATCAGGAGTAAAGATGCTCTTAAGTCAGGAATTGATGATTTAATTGGAGTTGGTCCAATTCTTAAGGATAAATTATTAAAAAAATATAAATCATTTATAAAGCTTAAAGAACAAGAAGAAGATGAATTAATAAAATTTCTTGGTAACAAAAGAGGAAGATCAGTTTTTAATCAATTAAGAAATTAATTTTATTTAATTTAGTATTGGAAAATGAAAAACACTCTCTTAAACTTTCAATTTTTATTTTTTAGTACTACTTTAATTTTCAGTCAACCAACATCAGTTGAACTTGAGCCATTCAAGGCAGGTGAAAAACTTGAATACAGAGTACATTATGGAATTTTCAATGCTAGTTATGCCTCTCTAACTCTATCTAATGGACAGGTTGATGGGCAAGAGCTTCTACTTGCATCAGGATATGGGAAAACAATTGGACTAGCTAGACTTTTTTTCAAAGTTGAAGATTATTACAGCAGCTATTTTGAAACAAAAGAAGTTCAACCTATACTTTTTAAGAGGAATATCTATGAAGGTGGATACACAAAAAACTTAGAAGTTAGTTTTAACTCAGAGAAAATGCAGGCTACTGTTAATAATATAAAAAAAGGGACAACTGATATTATTTCTATAAAGGATAATGTTCAAGATCTTATATCATCATTATATTATCTGAGAAAGAATTTTTCTGAAAATAAAATAAATACTGGAGATTTTTTTACTATTAATATGTTTTATGACTCCAAGAATAGAGAATTGGCTCTTAAATATCTTGGCAAAGAGGTTATTAGAACTAAGTATGGTAAAATAGAATGTTTAAAACTGATGCCTACCACAAATAAAAGTAGAATTTTTAAAGGTGAAGGAAGTATAACTATTTGGCTTACAA
>CESW01143229.1_pt1 | contig 13889 bp, 11 predicted proteins | sample 531171 | NCBI WGS metagenome assembly CESW01 (sample SAMEA2621859, study PRJEB7988) | marine metagenome | biome: marine biome (ENVO:00000447); feature: surface water layer (ENVO:00002042); material: "saline water (ENVO:00002010), including plankton (ENVO:xxxxxxxx)" | depth 5 m
TAGAAAGATAATACCAGATAATATTATATTTTACCTAAAAAAAAAAAAACACTTCTCAAAAAAAAATTTTTTGGTTTAAATAATATTGATCAAAAGTTATTACAATATTTAGATTATAATAATGGTTATTTTATAGAGTTAGGTGCAAATGATGGGGTAACTCAATCAAATACATTGCATTATGAGATATACAAAAGTTGGAATGGTATTTTAATAGAGCCAATAAAATCAAAGTTTGATCAGTGTAAAGCTATTAGAAAAAACAGTAATAAATTTTTTAATTGTGCATGTGTTTCTAGAAATTATAAACAAGAGGATATAAAATTAATATACTCAAATCTTAGATCAATAACACTTGATGAAAATAATCTTATAAATCCTAAAAAACATATAAATAACGAAGATTTGAATTTTTTTCAAAGGCATAATGAATTTAAAGTTAAAGTAAAATCTCTAAATTCAATATTGGAAGAGTCTAAAGCTCCAAATTTGATAGATTTTTTTTCATTAGATACTGAAGGTTATGAAATGGAAATTTTAAAAGGTGTAGATTTTAATCAATATAATTTTAAATATTTGTTGATAGAAAGTAAAAAAATAGAAATTCTTAAAAGTTATTTAGTTCCAAAAAAATATAGATTAATAGATCAACTTTCCAAACAAGATTATTTATTTAGATTCAATGATTATTAGTTTTATTACACCAGTTTTAGACGAGGAAAAATTTTTAAAATTTTTAATAAAAAGAATAAACGAAAAATATAATAAGTTTGATTTTGAGTGGATATTTGTAGATGACCATTCCACCGATAAAAGCTATCAGATTTTAAGTGATTTTTCTAAAGGAAAGCAAAAAATAAAACTACTTAAAAATTCAGGAAAAGGAAAAATTGATGCAATTAATTTAGGGGTTAAAACTGCTCAAGGTAAGTTTATAAAATTAGTAGGAGCTGATGACGAGATCGATTTAGATTTGTTAAATTTTATTGATAATAAAAACGATGAGGTATCCTACGTTCATAAAGCCAAGATAGTAGACGAAAATTATAAAAACCTTGGAAATTATGTCCCTTCTTTTCAACTTTTGTATTATGATTTAGATAAATATATATTAAATAACATTAGTTGCCCAAGTTGGTGCTGGATATTTCCAAGATCTAAAGCAGAAAAATTTTTTCCTATTCCTAAATGTGAATATGAAGATTTATACTTATCATTCTGTATAAAAAAATTTACAAAAATTAAGTATATAGAAAGATCTTTTTATCTTTATAGGCAAAACCAGGGTCAAACATTTGGACATATTTTAAAATATAATAAAAAAATTGGAGATTTTAGAAATAAAAGAAGTTTAAAGAGTTTAACTGAAATAAAAAATAGCAGTGTATTCAATCTAAGAGAAAAATATTTGATTTCAAAGAGTAGGCTTTATTTTATATTGTATTTAAAAAAAAAAAATTTTTTTGAAATTTTTTCATCTAAACTATCACTAGAAAGAAAATTAAAATTAATAATTTTTAGATATTTTAATTTTTTCTACGGAATTTTACAGTTAATTAAATACAAGTTTGATAGTACTTACCACAATTTAAATAAAGGAAAAAAAAAACCATTTAATAAAAAATTAGACAGCCAAGATTTTACAAAAAAAAAAGAAAATAGTCCTGTTTGTTGTATAAAATCATGTCTAGATTATCCAACATCCGATGGATTTACATTACAATATTACGATGCATTAGACTATATTTGTAGTACCAGACAGCACGAAATATTTTTATTTTGTAAAAAAAATTTTGATCAAACTAAATTTCTTAAACAATATAAAAATATTAAAAATGTGAAATTTGTACAAAATTTTCCAGAGACTTTTTCTATAATGATACTTTCTTTGATACCAAGAGTTATATTGCATAAGTTAGGAAAAAAATTTCAATTATTTGCTAATTTAGAAAATATCTCAAATAATAATTATACATTATATATTCATGATATATCTCTGTATCCTTTACTTTTTTTGAACTTAAAAAAAATAAATATAATTTTTAGTGTTACAGACTTTCAAACAAATAGGTTACTAAAAATGTTAAAAATTTCAAAAGGTTTTAATTTTTTTTATCATATTATTGGACTGGTTCACTGTTTTTTTGTTGAAAGTTTAATATTCAGAAATATAAAAAAACTTCATGTTTACTCCAATTACGATAAACAAATAATGCAAAAATATTTTTTAATAAAAAACTCGATTTCAATCCCAAATTTTAAACTTGATCAAAATGAAAATAATAACGTTTCAAAATTTGAAAATAATAAGGATAAAATATTCATAGTTGGGGATTTGAACCAGGAAGAAATATTTCAAGGGCTCAAAAAACTTATTAATACTAAATATTTTAATAAATTTATTAATAGATATAATTTTGTTATTAAAGGAAATTACTCAATCACAATTCAATCAAAAATAAAAAAAATGATCAATAATGTGGAATTTTATGAAAAATGGTTATCCAATGATGATTTTATCAATTATTTGGATAGTTTCAAAATTTTGCTTTTTGTAGACAGTATTGCTTTTGGTTTATCCAATAGAGTTTTAGATGCATTAAAATCAAATACTCTAATAGTAGGTTTCAAGGAATCATTTACTGGATACAATCTTAAAAATTTTGAAAGTGTAATTTATTTGGATAACTTTTATGATTTAGTTTATGCTTATAATTTAAGTGCTTTTAAAAAAAAGGAAATAACAATGAAAGCAAAAAATATTTCAAAAAAATTTAGTTTGTCCAATGTCCAGTCTGAATGGGATAAAGTTTTATAGCAATGAGTAAACAAAAATTAATTTCAGTAGAAGAAGCAAAAAAACTTGAAATAAATGAAGTAAAGAAATTTTACGAAAATTATATATCAAAATCTCAAGTAAATTTTTTTTCAAATTTTGTCTTTGGAAATGAAATAATCGATACTGCAGAGGGATCTTACTTGACTTCTGGAAATAAAAAAATTCTTGATTTAACTGGTGGTATTGGAGTTTTAAACCATGGACATAATCATCAAAATATTTTGAGGGAAAGAATTAATTTTCAAAAAGAAAAAAGAATGGAGGTTCATAAGTTATTTTTTTCTCAATATCTTGCTGCTCTAAGTTATAATATAGCTAATATATTACCCGGTGATCTAAATAGATCTTTTTTTCCTAATTCAGGTGCAGAGGCAATTGAGGGAGCAATTAAATTAGCTTTCAAATATTTTAATGGAGAGAGAAAATATATTTTACACTCAGATATTTCGTTTCACGGCAAGACAATAGGAGCATCAAATATCTCTGGCTCTAAAGAGATAAACTTTAAATATCAAAAAATGTTTGGAGTAGAAAAATATAAATTTAATGATTTTGAAGATTTGCAAATAAAAATTAACAATTTTAAAAAAAAAGGAGAAAATTGTTATGCAATTGTTGTTGAGCCACTGAGTGCTAGCACTCTAAGATTAACTACAAATGAATTTCTTGTAAAAGCAAGAAAATTATGTGATGAGGAAAATATATTATTGATTTATGATGAAATCTACTCAGGTTGGTGCAAGACTGGGAGATTATTTAATTTTTTTAGATCTAATACTATTCCTGATATTTTAGTTTATGCGAAATCATTTGGTGGAGGAAAGGCATCTATATCTGGTTATACTACTAGGGAGCATGTAATGCTAAAAGCATATGATAATTCAGATGATTTTAGTCTACAATCATCAACATATAATGGTTTCGGAGAAGAGACAATTACTGCCATAGAGGCGATTAATGTAATGATAGATAATAATTATGAAAATAAATCAATATCTAACGGAAAAAAATTAAAAGATATTTTGGAAAGAACACGGACAAAATTTCCAAACATTATTGATGAGATTAGAGGTTCTGGAAGTTTTCAAGGCTTTACATTTAAAAACCCTATAAACGAAACTATCGAAAATATAGTTACACAATTTATGCCAATAAAAACATATCGAGATAAAAATTTCTTTAAAAAACTTTTATGTGCATCGATTATTAATGAACTATACAAAGAAAAAAATATTTTAGCATTTGGAAGTTTTGCATCAGATGTTTTATTTAAGATTTCTCCTCCAATTGAAATTGATCATAAGGATTTAGAGATATTTGAGCAAAGTTTAGTTAAAGTACTTGAACTTGGAGTTGTAAAATTAATTTCAAATTTTTTAAAATATAAATTTTTAAAGAAATAATAAAAATAACAATATAAAATGTATAACATATTGATATATCAAAGTATTAAATTAAATTCTAATTTATTAGAAATATATCTCAATAACTTTCAAAAAAAGTCTGTAAAAAATTTTATTCTAAACTTAGATAATAATACAAAATTCATGATTATCATGGGGTCAATTTCTTTTGTCTTGGTTTATTTAATACTTCTTATCTTTCCAAAAAGAATACAGTTTAAAATATTAAGTTCGCTTCCACTAATAAATAAAATACTTCATTTTTATAGAAAACTAATTCTAATAACACTTTACGAAAAATAAAAAAATGAAAGACTTTACAATAATTGGATCAGGTGCTGGAGGTTCTTCAGCTGCTCTTGAATTATTAGAAAACGGATATAGCGTTGAAGTTTTTGAAGAAGGTTATGAATATGATTTGAATGATAAAACTATGATGCAAGGATTAATTTCTCTTTGGAGAAATAATGGAATTAATCTTTTTTACGGAAGACCAATTTTAAATTTTGGTGAGGGTAAATGTGTAGGCGGCTCTACAGTAATAAATGGAGGAGTTATTGTTAATACACCAAAAAAAATATTAGATGGTTGGGATAAAATAATAGGTGAAAAATTTTTTCTTGAGGATGATTTTTCCAAAATATGTGAGGATATCAAAAAAAAATTAGTCCCTCAGATATCAGATAATAATTTAAATAAGATGTCTGGTTCGAGTAAAATCTTAATTGATGCAGCAACTAAAAAAAATTATTTAACAAAATCCACTAATTTAGCATTTAATAATTTAGATATTCAAAATAATGGACCTTTTGGATGCTCAAAAGGATCAAAAAATAGCTTAGATCGGAACTATCATAAATTAATTAAAAGCTTAAATGGCAGTATAATTCCGAACTCAAAGATTATTGAGTTAGTAAGAAAAAATAAAAAAATTAACGAAATAGTAATTGAAAATACACAAACCAAAGAAAAAAAATTTCATAAAGTGAAAAATTTAATACTAAGTGCTGGGCCAACCCAAACACCAAAAATTATCTTAACAAATAATTTGTCTAAGCATGTAAACCCACTGAATTTTCATATGAATTTAAAAATTTTATGCTTTTATGAAAATGAAATTGAAAGTTATAAGTCTAGTTTGCTTACTCATCATGTAAGAGAGTTTGATAATGATGGTGTATTATTTATGGCATCAAATTATATAAAACCACTTATTGCTTCTTATTTAAATAATCAACCCGCTTACTCAATTAAAAATTTAATGAGTGAGTATAAAAATGGATCAGTTTTTAACTGCCAAATTCAACCAAATTTTAGTGTTGCACAAATAAATAAAAATTTTACAAAGAAAGATATTAAAATTTTTTGGAAATTAGATGATAGAGATTTTTTTAAAATTAAAAAATACTTAAAAATATTAATTGAATTAATATTCCTTTCAGGTGCAAAAAAAGTATTGTTACCAATTGAAAATAGTTCAGAGATTTTCTCTCAATTTGATAAAGCAATAACAAAAATTGATAATTTAAGAAAAAAAGATATAGAAATTACTTCTGTACATGCAATGAGCTCTTGTTCATTAAGCAAAAACGAAAATAATATAGTAAATAATTTTGGATTATTAAAAAGTTTTGAAAATATTTATATAATGGACTCTAGTTTATTACCTACAAATACTGGTCAACATCCTCAACTAACAATTATGTCTTTGGTAAAGAAATTGATCCAAAAAAATATGCAATATCATAAATTCAAGATATAAAAGAAATAATAATTAATATGAAAACAAAAATAAATAATATTTCAATTGGTCTTCCTTGTTATAATGAAGAAAAAAATATCAGTAATGTTATTAAGAAATGTATATTTTTTATCAAAAAAAATAAAATTAAAAACTGGGAACTTTTAATTGTTGACAATAAATCTAACGATAAAACAGTTGAAATAGTAAAACGGATTATAAGTAAAAATAAATCTAATAAAATAAGATTAATAAAAAATAAAGAAAATATACTTTACTCTGGATCTTCTAATAAAATTATTGAGAAAGCCAAGTATGATTTAATTGCAATAATGGACTCCGATGACCAATATTTGGCGAGTGATATATCAAAGCTTTATTATTCTATGAGAAAAAATAAATTAGATTTAATTTTTGGCAAGCGAGAAATTCGAAGAGATACTTTTATGCGAAAAATTATTTCTGGATTTTTTCTTTTTATATCCAGAGCTTTAATTAATAATAAATTGAGTGATCTAAACTGTGGATTAAGAATTTTAAAAAGAAATAAACTTATAAAAAAATATATAGAAAATAAATTAGATTTTTGTAATCCAGAGTTATATGTAAGATATGATTCTCTGAAACTTAAAATTGGTCAAGTTAAAATAAATCACTATCATAGGGGCCATGGAAAGAGTATTCATAATATTTTTAATTTATTTTATACTTCTATAATAGTTATTTTTTATCTTATTAAATTAAGAAAATTAAATAATTAGAAAATGTTTAAAGTAAAGTTAATTTTAGAAATCACTATTTTAATTTCTTTAATATTTATAGCTTTTTTAATTTCACTACATTTACCTGGATTTGATTGGGAAACAGACTATGGACATTATTATTATATATCAATGTTTAATGAGGGAAATAAAGAATTTTACAACGACTTTTTTATTCACAAAGGTCCAGTTGCAATATTTGTCTTAGATCTAATTGGATTTTTTATAGGTTATGGATGGAAAGAAAGTATAATTTCTTATTTTGTTGCAATAACTATATTAATATTTTCTTTTTATTTTTTTTTGAGGCATGAGACTAAAAATATATTTTTAGTAATTTTGTCTTTTATTTTTTTATTTACTTTTTTTAGGAACCAAGGCTCAAATATTTACATTGAACTAATTTTAAATTCTTTTTTATTTTTAAGTTTAATTTCTTTTAAACAATATTTAAAAACTTCTAAATCTAATTATTTATATTTTTTTATATTTTTATTTTCTTTATCAATTTATACCAGAATAGATGCAATAATATATTCTTTAACTTTTTTGTTTATCTTTTTAACTTATATTTTGAGGGAAAAAAAAACAAGATTATTAAATATATATTTTTATGTATATTTTTTAATCTTAAGTTTTCTTGTATTGGTCATTTTTTCTTTTTTTTACAATTATAGTATTAGTGATTTTTTGATCAATAATGTTTATTTTAATCTTGAATATGGAAATTCTGAAGATTATTTAAAATTTCGTAATCTAGATTTAATTTTTCACCTTACGCCAAATAAAATACTTACATCTATTTTACTTATCAAAGCTTTATTTTATTTTTTTGAAAAATTTGATCTAAATAAAAAATATAATTATTTATTAATATTTATTAGTCTTATACAGGCAATAATTTATTTAAAAAAATTAAATTATGTTTATTTTTTTAACTTTATTTATCTATTTGAAATTTTAATTTTACTTTATATTTTTTATAAATACAAAAATTATAATAATTATAATTTACTTATTGCTATTTTATTAAATTATACCTCAACGTTTATATTTCTTTATTCAGGTTCACTAAAAATAAATCATATATTTATGTTACTTTTTGGATATTGTGTGTTTTTTATCTTTTTTGTAAAATTTCTTTTTCATGCAAAATTTAAGTTTAAGCAAATTATAATTTTATTTTTTATAATTTTAAATCTTGATCAGGTTGACAAGATATATACATCTATAAAAAATCCTATAACAAGTAATAAATATATTAAAATAGAAAATGGATTAAATAATTTTTTTTATGACTCAGAATATATTAATGATAATGAAGTTGTAAAAACAATTAAAGATTTAAATACACCTGTCATATGCGATCGAGGCTGGCCACATGTTTTTAATAAAAAAATTAGCAATGGATTTATGCTCGATTGGTGGTTTTATGATGATCACCATAAGGTGATTAAAAGTGATAGAATTGAGAAGTTAATTGATGATATAATAGATAAAAATTATAGTAGTCACTTTTTAATAGAAAAAGTATGTGTAGAGGATAAAAGATTTTCAGAAAGTTATCTTATAAAAAAAATAGTAAATAACTCAATTTATCAAGATGAAATTAGTCTTTTTAAAATAAAGTATCAATTGAGGAAAATTAATTAATAGAATAAAAAATACATATATTAAAATAAAAATATGAAAACGGTAATACTTTGTGGAGGTAAGGGTTTAAGAATTAGAGATGTATCTAATAATATCCCAAAACCAATGATACGAATTGGAGATTATCCAATACTTCATCATATAATGAAAATATATTCTAAACACAATTTCAATAAGTTTGTTTTATGCTTGGGCTACAAAGGAGATGAAATTATTAATTATTTCAGAAATTTAAGATATTTGAATAAAGATATAATGTTTGATTATTCAAAGAAAAAAGAAAAAATAGACATAGATAAAGAAATATCTAACTGGCAGGTTCAAATTGCTCAAACAGGACTAGATAGCAGCACAGGTTATAGAGTTTCAAAAATAAAAAAATATATTAACGAAAAATTATTTTTTTTAACCTATGGAGATGGTGTTGGAAATATCAATATTAAAGATTTATTAAATTTTCATAAATCACATAACAAAATTGCAACTCTTACATCGGTAAAACCCCCTTCTCGATTTGGAGAAATATTAGTTAAAAAAAAAGAGGTAAAATTTTTTGATGAGAAACCGCAGGTAAATGTTGGAAGAATAAACGGAGGTTTTTTTGTTTGTGATAGAAAAATTTTTGATTATTTAGCAGGTTGTAAAGAAAATTGTAGTTTTGAACATGATATATTAACTAAACTCTCCAAAGATGCTCAATTAATGAGTTATGATCATAAAGATTTTTGGATGCCTATGGATACAAATAGGGAATATGAACTTCTTAATAAATTATGGAAAAAGAATCCGAAAACTTTCCTTTAAACTTTTTTAAAAATAAAAAAATAATTATAACTGGGATTAATGGTTTTAAGGGCTTCTGGTTACTAGCTATTTTAGAGAGGCTAGGAGCAAAAGTAAGTGGTATTGGTATAAATGATAAAAATTTATTAGTTTTTAAAAAACTTTCTTTGACTAAAAAAAACTTTTTCAATTTTCTCGATATAACTGATCTTAAAAAACTAAAAAAATATATTTCATCAAAAAAACCTGATATAATTTTTCATCTTGCATCTGAAAGCCTTGTATTTGATTGTTATAAAAATCCATCGAAGGCTGTGCATACAAATATTCTAGGTCTTTCAAATTTATTAATAGTATTAAAACAGATAAGGTTTAAAAACAAACTAGGAGTAAATGTTGTAACATCTGATAAATGCTATTTACCTGATAAGAAAAAAACCTATTTAGAGACAGATAAATTAGGCGGTAATGATATTTATAGTGCCACAAAGGCTTGTCAGGAAATACTAACTAATGCCTTTTTTAAAAGCTATTTTGAAAACAATAAAAAATTTTTCTTTAATACATTTAGAGCAGGAAATGTAGTTGGAGGGGGTGACTATTCATCAAATCGATTGTTTCCAGATATCTATAAATCTATTAAATCTAATTCAAAATTATCAATAAGAAATAAAAATTCTACTCGTCCATGGCAACATGTTTTAGATACCTTACATGGTTATCTACTGGCAGCCAGGTATTCCTTTTTAAATGAGAAAAATTATTCAAGCTGGAATTTTTCTCCATTAAAAAAATCTTATAAAGTTTCAGATATAATTAAGATTTTAAATAAAAACAAAATTTTAAAAAAAAATAAAGTTCAATTTAAGAAAAATATTGTTAAAGAAACTAAATATTTAAATTTGAACCCTAAAAAAGCTAAAAATTTGTTAAATTGGAGGCCAATATATCAATTAGAAGAGACTATAAAAGACACTTTTGATGTTTATGATATATTTGATAAGAAAATTAATAGTAAAACAAAAGCAGAAATATTAAATAAGAGAATAGATACTTTCTTAAATAAAATTTATGGAGATTCATATAGGCGCAAGTAGTAACTTAAGTAAAATTTTATCAAAAAATAAAAAATCTATTATTAAAATAAGTTCTAAAAAAGATAAAAATATCTTAAAAATAAATTATAACAATCTATCATCAATAAAAAAAATTATAGAAAATAAGAATATTAGTTATTATATTTTTTTTTTAGGAAAAAATTTTAAAGGGAGATCGACTAAAAAAAGTTTATATATAAATTATAAATTACCTCTTAAAATATTAAATCTTTTGGTTAAAAACAAGAAAAGAAAAATTAAAACCATTTTTTTTGGAACATTTTTAGAAAACGAAACTTCAACTAGTGAGAATAATCAAGAATATAAAAGCTATAAAATCAGGCTAAGAAAAAAAATAATAGAACTTAGTAAAAGTAATAAATTTGAATTTGTTTGGCTAAAATTACCAATAATTTATGGATATAATTTAAAAAATAAAAATTTTCTCAATATACTAATACAAAAAATTAAAAATAAAGAAAAAATAATTATAGAATATAAATACAATACAGTTTATTTTTTAAATATAACAGAGTTAGGAAAAATTATCACAAATATTAAATTTAACTGGTTAAAATATAAAAATAAAATAATAGTACCTAATTGTGAGGGTCCATATTATCTTTTTGATTTAATGAAAAAAATAAAAAACTGTATAAATAAAAAAATTCAAATTAAATATAAAAATAAATATAAAAGAAATAAAATTTTTTCTAAAAACAACATTAATAATTTCCAAGTGAAAAAGGATTTATTTAAATTTATAAAAAATAATGTCTCATAATATACTTATTGGCTCAGGAATAGCTTCATTAGGTTTTTTAGAAAACATTGATAAAAGTCAAAATTTCCAAGTTTATGACAGAAATGAATATGTTGGTGGACATGCATATTCCTTCAAAATAGATGATATGTATTTTGATGAAGGCGCGCACATTAGTCATTCAAATAATAAAAATTTTTTAAAATATATAGATGCTTATAATGAAAATAAGTTTAGATTTTTTAAGAGTAAAGTATGCAATTTTTATGAAAATAGAAAACTAGGATATCCAATACAATTAAATTTAAAAGACTTAAAATTCAATGAAAAAATCAAATTTTTAAAAGAATCTTTTACAAAAACAAAAAAGTTAGAGGAATGTAAAAATTACCATGAATGGCTTTTAAATTCTTATGGTAAATTTTTAACTGAAAATTATTATAATTTATATACCAAAAAATATTGGAGAACTAATCCAATCGATATGTCAATTGATTGGACAAAAGGAAGACTTGCCGAAAAAAAAATTATCAATACGATTAAAAGTCTTTTTTTTAATAATAAAGATAATTCACTTGTTTATAGCAACTTCAGGTACCCAAGAAAAAACGGTTTTTTTAATATATTTAAAAAAAAATATGATAAATTTAAGATTAATCTTGATCATAATGTTGAGAAAATTGATCTCAAGAAAAAAAAAATATATTTCACAAACAATTTAGTAAAAGAATACAATGTAATAGTAAGTTCTATTCCCTTAAATGAATATAAAAATATCATTTTAAATATACCTAAAAATATTTATGAGTTTCTCAATTCTCTAAAATATACCAAACTAGTCACTTATAATTATAAATTAGTTAAAAAAATTAATCATGATTTTCATTGGTGTTATTTTTATGACGTCGATATTCCTATATCGAGGATGTCCTTATTAAGTAACATAAGTCCAAATTATGACAAAAAGCATCTTGTTGTTCAAGCAGAAGTTTTTTTTAGAAATGACGAGAAATTTAATAATGAAAAATATGACATTAAGGTTAGAGAAGAGATAATCAAATTTTTTAATTTGGATGATGAAAAAGATATTTTAATGGAAAAAAAAGTCTTTATTGAAAAGGCTTATCCTATTCCATTGTTAGGTCACCAAAATAAAATAAACTATGTAAAAGATTGGCTAGCGAAGAATAATATTTATCAAATAGGATTGTATGGAAATTGGGAGTTTATGTGGACAGATCAAACTTTTTTTAATGGAAAAAAAGTTGCTGAGAAGATAAATGATTATAATAAAATCTAATTTACAAATAAATATATAACTTTAATGATCCCAGTATTTTAACCTCAGATTTTAAAAGATGATATTAACGGTGTCTTGAAGACTCTCAAAAAAGGAGAGTTATCAGGCAACTTTTCAAATACAATTATAAAATTTGAAAAGATATTCTAACTTTTCAGGAGGTCGACTCAGATATTAACACTTGGAACATCGATGAAAAAAAAATTATAAACTTCTGTACCATAGTCATAACATTAATGATTTTATATTAGTTAATGAAAAAAATATTTCTCTCATAAATACTTATTTAAAAGCACTAACTTTAAAGACTAAATTACTTTACAAACCAGAATTTTTTTAATAAAAGATGATGCCTGGTGATTATTGCGAGGGTGTAATACCCGATTCCATTTCGAACTCGGAAGTCAAGCCCCTCAGCGCCGATGGTACTTTGTCTTAAGGCACGGAAGAGTAGGACATTGCCAGGCCATACTTTGTATACCCACTTAAATTAAAATGTTTTTTTAACTTTAAGATTGGTTTAATAGATAAACTTAAACAGATGAAAAAAATATTGATTACCGGTGGTGCGGGATATATAGGAAGTACTGTTGCAAATCGTTTGATTGAAAAAAATTACTCAGTTACAATTATTGATAGCTTAATCACTGGAAATAAAGTTTTGGTTCCAAAAAAAGCACGGTTGATTGTTGCTGATATTGCTAACATAAAAAAAATTTTAAAGCTAATCGACTTAAAAACTTTTGATATAGTCATTCATCTTGCAGGATTAGTTAGAGTTGACGAGTCTACTAAAAAACCAAATAAGTATATTATAAATAATTATAAAAAAAGTAAGATATTCTTAAATTTATGCTTTAAGAATAATTTAAAAAAAATAATATTTTCATCTTCAGCGTCTGTTTACGGAAATCCCCAAAAAAAAAAAGTATCGGAAAATCATCAATTAAAGCCACTTAACACTTACGCACTAACAAAGTTAAATATTGAAAAATTTTTAATTTCAAAATCAAAAAAAAATTCAATTAAATATATTATATTAAGATATTTCAATGTAGCAGGTGCAGATATTAAAATGAGATCTGGTCAAATATCAAAACAAACTTCACATTTAATTAAAGTAGTTTGTGAGGTTGCAACTGGTAAAAGAAAAGAATTAGTAATAAATGGTGACGATTATGACACAAAAGATGGAACAACAATTAGAGATTATATTCATGTTAATGATCTTGCCGATATACATCTTCTCTCAGTCAAAGATTTAATAAGAAACGGTAGAAGTAATATATATAATTGTGGTTATGGAAAAGGATATTCGGTTAAAGAAGTTTTACACAATTTAAATAAACTGTTAAAAAAAAAATTAAAGTATAAAATTGGTCCTCGAAGACCATTTGACTGTAAATACATGGTAGCAAATTCAAATAAATTTATTAATCATTTCTCTTGGAAACCTAAACATAATAATTTAAAAAAAATACTTTCAACATCTCTAGAATGGGAAAATAAAATAAATAAAATAAATAAAATAAATAAAATAAATAAAATA
>CESW01149136.1_pt1 | contig 13889 bp, 9 predicted proteins | sample 531171 | NCBI WGS metagenome assembly CESW01 (sample SAMEA2621859, study PRJEB7988) | marine metagenome | biome: marine biome (ENVO:00000447); feature: surface water layer (ENVO:00002042); material: "saline water (ENVO:00002010), including plankton (ENVO:xxxxxxxx)" | depth 5 m
GAAAATGAAGTTGCACTTGTCGCTGAAGAACCCGAAGAATTGTATTGTCCGATTACGGTTGAGGAATAATCACTTGCTTTTGTATTTCTTCCCATTGCTGTAGAATAATCTCCACTTGCTCTTGATTCTCTTCCCATTGCTGTAGACATATATCCGGTTGCTGATGTGTAATATCCTATTGCTGAAGATGCAGCCCCTGAAGGGTTTGTGCCGGTTGTAGCTATTTGCGCATTCACACTAAATATTATAGTTAATGCTAAAAGTGTAAGTGTTTTTTTCATTGTATCATGTTTTGTTTAAACTTACAAAATTATAGGTATATCTTCTTCTTTTAGTTCCGCTATTTCTAACCCTCTTAAATAAGTTTAATTATATTTGAATTATGAGAGGCTCAATATTTATTCTACTAGTTTCGATAGGTTTTTTGCTTTTCTCAGTAGTTATAAAATCTAAAAAATGAAAAGAAGAGATTTTATTAAGACAGGGGCTCTGAGTACAATTTCTGCTGTCTTAGTACCCAGCCTGTTTGCCCAAAGTCGCAAAACTAAAAAAGTGAAGATTGCAATTTGTGGCTTAGGAAGATATGCTGAAAATCAAATCGCACCAGCGATTAAGGAATCTGAATTTGCTACTATTACTGCTATTATTACAGCCTCAAATGAAAAAATACCAAAGTGGCAAAAGTTGTATAATATTAGCTCTAAAAATATTTACAGTTATGATAATTTAGACTCCATTTCCAATAACCCAGATATTGATTGTGTTTATATATGTACTCCTACCGGAAATCACGCGGAATACACTATTAGAAGTTTACAGGCTGGCAAACATGTTATTTGTGAAAAACCTATGGCCCCAACTGTTAAAGACTGTGATAAAATGATAGAGGCTGCTAAAAAGGCCAAAAAATCACTTCAAATAGGTTATAGACTTTACTGGGACCCATTTAATAAAAGTCTGATTGAATCAATGACAAGTTCAAAGTATGGTGATTGGACTCAAATGAGTGGCGGCTTTTCCTTTAAGCAAGGAAAATGGAGAGGAAAAGGAGATTGGAAACTAACAAAAGCTATGGGTGTAGCGGGATCACTATACGATCTTGGAGTTTATGTTGTTCAATCTGCCTTTTATTCAGCACAGAACTATCCGCTGAGCGTTAAAGCACGCAGTTGGACTGACCGAGTCGAAATTTATAAAGAAATCCCCGAACACTGGGAATGGGAATTAGAATGGCCTAATGGAAAAATATCAAAACATAGCTCTAGTTATGGCAAATATGAAAATTTCATTCATCTTGAAACTGAAATGGGAAAACTAGGATTAAAACCAGCCTATAGCTATAGAGGAATAAAAGGCTATACCCCTGTAGGTGATATGAAATATAGCCCTGTATTTCAGCAAAAACTGCAAATTGACAATCAATGCCTAGCTATATTGAACAAAAAACCTAATATAACACCGGGTGAAATGGGCAGAAGAGATATTCGTGTTTTAAATGCAATAATGGAATCGGCTCAAACCAAGCAAAAAGTGATTTTTGAAAAATTTAAGTACTAGTAAAACATTTAAGAAGAAATAAACCATAGGCATATTTTTTTCTTTTAGTTCTACTACTTCAAGTCCTCTTAAGTAGGTTAGAGATACATTTCTTTTCTGCTTTTTCAGTTAGTATTTTATCAATGTATTTATCTATCCCCTTTTGACTTTTTTATGAAAACCACTAATGCGACCCAAACTGGTTCTTTTTTACAACTGTCCTATTGGTTAGGTAAAAATTTAGTCCTTTCAATACGGAACTTAAATACTTGGAAAGCAGCTCTTTTGGACTTAAAAAAGTATGAGCAGTAAATATCAAATTGCTACTTTTATATGCTTCTTTAATTCCTTAAATTAGTACCAAAATAAAAATATGTCTAGTAAGTTTTTTGGCAACAGTCTAAATAAAAGAACTTCTGAAAAAAAAGGGGTTAAACAAAAAATTTCTAATAAAAATAATAAGCCTAAAGCTTCGGGTGTAAGAAAAACGGGGCGAGGAAATTAATCTAAAATGAAGCCTTTTTATAATCGATTTCGCAACTTTTATTTATGTGAACTTAGAACATTTAAAAGAATTTAAACATCAAATGAAAAAACTATTTGCATTGCTCTGTGTATTGGGTGTGGTTTTGCCATACTACAACATATTTAAGTTTATTGAAGCAAATAAATGGGAATGGTCAACGGCGCTTTTCTTTGAGCAAATTAACTTAAACTACGGCATGAAAATTCTAAATGCCGACCTAACCGTAGCCGCTACCACCTTTTTGATTTTTATCATCTATAAGTTAAACGTGAAGTACATCAGCCTAAAGCAGTTTATTAAATACTTTATTTCGCTATTTATCGTTGGCTTTTCATTGGCCTTGCCGCTTTACCTGTACGATAACTACAATCGCGATTAATCTAATTCCCGCGGAATGAAACGTAAGAACACTTCTCTTTTACTCCTACTACTAGCGGGATTTATAATCGGTTGCTCATCCAAGAACTCCCCAAAAGATCACTCAATGTATTGGCAGAAAAATGCGGCCGAATACCATGCCCTTTGCATACAAGCCTATAACCTTGCCAAAATGAAAGTAGATCAAGCGCTTGTCAAAACAACCAGAAAGCCTTTGGCTATCATTGCCGATATAGACGAGACCGTACTGAGTAACCGCCCTTACAATGAAATGCTGATTGAAAAGAACACCTCTTTTACACAAGAAACTTGGGCAGCATGGGTGCGCAAAAAAACTGCAGTGCCTATTCCCGGTGCGCTAGAATTTTACAATTATGCCGACTCCCTTGGCATTGAAATCATTTACCTCTCCAACAGAAGGGTTGAAAATTATGCCCCAACAAAAGCTAATCTTATAAGCGCTGGCCTTCCTTTTAACGATGATACCATTATGTTGCTAAGAGATGAAGACGGTAACAAAGCTGCCAGAAGAAAGCAGCTTTCTAATTTCAATATTGTGCTGTTGCTGGGCGATAACCTCGCCGATTTTGATGCGCGCTTTTACAAGCAACCCAATGATGTGAGAATAGATCGGCTAAACAACACCCGTGCTTTGTTTGCCGAAAAATTCATTCTTATTCCCAACCTTATTTACGGGAGTTGGGAAATGGGTTTTGAAAACTAGTCACGCACTTTCTAGTACATTCGTGTAATTAGCTTTTATCTTTATTAAATGAAGTATGTGATCCTCAGTTTATTATTATTTGTTTTTAATTGTGAAAAAACACCCCTTTCTTAGGAGGATACGCGTGAAGGGCAGTGGGTGCTTCAAAAAGTCCTATGTTTTTGTAGTTTTGATAAGTATGATTTTACGTCCAATCAACTTTGGTTTTTAGAAGTCCAGCATTTGATAAGCAAAGGAGTAGCAGACAATGCCGTTGGTATTTCCTCCATCAACAAAATGGAACCCTATGCAATAAGTCAAGAGAGACTAACATTGCACTCCAACAAACGACAGTACCGCTTTGCCATTACCAATGATGTCCTTGAGCTTCATTAAATTGATGGCCCAGAAATTGCCGACGATGAAGTTTCATATTACTTTATAAGAGGAACGGCGCAAAGTAGCTGCATTGATCCCAACAACTTACTTATAGAAATTGCATGTACGAAAGAGTACAACCCTGTGTGTGTATGTGGTGGGCAAACTTATGCCAACAGCTGCGTAGCAACATTCAATGGTGGTGTAACCTCTTTCACTAAAGGCGCTTGTCCTTAAGAAGCATTATCCCTAATATTTATTTATATTTATCAATAAGAATTATAATAAACATTATGGGAGTAGGTGGTATTTTTTTGGGGAGTATAGCAATTTGTGTCGTATTTACCCTTGCAGCGTACGTGGTTGAGGAATATATCAAGTAACAACAAAGAGACTTAATGTGTTTATTAAAGTCACTTCATCAGAAATTGACGCGTTCTATTTTGTTTTTATTTCATCACAAAAGCAGTATCTTGAGTGCTTATTAAAATACCTATATCATGAAAAAACTACTGTTTACCCTACTACTGTTACCCCTGACATTTACGCAAGCACAAAATTTTAGGGGACTTGACAAAAGCCCCATGGATAAGGCATCTTTTCCTGCGAGCTATCGTGTTTCGGACAAAGTTGCAACAATTACATACAGCAGACCACAACTCAAGCGAAGGGCCTTTGCAGACATCGTCTCGTTTGGAAAAATTTGGCGAACGGGCGCTAACGAAGCCACAGAACTCCGTGTGTTTAAGCCTATTGTAATTGACGGAAGTGAAATTCCCGCTGGGACTTACAGTATTTTTACCATTTTTGAGACGGGAAAAATGACCTTTATTATCAATAAGGCTATCAATCTTTGGGGATCATACACCTATGATAAAGCGCAAGATTTGTTGCGTTATGAAGTTTTGACCACAACAGTTGAGGATACTTTAGAAGCCTTTTCGATGGTGTTTTTAGGAGATGACGCGCCTATGTTGCATTTAGGCTGGGAAAAAACAAGAGCAGCAGTGCCTTTTACTGTTTTATAAGTAATTTACTATTGCTTTCTGAGCAACCAAGACGAGGATTGAATTTTATCGCCCAGTCCGTCAATAAGTGTAATGCCCAGTTCTTTACAAACAGCACGCTCTGGGATGGTGTCGTTGTTTTGATCGCCACCATTGGCAAATGCCAGTTGATATTCATCACCAAACTCAGCGTGTATTTTCGTCAAGGTTTCACAAACCGTTCTGTTTTGATCAACAGACAAAACAGCCTTGTCAACCACACGAAAATTTGAAACAATAAGCATGCGTTCGTCTTCATCTTGAAAAGGTTTTGTTCCCTTCAATTCCCTTTGGTTATCTGAATTCACAATCACAAACAAGGCGTCGCCATGTGTTTTTGCATTGTGAAAATATTCGAGATGTCCTTTGTGAACGGGGTTAAAATAACCACTGACAATAACCGCTTTTTTCATGATGTAAAGTTACAGGTATTTGTACAAACACATAATTATGCTGCACTATTTGTTCAAATTATACGTCAATAGATTAAATCTGTACGTAAGGTTTCTAATGAGCATAGTATTTTATACTTTTACACTTCAGAACAATAAATCCAAAAATGGCATTTGATATCGCAATGATTAAAGCTACTTACGCACGCCTAGCGGCTTTTGTAGAGGCGGCAAGGAAAGTAACCAACAAGCCGCTTACAGCTTCTGAAAAAATATTGTATAACCACCTTTGGGATGGTACAGCAACCCAAGTTTTCAACAGAGGCATTGATTATGTCGATTTCGCACCCGACCGCATCGCATGCCAAGACGCAACCGCACAGATGGCACTTTTACAGTTTATGCAAGCTGGTAAGCCAAAAGTTGCCGTGCCCACAACGGTGCATTGCGACCACCTTATTCAAGCCAAAGACGGTGCTATTGCTGACTTAAAATCTGCGAACAGCACATCTGCGGAAGTATTTGACTTTTTACAGTCCGTCTCAAATAAATACGGCATTGGCTTTTGGAAGCCCGGCGCTGGAATCATCCACCAAGTAGTGCTCGAAAACTATGCATTTCCAGGCGGTATGATGATTGGAACAGATTCGCACACGGTCAATGCGGGCGGATTAGGCATGCTCGCCATAGGCGTTGGTGGTGCAGATGCTGTAGACGTAATGGCAGATATGCCATGGGAGCTGAAATTCCCAAAACTTATTGGCGTTAAGCTTACAGGAAAGCTCAACGGCTGGACTGCACCAAAAGATGTAATCCTAAAAGTAGCTGGTATCCTTACCGTTAAAGGAGGTACTGGTGCAATAATCGAATATTTTGGGGATGGTGCCGAATCCATGTCGTGTACGGGAAAAGGAACCATTTGTAATATGGGTGCTGAAGTTGGGGCAACCACTTCCACTTTTGGTTATGATGCCTCAATGGAACGCTACTTACGTGCTACCGACAGAGACGACGTAGCAGATGCGGCAAACGAAGTTAAAGAACACCTTACCGCAGACCCAGAAGTGTATCAAAACCCTGAGCAATACTTCGACGAAATCATTGAAATTGATTTAAATACGCTGATGCCACACATCAACGGTCCGTTTACGCCAGACTTGGCAACGCCAGTATCGGAAATGGCTAAAAAAGCAGCTAGCAACGACTGGCCGGTGGATGTAGAATGGGGACTGATTGGTTCCTGTACGAATTCCTCTTACGAAGATTTATCACGCGCAGCCTCTATTGCCAAGCAAGCAGTAGATAAAAAATTAGCGACAAAAGCATCTTTTGGTATCAATCCTGGTTCAGAGCAGGTACGCTTCACCGCACAAAGAGATGGATTGCTTGAGATCTTTGAAGATTTAGATGCAACCATATTTACCAATGCCTGTGGCCCTTGTATTGGGCAATGGGCCAGATCGGGTGCAGACAAACAAGAAAAAAATACCATCATCCACTCTTTCAATAGAAACTTCTCCAAGCGCGCAGATGGAAATCCAAATACGCATGCCTTTGTTGCCTCTCCAGAAATAGTAGCCGCTGTTGCCATTTCGGGAAGACTAAATTTTAACCCGATGACCGATTCGCTAATCAATGAGGATGGAGAAGAAGTGCACCTTGAAGCACCAACGGGTGTTGAGCTTCCACCAAGCGGTTTTGGTGTAGAGGACAACGGATATTTAGCACCTGTTGCCGATGGCTCAGAAGTTCCGGTTGTTGTGAGCAATGATTCTGAGCGTTTGCAATTACTTACTCCATTTGCGCCATGGGACGGACAAAATCTATTAGGTGCGAAACTGCTTATCAAAGCTTTTGGAAAATGTACCACCGACCATATATCTATGGCGGGTCCTTGGTTGCGTTTCCGTGGTCACTTAGATAATATTTCAAATAACTGTTTGATTGGTGCGGTAAATGCATACAACCAAAAAACCAACTTTGTTAAAAACCAACTTACGGGCGAATACGGTGGCGTACCAGACGTTCAGCGCGCTTACAAAGCTGCTGGTATTGGAACTGTAGTTGTGGGTGATCATAACTACGGCGAAGGTTCCTCACGCGAGCATGCAGCCATGGAGCCTAGACACTTGGGTGTTAAAGTTGTTTTGGTAAAGTCTTTTGCGCGAATTCATGAGACCAACCTAAAAAAACAAGGGATGCTGGGTATCACATTTGAGAATGAGGCCGATTATGACCTCATCCAAGAAGATGATACCTTTAACTTTTTCGACTTAGCGGATTTTGCGGCTGGCAAGCAAATTACCCTTGAGGTGGTTCACGCCGATAAATCTACGGACGTTGTTATGGCAAACCATAGCTATAACGAAGCGCAGATTGAGTGGTTTAAAGCAGGTTCTGCGCTAAACCTAATCAAGCAGCAAAACAACGGAGCATAAAGGTTTTATTGCCTGCTTTCTAAAGCAGCAAAAACGAGTGCTGTCAACGCTTTATATCCTTTTTCGTTTAGGTGAAGACCGTCTTGTAACAACACATCTCTTCTGATTCGGTTACCGTCCATTAGCTTTTCGTATAGCCCAAGTTGATGGAGGTATGAAAGCTTCTCAGATAGGGCTTGAATGCCATCGTTAATACTACGTATTTCTTTCAATTCACTTTCGCGTTCAAATGAAGGCTTAATGGCAATATTGTAAATCTTGGTTTTAGGAAATTTCTTATGAATCGTCTGAACAAATGAAGTGATATCAGCAACAATTCGATCGGCATCAAAACCCAAAGTCAAGTCATTTCCGCCCAAATACAACATGATATTTTGAGGGGCTAATCCATCAAACAAATGTTCAAAATAATGAGACAAAGAGTGGATAAAAGCACCTCCAAAACCAAGGTTTAAGGTTTGATGAGGTGCTAAATCTTGTGCCATGTTTTTCCACAGGCGTATGGTTGAACTACCGTAAAAAACAGTTAGCGCTTCTTGAGTTTCTAGTTGATACACTTTTCTTTTTAACACGGCTATTTCTCGTTCAAAGTGTTCCCCTTCCACACGAAGTTTTTGTACCCAATTTTTGTACTTCATATTGATTTTTTCAACTACCTGACCAAGCCTTAGATCGTCGGGGTCAAATATTCCGTAATCTGCCATGGTAAACGCAGGCATTATCTGACATTTATACGTGGCCTTATGGGGTAGTTTGTCAAAGTCTACCATAACCAATGGCACTATTTTAGGCTGCTTTTTCATACCACAAGCCAACTTAAAAATCCCTTTGCGAAATGGTCCTGGAGAGGCCTCCGTTTTGTAGGAAAGTCCTTCTGGACTGAAGACCATACTGGTGTTATCTTCAAGTGCTGCAGCAGCCCGTACGTAAAATCTTTTGTTTTCTTTTTTGACTTCCTTTTTGGTCAAATGAACTGATGTGAAATTTTTAGAGTAAACGCGTATATAATCAAAGCGATCGTAATACGCCTTGTGATTTGATTCCGCTGCCAGCGAATGACGTACCACACGGATGCCCGGATCGTTATAATATTTATAAAGTAATCCGCTTATGAAATGGCTGTCCAAAGTGATTTGGAAATGGTCTGCAGCCATCAAACTGGGGTGGTTGTCCAAGTGGTTGTAGATAAAAATACTCCCCTTTTCATAGGGTAGGTGTTCAGATCCTTTTATTTGAAATTTTAGGCCAGTGAAAATAGATTGAAACTGTTGGGCGCTTAGCTCTCTTATTTCTTGAGCGCTAAGGCGCGCAGGTGCTTCTGTGATTTCGCGAAATGCTGCTTTGATATTTTGAACAAGGAGCTGACTTTGATTCATTTCGCTCATGAAACAATACTTGACAATAGTTTTTTCACTTGGTTGACGTTTTCAATATAATATTTTGCAGCAGTGGGTTTTGGTCCAACTTTTATGGTGTAAGCATGTTCGGGCAGGCTAACAAACATATTCTCGTCTGTGACGTCGTCTCCAATGCAGAGTGTAAAATCATAGGCTCCTTGGCGGTTGATTTCAAACACGGCACTCCCCTTATTAACTTGGCGATTCACCACCTCAAGGGCTTTATCCATATCCAAAATGATCAACTCATTAGAAATGAGGCTCGATAAAACTGTTTTGATTTCTACTACCCTTCCTGATGCCAACTCTGGATCCGTTTTTCTGTAGTGCCAGACCAAACTGTTGTGTTTTTCCTCTACAAAGGTTCCTGGTGTTCTATCTGTAAATGCTTCAAAAATAGGTATTACATCTACCATCCAGTCCTTGTTGTTACTAGCAGTTCCCATCCACGATCCGCCTTTTCTTTTGATGTAGTGACCGTGCTCTGCCACCAGCGTAAGTGGAAGACTTGCGAACCACTTATCTAGAAAGGCTTGGTCTCTGCCACTTACTATGGCAACATCGGAGTTAGGAAGGGCACATAACGCATCTATCAACTGCAGCAGCTTGTCACCTGGTATTGCTAAATCGGGTTTTTCATTAAATTCAACTAAGGTGCCGTCATAATCTAAAAAGATCATCTTTTTGTTTGCCTCATTAAATGCTTGAAGCAACTTTTGTTTAGAGTCATTTTGAATTTTTGGAATCTGTATTTCTTCCCTTATCTCCATTTTAGATTGGAGTGCGGTCATAAAATCTTTTGCCCAATATTCAACTGTGTAACGACTTAGACGTTTTTGCATCCCAAAGTTGCGTTGCTTTTGTTCATGCACGGGCATGGTAATGGCTTTCAGTAGAGCATCTGCCATAGCGTTTTTATCAAAGGGATTGATAAGAATGGCCTCGAATAATTCTTTCGAGGCTCCTGCCATTTCACTTAATATCAAGACACCATCTCCAGAAACACGCGTGGCTATAAATTCTTTGGCTACCAAATTCATGCCATCACGAACAGGTGTTATCATGGCAATGTCTGAAGTCATGTATAAATCAATCAAATCATCAAAGCTCATGGCGCGGTAATAATACCAGATCGGTGTCCAATTAACCGTGGCATATTTGCCGTTAATCCTCCCCACCAGCTCATCGGTTTCCTTTTTTAGTTTTGCGTATTCTGGAACGTCAGAGCGAGAAGGAACGGTAAGCATCAGCAAACGTACTTTCTCCAAGTATTCTGGATACTTGGTAAGGAAAAGATCAAAAGCCGTGATACGGTTTAAAACTCCTTTGGTATAATCAAGGCGATCGATGGAGAGTATCAATTTCCCAGATTCGTCCCCTTTTTTATGCAGCTCTAGTTGTTTTTTTAATTCAGATTTTTCGTCTTCTTTTTGCGCCAAGTGTTCTTTGGACTTGTTATAAAATTTATCGTAATCTATTCCCATTGGAAAGGTGTCTACCACCACTTCACGAAGTCCATTGATTACCCTGTTAAATTGCACCTCTTTCCGAAGGATTCGCTTCACAGAACTCAAAAAATGGCGTTCGTAATCATAGGTGTGGAAACCTATCAAATCAGCCCCAAGCATCCCCTCTAAAAGTGCTTCGCGGCATGGGAATGTTCTAAAAATTTCGAATGATGGAAAGGGAATATGCAGAAAAAATCCAATGTTGACATCTGGGCGCGCTTCTTTTATCATTTTTGGACACAGCAACAATTGATAGTCGTGTATCCATACCGTATCGCCAGGCGCTATTTTATTAATGACACTTTGGCTAAATTTTTTGTTTACCTCCACATAGGTCTGCCAGTGCGACTCACTGAAAGTTGCAATCTCTAAAAAATAGTGAAAGAGCGGCCACAGACATTTATTGGCAAGTCCGTAGTAAAAATTATCGACCTCTTCTTTATCCAAAAGAACCGGCGCAAAGTTGTTCTCTTCAAGGCCTTCGGCGAGTGGAGCCCATGCATCAGGAGCTATTTCGTCTATGCCGATTCCTGGCCATCCCACCCATAAAGAATCCTCGTGCTCGTGTACAGTTTTCATTCCTGTTGCTAATCCGCCGCTTGTTGCAGTAAATTTGAAAGAATTTTCTACCTTAGATATTCTAATGGGAAGTCGATTTGAAACAATAATATTCTTAGCCATTTACAATTTTAAGTGAAAATTTTGAATTACAATGTATGTCAAAAAAAAATGATGCGAAACATTCTGATAGCCTAAACTTCGGGATAATTGGAAATTGTAAATCTGCGGCGCTGATAAATGAAGATTCCTCAATAGATTGGTGTTGTTTGCCACAATTTGATTCCCCGTCTGTTTTTGGGAAAATTCTTGATGAAAATATCGGTGGGCAATTTAAAATTTCCTGTGATGAGAATTATGCCATTTCACAATTTTATATTGAAAATACAGGCATTCTTTGCACGCGGTTTTTTAAAGGTGCCGACGCTTTTGAAGTCATTGATTATATGCCCCGCTACAAAAAAGACGACAATGTTTATTATGCGCCACCCGAAATTACACGTGTTTTAAAACACCTAAAAGGAGCACCTAAATACCGCGTTATTTATGACCCGAGATTGGAATATGCCCTTGGTGAGACCAAAAATTATGTAAAAGAACATTTCCTTGTCAGTGTGGTAGACGACAAAAACTATGACACCCTGTTTTTGTATACTGATCTGGACAAAAATGCCATTCTAAATGCAACAGAACTAACGCTCACCCAAGATCACTTTATGAGTGTGTCTTATAATGAAAAGATACAGACGCCTAGCTTAGAACACACTTTGTTTGAATTTGAGCGCACCAAGGTTTATTGGTTAAACTGGTGTCATAAGACCCCTTCGTTTGAGCACTATAACGATGAAATTTTGCGCAGCGCAATGACGCTAAAACTACTCACATTTGAAAAGACGGGTGCCGTATTGGCAGCAGCGACTACCTCCTTGCCCGAAACCATAGGCGAAGTGCGGAACTGGGACTACCGTTTTTGCTGGATTCGCGATGCCTCAATGGTCATTAAGGTCATCGCCAAGCTAGGGCACTCAAAAATTGTCAAAAATTTTATACGCTACATTATTGATTTGGTTCCCGATAAGAACGAAAAGCTGCAAATCATGTACGGCATCAGTGGCGAAAAAACACTAACTGAAGAAACATTAGAACACCTCGATGGCTATAAGGCCTCACGACCCGTGCGTGTTGGTAATGCCGCTTATATCCAAAAGCAAAATGACATTTACGGAATTTTGATGGATGTTATTCACTATCAAATTGAAAGCTTTACGCAAGACGATGAAAAGCACGAAGCGCTGTGGACCATTGTTAAGTCTATCGTTTGGGTGGTGCGAAAAAATTGGCAATTGGCAGATAAGGGGATTTGGGAATTTAGACACGAAGACCGTCATTTTACCTTTTCAAAACTTTTGTGTTGGGTAGCTGTTGACCGGGCCATTAAAATTTCAAAGCTTATTGAAGGGGGCAAATCTGCGGCTAAATGGGAGACGTTGCGAGAAGATATCCAAAGCGATATCATGGAAAACGGCTGGAATGAAGAAAAACAAGCCTTTACGCAATCGTACCAATCTGAACACCTAGATGCATCCGTATTGCTGATGGAATACTATGGCTTTATTGAAGGTAAAGATCCCAAATACGTCAAAACGGTAAAATCCATTGAAAAAGAATTGATGCACGAAGGCCTTTTATATCGCTACAAAAATGAAGATGATTTTGGCCTGCCAAGCTCATCGTTTACGGTGTGTACATTTTGGTTCATCAACAGTTTGTATAAAATTGGTGAAGAAGATAACGCTAAAGCGCTTTTTGATAAATTATTGGGTTACAGCAACCACTTGGGATTGTTCAGCGAAGACATTGACTTTAACTCAAAACGACTTTTAGGGAATTTCCCTCAAGCCTATTCACACCTAGCGCTTATTGACAATGCGCTTAATTTTAATAAGTAGCCAACTAGCTCTTAAAGCCCTGCCAATAAATTTCCAAGTCCGTCTTTAAACTGAAACCCTTCCATGGTGCGGTATTTATTTAGCTTTTTGTTTGCTTCAAGTCCCCACAATAAAAACTCCATCATAAAAAACCGATCTTCAGAGCGGCAACTTGATTGGTGCCTTGCCACTAGTTTTTTCAAATTGGGAACACCCATTAAAGTGTCGTGATAGACGTTGTCAGGGAGGCTGTCTTCCAAAAACAATTCGTTATCACTATAAAACCAGCCCAACAACTGGTCATAAGGACCTTCTTCATCTTGCTTTTCAAGTTTTTTTATTTCTGGAAAATAGGCTGGAAATAGGCTTTTTACAGCTTGATTGATTAAGTGAAATGAAATCTGCTCTGCTCCTTCTTGCTCGCCTTCATAGACCAATTCTACTTTTCCATTTATAGCAGGTATAATCCCCAAAAAGTCAGACATTCTAATGCAAGTATTTTGTTCGCCAGACAACAGCATTCGACGCTCTGCAGCACTCATTAGATTTTCAAAAGCCGTGATACTCATGCGTGCACTCACGCCACTTTTGGCATCCACGTATTCACTTTTTCTAGCTTCAAAACCTATCTGCTCCAAAATATCACGGGCCAATTCGGGAACGTGAATGGCCTGTTGTACTGATGCATTGGTATGGGTTTCCTGGCGGGTTATAGCCTTGGCGGTTTCCAAGTTGTGTGGATAGTGCGTCAAAATTTGAGAACCGATACGGTCTTTAAGCGGAGTCACGATACTTCCTCGATTGGTATAATCTTCAGGATTGGCCGTAAAAACAAACTGGGTTTCGATAGGCAATCGAAGCTTAAACCCACGGATTTGAATTTCTTTTTCTTGTAAAATGGAAAAGAGCGCCACTTGAATCCGTGCCTGTAAGTCAGGCAATTCATTTAAGACAAATATGCATCGGTGTGCTCTTGGAATCATCCCAAAATGAATCGCGCGCTCATCGGCATAAGACAGTTTGAGGTTGGCAGCTTTAATGGGGTCAACGTCACCTATCAAATCGGCTACACTCACATCTGGTGTGGCTAGTTTTTCAAAA
>CESW01031898.1_pt1 | contig 13858 bp, 14 predicted proteins | sample 531171 | NCBI WGS metagenome assembly CESW01 (sample SAMEA2621859, study PRJEB7988) | marine metagenome | biome: marine biome (ENVO:00000447); feature: surface water layer (ENVO:00002042); material: "saline water (ENVO:00002010), including plankton (ENVO:xxxxxxxx)" | depth 5 m
AGGCCTACTTGGGCAACAATATTTCTATCGCCTAACAAGGCAAAAGAGGTTCACCACGGCAAAAATCTAGATGATTAAATCTCGTTCAATTGGTATACTTGACCTGTCCAGCTAAACACGAGTAATTCGTTGTTTATACCCTTACCAAAGCCTACAATCATAGTTCCGAGTGAGCCTATCTCCTGCGATGTCCAGTTTCCATCAACTCCAGTGGCTTTCCATACCATGCCACTACAGAAGTCTCCGTAGATGTATCCGTCTTGTAGTGCCTCAGGGCCCCAATCCATCCAAAAGCCTCCAATTATTGAGCAGTGGAAATCGTGAGAATACTCAATGACAGGGTCTGTAAATTCAATGTTAGGTGCCGATGTATTTTCATAGCATTCATCTGCACTTAGGTCGTGAAATCCTTCTCTCTCAGACCACCCAAAGTTGGATGATTGTAGTAATGGTACCATGTTGACTTCTTCATAACACAATTGACCTACGTCGGCAATCCAAAGATTACCATTTGGATCGACATCAATTCTGTATGGATTTCTCAGGCCATAGTGTAGTGTTTCGCTATTGTCGCTAGCGTCATTTTCTGGTGGTATGATCTCTCCGTCAACATAATGAATCAGTTGAATTGTTCCTAACTTTGTAGACCTATTTTGACCATTCTCATATGGATCAAAACTTCCTCCACCATCGCCGAGGCTCCAAATATACTGATTGTTGCCAATCGAAAGAACATTTCCTCCGTTGTGGTTACGGCTTTCTTTCTCCACTTCTATTAACACTTCTAGGGAATCCATGTCGAGTTTGTCATCAACAATTTTTGCATGGGCTAACACAACGTTAGAGTCTTTAGCGCTCGCACATGTGTTGTTTTCTGTGTAAACTAGCATAATTCTGCCATTGAGTGCATATTCTTCTGTAAATGTCATTCCCAAGAGCCCTTGTTCATTGTGACATCTAGAAACTATACTACTCAAATCTCCAACTATTGATGACGTGGAATTATTGAGATGGTTCACACTAGAGTCACCGGAAAACTTGGATATTACTCCATCAAGCGTCAATACCCAGATTGAGTCGTCAACTGGGTTGTCGATGGTTAGTATTGGAGTAGATTCAAAGAAACCATATGGTTCACAAATCAGGCCCGAAGTGTTGTTAATTGCACAGCCGTAGTCGGCTTTTTCTGGCCATTGCCATCCAGGCTCAACATCATCATCGTCATCTGATCCAAAACACCCAGCTAGGGTAGATGTACACACAACCAGAGATAACAACAAAGCGGTTAGTAAGCGCTTTCTAGTCGTACTTCTGGTTGAAATAAGCTTCAATTCCGGGAACATCCTCTATCAAACTTCCATAATTACCTAAGTGATCTTCGGTATTAATTATTGTAATACCTGGTGTACTCATAACATCTTGTAATTCATCATCACCATTGTTGGTCATGGTTGTGAAGGCTTCTTGAATAGCAGCAATCATTGCATCATCCATGTCAGCCGGGTTATACATGATTGGGTGGCTCGGTGCCTTACCAAAACCTTGGCCATCTTCAACTCCAGTGTAACCTATACCATGGAAGTCTTCTGTGGAGGTGAACTCACCCTCGAAGCACCATGATTCTGGGTCATCACCGCAATAATCAGGAACGGTTGGATCCTTCGCAAACGAGATGAAATCTTTTCCTCCTTCAGCTAAGCACCTTAGAGATCCTATGTATTTGTAATACTTAGTGCCACTGTCTGGAATACTGGAGTCCTCAGAGAAATAATTCTTTACTGTGTTTGTAAGTGACTCAATGTCATCAGGATCGCCGACTACTTCGATGTATCCTGAATCGATCATGAATCCCATCGGCAGGAGCATACCTGAACTTCCTAGTGCTGATGTGTGACATGATGTCTTGCCTTCCATCAGCGCATATGGGTCGGTTTGAGGGTCATCGTCCAAATCGGCTAGCGCCATGTCAGAATCTTTGTGGACCCAAGCAATAGCTTTGTAGAATGGTCGACCATCTTGCTTCTGTTCAGCACCTAGTACCTCAAGTCCGTGGGTTTGCCAGCTCAACCAAGCAGCACCTCCGTCTAGGAATCCAATGTCCGCTTTGCCAAACCTTAGAGCCTCTATTGTAGCACCAGGACCGGACACTGGGTAAATCTCTACATCCATGTCCAATAACTCAGCAAGCCTATCTGCTAGTTTCTGTGGATTTTCTTCAGTATTCTTGTATTCTTCTTTTGTTTCAAAGGCTATTGTCAGACAGTTATCTGGGTCATCACATTTCTCAAATGTAACAGCATCGTCGGAAAACAAACATCCGGGCATTGTAGCGGTTATAAAGAAAAACATAATCAAAAACGCCTTACTAAATTTACTTGACATAACATCACTCTTAGGGGGCCCTAAAATCGATTGTTTTTATATTTTAGTACTACCTAAAAAAACAATCAAAGGAATGTAACAAATCCGTGAAAATAAACTTAATTTATTTATCGAATTGACGACTTTTTAATATCACTCAGCAGCGATGTGAACGTTTCCGTTCTCATAATAAATTTGAATTCGGTTGGGGATTTTTTTACTAAGTGAAGCAACTCCTTCGTAGATTTCACTCTCTTTGCATTTAAAAGAACGGGCTGCTGATCTTGTTGACCATGCTACATTCTCAAAATCAGATTGCTTTATCCATTCAAATAAACGTAATTCAAAGGTTGTTAACTCAGCCATGCTACACCCCACCATGTTTAAGCAAATCAATTCTACTATCAGGAAAGAGCTACCATTCTACGGCAACACTCCTCTGAATCTATATATCCATCAAGAAGTGTGTTTAGGGCTTCAACAAAAGGTACTTCTATCCCCATATCAACAGCTCTGTCTCTAAACATCCTCGCTGCTCTAACACCTTCAGCGACCATCACCATCTCTTGTAAGGCTTCATCTAAGGACAACCCGCTACCCAATTTTTCACCCATTCTTCGGTTTCTTCCATGAGGAGATGTAGCTGTTACATATAAATCTCCTAAACCGGCCGGCCCGAAAGCAACTTCAGCGCGTGCACCTAACTTAGGTAAAAATAAACATCCTTCTCTAAACCCTGCATTAAAGATTGCAGCTTTGAGGTTATCTCCGCCCAAGTGTCCGTTTTTCTTCAAACCGTCAACTAGGCCGCATGCAAGGGCTACAACATTCTTGAAAGCGCCCCATAATTCTGCACCTGCTGGGTCAGAAGCTGCATGTAAAAAGAAGGTTGGCGTTGTTAAAGTTGAGGCTAGGTTCTCTGCAACGGATTCATCCTCGCTAGCAACCAGAGCAGTAGTTAATACTCCACCTGCTGCTTCAGGCGCAATGGTAGGACCTGTAAGAACTGCGAGTGGGTTATGCTTGTCCATTTTGCTCAGCATTTCGTGAATCGCTTGACTGATTAATCGCTTACCAGGAGCTAGTCCTTTTGCCAGATCTAGCAAAACATGCCCGGGTCTTAGATGCGGGATTATATCTTCAACAACATCTAAGATTACCGAAGATGGTAGCGCTAAAACAATTATCTCACTACCTTCCATAGCCTCTTCAACGTGCATCGTAACATCTAAACCATCAAGGGAATGTTCAGGCAAATATTTGTGATTCATATTTTCCATTGTTATCGATTCATAGACCTCCTGTTCGATAGTCCAACCCTTTACGCTATGCCCGTCAAGAAGCCACAATCGTGCAATAGCACTACCCCAGTTGCCTAAACCAAGAACAGCGATATGAGCCATATTTGCAACTGGCTATAACTTTCCCTTTAGGCAGTTTCGCTGTAATTATGCTGGAAAGGCTGTTTCTATCGGTAAAAATCCATATCGATATCACTAGCAATCAGATAGTATAAATCATTTAGATTATTGGATTGAATTGGTTGGTGGCAGCGTGAGCAATAGTGGAAACAGAAGCCCCAATTTCTAGATTTTCATCCTTTTTGAGGAAGAATTGTGTTGTCGTAATTCTGGCATTATTATTAATTCCACTTCTACATACGGGTTCACACATTTATTCAAATTCTCCAAATCCAAAAGGGTCAGTTCCATATCCTTCTAACTTAGATAGCAATTCAGAAGGATTTGTTCTAATAATTCTAGATGGCGTTGGAAATGACTATTTGTTAAATCCTGAACAAATGCCCCTACTAAACCAATATCGAGTCGAGAAATCGTCAACCCTTATGGTTAGAACTGGTCCATTGACACTTTCAGCAACATGTGTAAGCGAGATGATGACTGGAGTCCCGAACTCTCCAATAAATGGGCTGAGAAATTTCGATTTAACACACCCCGGCGGTGATGACCCTTGGTTGCTAGCGTCAAAGGATTCTAGGTATAACGTTGCTATGGTTGGAAGCTATGTAATGGGTAACATCTATTCTGGTAAAGAAAACATAACTTTCGAAAATACTTTCAAAGGACACTCTGATTACAATGAGGGAGACTCTGAAACACTGGATATAGCCATTGACTGGCTTGATAATTCTGATTACAATGTTCTAGCAGTTCATTTTTCCGGACCAGATAAGGTCGGTCACGCTTTCGGCCTAAGCGATGTCTATGACAAAAAAATATCCAAGATTGATAAACAGGTTGCAGAATTGCTAGATGAAATTCCCAGTTCTTGGTCAGTAATCGTAACAGCCGATCATGGTATGACAGATTTTGGTGTTCATGGTTCTGCAGAGGAAGAGACAAGAAATGTTGCAGCCATAGCTTCTGGGCCAGATATTCTCGTTGGACAAGAGGCGAAAGCGAATCAGCGTGATTTATCAGCAATCTTACCTCCTCTACTTGGCTTACCTTTTCCAAATCAATTACATGGAAGAATACCAATAGATATCCTAAATTTGAGCAATGAGGATAGAAATATAATCGAAAATTGGAATTGGGAAGCTGCTTATGAAAGGCAAACGTTCGTAAATAAATTGAATGGGTATGAAAATCCTGATCTCAATCCAAATGAGGCGGACTGGGATGAGATAACGGTAGAGGGAGATTTTTCAAGAACATCGGATATGTTAGTTTCAATTCTCACATGGAGTGCTATTGCTATTTTGTTTATGATTGGTTGCGGATTAAATCTAAAAAATATATCGAAATATTGGAAAATGGCATTGCTATTTGTAGGCATAATTTCTGTATTTTTGATTAGCCATTATTCACTTTCTTATTCGGCTATGATTCCCAGAGCTATTGGGGGATTATGCGCTGTGCTAGTAGTTGGTTATTCTCTTCAATTGAGTCAAAAGTCATCGGCAAAACAAGATACAACAGGTAGAACAGTTTTGAAATTTCTAGTATCAAATTATACATTTTGGATACTATTAACACTATTATTGCTGGTTACCCTTCAGTCAGTTTCTAGGGTTGTTGTATCGTTATTATTGTTATATTGTGTTGTATATTCAATCAATTCAGGTTTTGGTTATGACCTGAATAAACGTCTATCCGCTGCAGGAATTAAAACACAAAAACCACTAATGGTAACGGGAAATAAAATTAATTCTACTCATGCATATGCTGCATCAATTTGGGGTGCAGCAATACTAGCTTTCACTTTTGGAAGTATCAGGTTGTGGTTTACACTTATACCATTTATGTTCTTGCTTTCTGCAATTATTTTACAGAATCGCAAAGACGGAGTAAGCGCTTTAGAAAGATTACCGGTATACTCAATATTTACTCTATGTGTTTATGCAGTTCTATTCATACATAGGCGAATTTTAGGAGAAAATTATGTTCTAGAGGCAGTAAAAATAGGTTGGCCTGAAAACCTAGAGACATTTGCAATCTCTGCTCTGTTGTTGTGTATTTGCGCCTGTGTTGCTGTGTCGGTAACTTATCAAAAATTCGAAGTAAAGGAATGCCTAAAATATTCACTCTGCTTGAATATTTGCTTGTTAGCAATCTATATCTCTAATTCATTGATAGATCGAATATTATTATTGCTAATCTTGTCTTCTTATATCTACGCAATATTTTGTAAATTTAAATCTGATAATAATTCTGCAATGAGGTTTAGTTTCCTTGCTATTTCTATGCAAATGGTTCTCACTTGGGGCGCATGGTCAGCATTCGTGACGGTAATCCTCCTATCATGCTCAGACCAGATCTGGAGGTATCTGAAATCTGATGTCGACTCAAAATTATCTTTCAAAAACCCAAAATTGACACTATCAATGGCAGTTTTCCCTTGGGTAATCTGGATTCTATGGTGGACATTATTAGGCCAGGTAAATGGAGTACAGACCTGTTTTGAGGGTATCTGCCCTCATCCAAGAGAACTAGACCCCGGTTCAGTCCTAGTGAGGGGGGGATACGTCGGATTCAGAGATAACCCGCCGCTCTTGTGGATGGTATTTATTATATCTAGTCCGATATTTATCACATCATGTATGCTGCTTTACAAAATTGCAGGGAAAGGAGTTCAATTGAAACCATATCTAATTTCACAGCTGTTGATAATCCTTGGTTGCATTTCCATCTTGGCATTTTCACCAAAGTATCCTAGGCTTATGTTTAGTCTTACTTGGAATGTGTTTTTCGCTACTCTTCAGGTTACATTTATAATGATAGTTTTGGTATTTGGCTTGCTTGTCAAAAGTCGATTTTTAGAAGAATCTATTCCTGTTTCCACTGGGGATGTTTGATCATACATTCTTTGAATTCATCGCTGGTAAGGTTACTTTCAAGCCACTGCTTTAGGTTCTCCCAAGTCTGAGAGTCGAACCATTCCCTATCGTGATTTGCAAATTGTCTGACGAATGGAAAAATAGAATCGCTGAGGTTACCTTTAGGTATATTTTCATCAATATCAATTAAAAATTTACAGGCTTGTGAGCGATGATTAACGTGGTCCACATCATCGTATCTGTTGGGATATTTGTATCGATCTAAATGGAACTTGAATTCATTATCATTACGCTCTACCCAATATCTTTCTTCATCAGTCAATTGCCAATCTAGAACGTATTCCATGATTTCAAGACTTTCTTCAATGACTGTGCCGTTTTGTAACTGTAATACTGGAACAGTACCTTTAGGAGATATCTCCATCATGTGTTTTGGGCGCTCACGTAAAAGTACTTCTCTGTGCTCTACTTCATATTTACAACGTATTATGGCCATCCTAGCTCGGATTGCGTAAGGACATCTTCTGAAAGAGTAAAGAATTGGTAGGGTCATACAATCAATCTCAAGTCAGAATAAGTCGTCATCGTCCTCTTCAATATCAAACAAGTCGTCGTTATTTTCTTCTGTTTTCTTGGCCGGTTTTTTCTCGTCCGCTTTCTTGACTTTTTCTTCTTTGGGAGTTTCGGCTTTCTCGGGAGTCGGTTGTTCTAAATTTGCTAATGCATCTTTGGCTCTTGCAGCTGCAATTTCGGCTTCTCTTGATGCCATTTCCTCAGGGGATAGGCTAGCCTGTGCAGCAAGTGCTCTTCTTCGATCTTCTCTGGCTTTTCTTTCCAATTGTCTGTGACGTGAGCGTTCTATATTTTGCACCATATACATAGCATCGTGTTCCAGTAGGGGTGAATCAGAAATGATTGTCATATCAAGCCAAGATCCCTCTTCTATGATGAATTCAGCTAATGGTTCGAAATTCAAATCGGATTTTTTTATTTGAGTGTAATGTGTTGCATTACCCATTCGATGTTCTACTCCGGAAAAATGGCAGTAGAATTCTTTTGTTCCGATGGATTCTCTAACCTGGTCGAATAATTCACCATAGTCTTCAGAAGTCCTGAGTCGTCCATGCCCTCTTGCATGTATGTGTGCAAGGTTTAGCACAGGTATCGTTCCTTCAACATGGTTTACGACCTCAAGAATTTCTTCCAGACTACCCCAAAGTTCCTGTCTGCCACTATTTTCAACCCCTATCTTGGCGGGAGTGCCGTCTTTCAGCCATGGGAAAACAGGGTATTCGTCGTCATCATCTTGCCAGATTTCGTGAATGCGCTTTACAATTCCCTTAAACACACTTGCAACCTGTTCATTTGCTGCTTGACCTCTACCCATCTCTCCATAATGCCCGGTATGAAGTGTAACATGTCTTGCATTGATTGTTTTTGCAGCCTGCAAAGCGGCTTCTACTTTTGCAAGGCTCCTGTTTCTTTGTAATCTGTCACCGAGTAGCTCAGCGTAGTATGGTCCGTGAATGTTCATTTCAAAATCTGTTTTGTGAGCTAAAACTCCAGCTTGCCAATATTGTTCAAAGTGCTGAGGAGCGACCATGCGCACAGTTTGAACTTCCATAGTTTCTAGACCAAGAGAAATAATATCGTCCATCCCTTCAACTATTGTGCGCCCTTTACATGACAGTGGAACTCCCGCTGGACCTAATTTTACCGGCATAACCCACTCCCCGTAGAACAGGCCCAAGGGCTGTCCTATGTTAACCCCTTTCCGTAAAATGGCCAAAAACGGGGTTGAAATTGGAAGGGTTGGGTTCATTTGAGATAACTTTACCCGCTGGTTATGGAGCAACATATGAAAGACGCATTAAAGGCGTTCCAAGCAGGAAATCCAGTCTGTCTTTTTGACGCTGAAAATCGGGAGGGTGAGACAGACCTCCTCTTCCCGGGCGAGTGTGCTACTCCAGCAGTTATGAGGCAATTACGTTTTGATTGTGGTGGGCTACTATTTCTTGCAATCGGGCATGAAGTTGGAGAAAGATTTCAATTACCATATTTACAAGATTTGCACATGGATAAAAATTTGATGGAAAAACATGCAGTGTTAGAGCATTTACAGACAGATGACCTTCAATATGATACCAGAAGCGCTTTTACGTTATCTTTGAATCATAGAGATACATTTACTGGTATCACCGACAGGGACAGGTCCCTCACAACTAGAAGGTTTGCAGAATTATTTAAAGAATTAAACGATGGTGATAATGCAATGGAAAAACTTGGGAAAGAGTTCAGAACACCAGGTCATATTCCCGTTTGCAGGGAAGCCGAGGGTGGTTTAACCCGTAGGCAAGGTCATACAGAATTGGCCGTTGGCCTCGCAAGGTTATCTGGGATGACTCCAGTGGTTATCGGTGCCGAGATGTTACAACCAGATGGTGATTTTGCACTTTCTGTTGGAGATGCAAGAAATTGGGCTGCTATAAGGGGTATACCTTTTATCACGGGTGAAGAATTAATCAAGGCCCTAAACTAGTAAATTTGTAATCAAAATGTTGTGGTTTTTATGACAAGAGTAATGGCGGTCGGGGTATTTGACTTGCTACATGCTGGTCACCTTCACTATTTGGAGCAAGCAAAATCTTTGGGCAATTTTTTGATAGTTGTCGTTGCACATGATGACACAGTCCGGAAACGCAAGCATGAACCTGTGACAGGACAGGACCTTAGACGGAGGATGGTAGAGGGTCTGAAACCTGTTGATAAGGCGGTAATCGGTAATCCACCTGAACTTCCAATTTTTGACATTTTACCTACTGTAAAACCAGACGTGATAGCCTTGGGTTACGATCAGGAACACGCTGAAGAAAAAATACGCTCATATTTATCAAAGAAGGGTTTAGGGCATATCGAAGTCACCAGAGTTGATGGTTTGGCCGATGATCTTGACGGAACTCGTAAAATTATTGCTAAAATTCTAGATAGGTCTACAACAAATAAAGAGTGAGGAAATCGCATGTTTACTGGTATTGTTGCGGGCAAGGGTAAAATTGTTTCAATCGAGGGTGAGGATGTAATTCGCATTGTCATAAATTTTCAAGACGTTACAACAAATGAATTACAAATCGGAGCTTCTGTGTCAATAGATGGAGTTTGCCTAACAGTCGTGGAATTTAATTCCTCTAATGTTTCGTTTGATGTTATACCCGAGACCCTAACATTAACTACTATTGGAAATAGAGTTCCCGGTGATTTTGTGAATTTGGAGAGGGCGCTAAGGATGGGTGATGAACTAGGTGGCCATTTACTATCAGGCCACATAATGGACATGGGAGTTGTTGCCAGCAGGGTCGAAGGAGAAGACTACTTAGATTTGCATATCGAGTGCACTCCCAAGATTATGAAATATGTTCAAGAAAAAGGTTATTTGGCTATCGATGGTATATCTCTAACTGTCGGGGAATTAAGTAACACTGGTTTCGATTTACACCTTATTCCCGAAACACTAGGAGTAACAACAATCGGTTCAAAGCAGGTAGGAGAACGTGTCAACATTGAGGTAGATTCAATGACTCAGACGATTGTTTCAACAGTTGAGAGGATAATGGAGGGTAAAAAATGACAAGAATTGCAATAATATGCGGAAGTTATCACAAAAAGGAAATTGAAGAGATGCTAGAATTAGCCACCGATCAAGCAAAAATAGAAGGCTTCGAAGTTGCAGAAGTTATTTGGGTACCTGGTGCCATGGAAGTTCCGCTTGCTCTATCTAGACAAGTCCATAGAGATGACATTGATGCCGCTGCATGTTTAGGAATTATCGAGAAAGGTAGCACACAGCATGGGCTTGCTATGGGTCAGGCTGTAATGCGCTCAATAATAGATTTGCAATTAGAAACAAATAAGCCAATTGGACTGGGAATTATAGGTCCTGGCGCTGAACCAGAGCACATACCAGCAAGAATGGAACCTCATGCTAGGGCTTCAATCTCTGCTATTTCATCCATGCTCTAGGTCGGAGCAAGATGTGTTTCTCTCTTTTTAGAATAACAAACCAAATCCCCAGTAGAACGAATAACTGAGGGAACCAAAGCCACCAGGTGCTCCAGCGAACTCCGTCGAAGCTTAAATCACTAAAGGGGTGGAAAATTGGGGTGGGGAAAAATTCTGCTGTATGTCCGGGTATGTCAATGAGTATGTGAAATAGCCAAGGAAGCACAAAGATCCAAGCCATGTATTTTGGATTTTCATGACCCTTTTTGTTGAAGAAATACCAACCACAACAATACAAAAATGCGACTATGGCAAAAGAGTGTGTCCATTGATATATCTCCCAAGCTACGGGCATATCAGAAGTCACTGTATCATCATCTACTCTTGTCCTTGATATTCCGTTAATACTTCTGTAAATAGATGCAGGTATGAAAGCCAAAAGGTCAGGAAGTACGCCCATTGGTCCACTAACTTTCCAGGATATTTTCTTGCGAGTCAGGGCCAGACTCCATAACCAGTGTGATATAACATCCATGTTTCGCCCAATATTACTCAATTCATGAATTTTAAGAGAAAATGTTCAATATGGTCATCGCTTTAGAGAACAGTATGAGCGGGTCTGTGCGCAATGTGGTTATTATTGGAAGCGGACCTGCGGGTTATACTGCGGGTTTGTACACCTCACGGGCGATGTTGGAACCCCTGATGTTTGCAGGATATATGTCTGGAGGTCAACTCATGCTCACCAGTGATGTTGAAAACTTCCCTGGATATCCAGAGGGAATAGGAGGTCCAGAGATGATGATGCATCTCAGGGAGCAAGCGGAAAGGTTCGGTTTAGAAGTTCAGGATAGAAACGTGGAGAGAGTAGATCTTTCTCAACGACCTTTCAAAGTATATTCAGAAGGTGAAGAATACCTTACGGACTCAATTATTGTATCAACTGGAGCAGAATCAATATGGTTAGGAGCAGAAGGTGAAGAGGAGCAAAAAGGAAGGGGGATCTCGACTTGCGCTACCTGTGATGGTGCATTTTTCAAAGATGAAGAAATTCTTGTGGTCGGTGGTGGAGATTCAGCAATGGAGGAGGCGACATTTTTGACACGTTTCGCATCTAAGGTGACACTCGTTCACCGAAGAGATGTTTTCAAGGCATCTCAAGTTATGTATGACAGAGCTGCAAATCATGAAAAAATAGAGATAAAAACTTTCAGACAAGTGAAAGAATGGTTATCCGATGACTCTGGATTGAAAGGAGCGATATTAGAAGACCCCCGGGATGGAAGTACTGAAGAAATTGCTATTACAGGGGCATTTATTGCAATCGGGCACAAGCCCATTACAGGCTTCTTGAATGGCCAACTAGAGACTGACGAGGAAGGATATTTGATTCACAGCGAGCATACAATGACTAGTGTTCCAGGCGTTTTTGCTGCTGGTGACGTGGTCGATACTAGATACAAACAGGCAATCACTGCTGCGGGTCTGGGATGTCAGGCAGCAATTGATTGTGAGCGCTGGTTAGAAGATAACATCCATTGAGGAATCTGAATGGTAGATATCCAGCGCCATTCACGTCACATTCTTCTTCCTCAGGTGGGTGTGGAGGGCCAGTCTAAAATCTCTAAATCTCGGATTCTTTGTGTCGGAGCAGGAGGTTTGGGTAGCCCTGTTATACAGTATTTAGCGGCTGCTGGAGTGGGCCATTTAACTATCATAGATGATGATACAGTTGATGTTTCAAACCTGCAGCGACAGACTATACACAAAACCTCGGCGGTTGGGTCGTCCAAATCAGAGTCAGCAAAAAGTTTCGTTGAATCATTAGACCCAAACCTTTCGGTAACTTCTCTAAATATTAGGCTAGATGATAATAATGCAAAAGGAATACTAAGAGGGCACGATTTAGTAGTTGATGGCACTGACAACATATATACTCGCTATCTAATAGATGACACCTGTAAAGAATTGAATATACCTTGGGTGTATGGGTCTGTTTACCGATTCGAGGGCCAAGTTTCTGTGTTCAATTATAATAGCGGGCCATGCTACAGGGATTTATTTCCTAATCCACCTCCTGAAGAGGTGCTTCCATCATGTAGCGAAGCTGGGGTTTTTGGGGCAATAACAGGGATGATCGGGTGCTTACAAGTTAGTGAAATAATAAAAATAATCTCAGGGATTGGATCGCCTCTGTCTGGGAAATTATTGGTTTACAATGTTCTAGATTCGAATCAAAAAATTCTGAAATTTGGTAAATTAAATCAGGGACATATTGAAAAAGACGAGACCTCACAGGCAGACCTAATGTTCACTCAGGTTAGTTCAGCCGAAGCAGTAAAGAAACTTGCAAATGGTTGGAGTCCATACTTTATTGATGTTAGGTCATACTCTGAGTGGGCGAGTGCTAGAATCTCAATTGCGGAGTATATTTGCCCACACGATGAGATTTCATCAGCTATTGATAAAATTCCCAAGGATAAAGACATACTCGTCCACTGTCGGTCAGGAATGAGGTCGCAAATTGCGATAATGCAATTGATAAAGGCGGGTTTTGATGGCCAGAATCTATACAACCTCAGAGACGGGATTATAGGTTGGGCAGAGGTAAAGCCAGAGGATATAATTCAACCCTAGACCAGTAAAATCTTGGTCAACCTTCAAATTTGTTACAGTCAACCAATGATTTGTGCCGAAACTTATTGTTGCCGACGAAAACGAGGGTCGGCGTAAACTACTTGCGTCAACTTTGGAGCGTTCAGGCTACGAAGTGACAAGAGCTGGCACACTTAGACAAGCAGAGGGCACCGCATTAGCAACAATGCCCGAAATAGTATTAGTAGATGGAGAATGGAAAATAGGCGATGCGATAGACGCTTCTCAAAGGCTGATGTCCGATCCGGAATTTGCGTTCAAATGTCGTATAGTCTTATTGTCTCGAAATTCGTCTGAGGATTACCTAATTTCTGCTGCAAGAGCAGGCGTCAGCGAGGTTATACCCAAGCCAGTAGACATGAGTAAACTTCTATCCCAATTAGAAAAGCACTCCAATAAACAATTCGTAGCACCTCCCGCTGATGTCACAAACGCAGCGGGGACAGGAAAAGGGGGCACATTTGACGTTTCTATGGTAATGAGTGATGGAAAATGGGCGCTACCTATGTTGAAAAACATAGTCACTCCCGAGAAAATAAATGTTGA
>CESW01265375.1_pt1 | contig 13838 bp, 15 predicted proteins | sample 531171 | NCBI WGS metagenome assembly CESW01 (sample SAMEA2621859, study PRJEB7988) | marine metagenome | biome: marine biome (ENVO:00000447); feature: surface water layer (ENVO:00002042); material: "saline water (ENVO:00002010), including plankton (ENVO:xxxxxxxx)" | depth 5 m
TTTTTATAAATTCTATTATTTTATATTTTCAATTTTATTAAGTATTAAAATATTAATTATTTCAGAACCTTTTATTGAAAGCTGTTTATTATCATAATAAAAAGATGTTTTTTTATCATGTATTATACATCTATCTTTAAATTGAGTATTGTAAAATACTTCATGTAAATAAATTCTATAAATTTGTAGGTTATTTTTTCAATATTTTTCAAAAATTTCTAAAATTCTTTTCCCATTTTGATTTATTGAATATTTTTCATTAAAATCAATTTTACAATTTGTGCTGATCTTATTATATAAACCTTTGTCATTTAGCAAAAGATTAACGCTTTTTACCACTTGATCTATTTTTCCTATTTCACACATTAGACCATTATAGTTATTAATCATAACTTCATTTACACCAATAGTATTCCAAGTCACTAGGGGTAATCCGAAACTTAAAGATTCTAAAATTACATTTCCACCTAGTGCTTCTCTGTGTGATAAAAACAAATGTAAATCAGAATATTTGTAGAAACTATTTACATCTTCTCTCATACCTATGAAATTTACATATTTTCCATAATCCTGGACCAATTTTTTGTGCAATTCATAGTCTCTAAATCCTCCTAAAAAAATAAATTTTAATTTATCCGATGCTAAAATTTTTGCCACTTTGCAAAAATCCAAAACACCTTTATCAATTGTCTCTCTACCAACAGAAATAATAACTTTACTATTTTTATCAATATTTAATTCTTCTCTAAAACTTAAAATTTTTTCATCAGAATAATCAATTATACCGTACTTATGCATTAAAATTTTTTCTTGTGGCACTTTGAAATGCTCTAGAGCAGTATTCTTGGATCCTTTGCTACCACATAAAACTAAATCAGCTTTGGAAAAATTATTATAAAAAAATCTAAAGTATAATTTTTTAATAACTTTTTTAATATTTAAAAAATTTTTGAATTCATAATTCTTTTTTTCATTTTTAACATTAGGAGCATGTAAAAAAGAAATATATTGAATATTTTTTCTTTTTGGTAATAACAGATGTAATCCAACAAAATGAACTGAAATATGGGTAAAAAGATTTTTTTTTAATATATTTTTTACAAATCTCCTAAATCTTAATATTAAAAAAATATTTTTCGGAGAATTTATTTTAAATTTTACGTATTTTACTTTTATTTTATTTTTTAACAATAGTTGGTAATATTGGTCTTTATCATTATAAAAAACTAGATAATTAATCTTAAGTTGATTAAAATATTTACATAAATAAAGTAAATATTTTGCAGAACCCTCTATACCAGTTGATGATCTTTTTTCTTTAATAAAAAGGATTCTCATAATTTAGATTTAGGTATATTATATATCTATAAGATAATTAATAAACGTTTAATAAGAGTAGTAATGATCAATATTTCAAATGAATTACATTTCTTAATACTAAATATCAGATCATATATTTCTTTTAAAATAAAATGTTTTTTCTTTTTTCTGATTTATGGGCACTATTTTAGAAATAAAAATTTTAAAAAACATATAAGAAAAAATAAAATTCTTAAAATTCATTTTGGATCTACAGATGAAATTGATGGTTTTTTTAACTCACAGGTAATTGGTAAAAATCCAATAAATATTGCAAAAAAATTACCAATAAACGATAACTCTATATCAACAATATTTTCCAGTCACGTAATAGAGCATTTGCATAAAAAAGAAATTATTTTTTTTTTAAATGAATCTTATAGAATTTTAGCAAAAGGTGGAATAAATATTATACTTACACCCTCTTTATCAAAAATCTCTAAAATTTTATATTCAGAAAACGATGAAGAAAATAAAAAAATTTTATTAACCAGATTAAAAAAATGGTCAAAAGAGGAATTTAATGCATGTGAATATGTAAATGGAGTTTTTAGAAACTATGGTCATAGATTTATTTTAGATTATGATTTTGTAAAATACCAAGCTACTAAAATCGGTTATAAGAATGCAATTTTGGGTGATGTTAACAGTATCCCAGATAAATTAGTCAAAGATTTTATTGTTAAAAAAAGAAACGATCATGCTTGGTTACTAGAAACAGATTTTTACTTTCTCATTAAATAAAATTTAATATTTATATTCAATTTTTAAGCTTTTTTATTAAATCAAAATTTGAGAGCTTTTTTGATTTTTCGACTGATGAAAATATTTTTTTTTTATCGAAAATAATACTTGGTTTATTTGTTGTTACTGTATTAATAAAAGATACTCTCTTACTCAAATAATTTCTCGTTAAATTAGTCATTTCAGATTCTTTATTGTAAATCATAACACATGGCACACCTTTTAATAATGCAAACCCAAAAGCAGTAGATCTATGATAAGTAAAAAAAGATATATCAAATTCCTTGTATATATCCTCATATTTTTCATAAAGGACATTAGGTATGTTTTTAAATAACTTTTTGGTCTCTTCTTTTCTATCTGGATGTGAATTATAATAAACGTCATATTTTTTATTAAGACAATCAATCAAATTTATCTCCAACTTTGTTGACAAAGAAATAGTTTGATAAGGACTATTAACATTTGGCTGTATTGTTTTTGGATAACCTAGTATTATTAATTTTTCTTTTTGATTTATTTTTTTTTCTCTAATGATTGGTCTAAATTTTTTCTCTTGAATATTGAAAATAGGATTTTTTTTTAAAAAAATTGGTTTTAGTTTTCTTGAAAATTTAAGTTCTTTAAAAATATTTTTATAATTTTTTAAATAATGCCTAGTTGTTAATAACTGATATTCTCCTATAAAAACTCCATCATCAATAAAATCTGGTTTCATATTGGTTATACCTGAGAGTCCATGATTAACAGTAATTGTTTTAAAATTTCCAAGATAGTTTAATGCTCCTAAGAATATTCTATTCCATATAAATACATGTTTAGAGCTAATTAAATCAAATGATTGATTTTGATATAATAAAATCATTTGACAATAACAATTATAAAAGAAGTAAAATTTTTTTTTTAGTTTAATTTCAATTCCTTTAATATTTTTTTTTTTTATTTTAAAAACTTTAATTAAATCCTTAATGTATAAGTTTAAACTATTTTCAAAAAATTCATCTTTTTCAAAATAGCTATTTTTTTTTAAGTTTATCCTTATCCATGGATCAATTTTTTTTAGCACTAATAAATTTTCTTTTTTATAAGCATCTATCTCTCTATCAGTATTTCCGAGTAAATAAATATTTTTTTTATAATTCAAAGATATTGAATTAATAAAATTTTTAATAAAAAAATAAATGCTTTTAATTGAATTTCTTTTAAAATTTTTTTTATCTATTCTTTTTTCAAAGTCATTCATTAAAAGATTAATTCTTTTATGATATTTTTTATTTTTAGTTCTAAAAATTAAATAAGCGATATAATAAATTAATTGAGTAGACGACAAGCCAAACCAGTAAATTTTCTTATTTTTTGATTTAATTAAATTATTTATGTGTACTTTTTGAACTTTTTCAAAAACTTGTTTATATTCATGCTCAAAAGTTTTTGTCATTTAAATTAATTATTTTAGTGATATGAGTTTAATTTCTGATACTAACAATATCATATATATAACATAATTTATTATTAAAATGAAAAAAAATTTTCTCTCTTCTATAAATGAAAACATTCAAGTTCATAAAAAGTTAAACTCTCTTGCAAATAAAATTAACCAATCAATTGATAAAATACACAACACAATAATTTCTGGTGGTAGAATATTTACTTGTGGGAATGGAGGTTCTGCAGCTGATGCTCAACATCTTGCTGCTGAATATTTAGTAAGATTAAGACCAAATATAAATCGAAAAGCATATCCAATGATCTCATTGGCTCAGGATACATCTACTTTAACAGCGTGTGGAAACGATCTTGGATTTGATAAAATTTTTTCGAGAAATTTAAGTGCTTTAGGTAACAAAAAAGATTTATTAATTGCGATTTCAACATCTGGAAACTCAAAGAATATTATTAATGCTCTAAAACAAGCAAAAAAGATGAAAATTTTTAGTATTACTCTTTTAGGGTCAAAAGGAGGTGTCGCAAAAAAATATAGCGACCTTAGTTTAATAGTTCCCTCTAATAATGTTGCAAGAATACAAGAAGCTCATATTTTTTTAGGTCATTATCTTTTAGAAAAAGTTGAAGATCTGCTTATTAAATAATTTATTTATTTTGAATATGTGCTCGTAATTTTTTTGCAATTGGCTTCTCATCATCAAACACATAACCTAACTTATCTTCACCAATTGATAATATCATTTTATCAATTGAGTCGGTCAAATGTTTCATACCCTTATATTCTAAAGAAGCTGCTTGATCACTACCATACATACTTCTATCTAAAGTTATATGTCTTTCAAGCGAAGTGATACCAAACATTAATGCAGCTAAAGAGACTGCTACACCATTTTCATGCCCACTATATCCTACTTTACAATTAAATTCTTTTTTTAAAGAATTGATTGTAACTAAATTGGCATCTGCTGTTTTCATAGGATAGGTTGACACACAATGCATTAGTTCATAGGGACACTTTTGTTCTTCAAATATTTTTACTGCATCTTTAATATTTTCTAAAGTTGACATACCAGTTGATATAAATGTGTGTTTTTTTCTTTTTGCAACTTCTTTAAGAAATGAAGTATCCACAATCATTGCTGATGCAATCTTATGATAGTTGAAGTTGTATGTTTCAGAAAACTCTAGACTATCCATATCCCATGCTGAAAAAAACCAATCTATATCTAGTTCTTTGCAATAACTATCAATTTCATCATATTCTTCTCTTCCAAATTCTAGTCCTTTTTTTTGATCTCTTTGCGTTTTCCCCCATGGACTTTCTCTTGATGAGTCCAAAATTTCTTTTGAATAGACCAAATCAATATTTCTTTTTTGAAACTTAACTGAGTCAAAATTTGCATCTTTAGCACTTTTTATTAAGTCTTTCGCAATTTTAATGTTTCCATTATGATTAATACCTATTTCTGCAATCAAAAAAGGTTTTTGTATATCCATGATTATAATTTAGATATCTTAATTAATAATTCTAGTATAATATTTAAAATTAAAGGTCAAATAGATTATCATTAATGAATTTAGTTGCAGAAATAGGTATTAATCATAATGGAGATGAAAAATACTTACTAAATTATATAGATCAACTTAATAAGACGAAAATAAATGGAATTACAATTCAATACAGAGACAAACAATTTTATGATAAATATACAAAATTCGCATTAGGCGAACATATATATGAATTAATTTCTTCAAAAATAAAATCCAAGAATAAACTTTTTGGAGTAGCTATCAAAGATCCTAATATGATTAGTTTTTTTGAAAAAATAAACACAGATTTTTATAAAATAATTGAAAATGATTTACAAAATGAAGAATTAATGGAAAAAGTGTTAAAATCTGACGTAAAAAAAATATACCTATCTACAGGAATGTCAGACTCTGATGAAATTAAAAATGTTTTAAATAAATATAAAAATTTTGAAAAAAGGAAAATAGTTTTAATTCATACTACATTAAGCAATAAGATTGATAAAGTAAATCTAGAGTCAATTAGGTATATGAAGGAAAAATTTTTTATGCAGGTAGCCTACGGTAATCACTGTGAAGATTACAAAAGTATGTTGCTATCAATTCCCTATTTACCAGAGTCTATTTTCTTTTATGTAAAAGGAAATAAATTTAAAAAACATCCTGATGATAAACATGCAATAAATTTAGATTTTGTAAATAATTTAATAAAAGAGATTAATAAGTTAAAATTATCAATGGGTAATTATAATAAAGAAAAAATTTTTGATATAATACCAGAAAAAAGTGTCAAAGCTATATGAAAAAAAAAGCATTAATAATTGGTTCTTCAAAAGGAATCGGTAAATCAATTTTAGCAGGAATAAAGGGAATGGAATATGAAATCATTAATCCAACTAGCAAAGAACTTGATACATCTAAAATAGATTCTATTTTGAAATATATTAAAAAATTAAAAAAAATTGACGTATTAATTCTAAATACTGGTGGGCCACCAGCAAAAAATTTTTTTCAAATTACAAATAAAGAATGGAATCAGTATTATAATCAGCTCTTTTTAGGTTTTGTAAAAATTCTTCAATTAATAAAAATTAATGATGGGGGTTATATATTTGCTGTAACCTCTCATACAATCAAAAAACCTGAAGATAATTTAGTTCTATCTAATTCGTTTAGGGTGGCATTTTCAAGCGTATTTAAAACTTATAGTAAGTTAGTATCAAAAAAAAAAATTTCATGCATAAACATTGCTCCAGGACCTATCAAAACCAGAAGACTTGAGCAACTTGCAAAGAATTTGAATAAATTTGAAAAAAAATTACCAATGAAATATGCAGCTAACCCAGACGAAATTGGAAATTTTGTTAAAAGTATTTTAATAAATAAAATTAAATACTTAAATGGAGTCACAATAAACTTTGATGGAGGTCTATCAGATTTTTTATTTTAAATTATGTACAAGAAAGAAAAATATATTGCTATCATTCCTGCTAGAAAAGGATCAAAAGGTTTACCAAATAAGAATATAAAAAAAATTAACGGACACCCACTTATTTCTTATAGTATATTTGCTGCTTTGAATTCGAAATTTATTGACGAAGTTTATGTTAGTACGAATTGTAATAAAATAAAAAATATTTCAAAAAAATATGGGGCTAAAGTTATTAGTAGACCAGAAAAATTGAGTAACGATATAATAATGCCTGATAGTGCTGTAACTCACTCAATTAACTATATACAAATAAAATTAAAAGAAAATGTAGATAATATTGTTTTTATGCAACCAACCTCACCTCTAAGATCTAAAAAAGATTTAGATAATGCTATTGTTGAATTTAGCAAACATAATTGTGATACTCTATTTTCAGCTGTGGATTTGCACCCATGTCTCTGGGTGCAAAAAAAGACTGGAGTCACTAAACCAATCAATTACAACCCTTTTAAAAGAAAAAGACGACAAGTTGATGATATTTCAATAGTTGAAAATGGGTCTTTTTATATCTCTAAAAAAAAAACTTTTTTGAAAAAAGATAATAGGTTTGGGAGTAAAAATAGATTTTTTTTAACGAATTATTTATGTCTAACTCAAATTGATACTATTGATGAATTTAAAATTGTTTCAGCTATTTTAAAATCACAAAAATTCAACTACTTAAATTTGATAAAACCAAATTGATTATATGACCAATTTATTAAAAAGAAATTTTGATTTTAAAAAAAAAACTATCATTATACTGGGTGGTTCAAAGGGAATAGGTTTGGAGATTAGTAAACAACTTAAGCTTTTAAATGCAAAAATAATTGTAATTTCAAGAACTAAACCAAATTTGAAAATAAATTTCATAAAATGTGACTTTGAAAATCTAGAGGAAGTTAAAAAAATTGCAAATCAAGTAAAAAGAAAATATAAAAAAAATTGGGCAGTAATTAATTGTTTGTCAATTACTTTACCATCAAATAAAAAAATTCAATCACCAGAAAATTTTAAAAAAACAATTAATATAAATCTTATAAATCATTATTTTTTTTTATCTAATATTATAAAAACTATTGGTAATGGTGGATCGATTTTGAATATTTCGTCAATTTATGGAAATTTAGCTTTTCCAAATAATCCTTCTTACTCATCATCAAAATCAGCTCTAAACGGTTTGACGAGATCACTAGCATTTGATCTTTCTAAAAGAAAAATAAGAGTAAATTCATTATCAGCTGGCTACATAAAATCAAATATGACCAAAAAGTCCTTCAATAATAAAAATAAAAGAAAAATAATAAGTAGACATAGTCTATTAGGTAGATGGGGATCCTTATCAGAAATAGCTATCCCTGCAATTTTTTTAATATCTAATGCATCAAGCTTCATAAATGGACAAGACATTGTAATAGATGGTGGTTGGACTGTAAAAGGATTTTACAAATGAATATTGGGTTTATGCAAGGCAGGTTATCAAAAATACAAAGAGGAAGAATTCAGTCATTTCCTTTTGAGAACTGGGCAAAAGAATTTAATGTGGCAAAAAAAAATGGTTTTAATTTAATTGAGTGGACAATTGACAGCTTTAAAATTGAGAAAAATCCAATTCTCACAAAAGAGGGCATTGATAAGATAAAATATCTAAAAAAAATAAACAAAATTAAAGTTGATAGTATTACTTGTGATTTTTTTATGGAAAATCCATTTTATAAAAAAAAATATAATCTTAATGCTTTAGAATACTTAAAAAAAATTTTGATTAATTCAAAAATTTTAAAAATTAAGTATATTGTATTACCAATTGTAGATTTTAGTTCTATAAAAAAAAAAATAGAAAAAAAAAAGCTGATTGAAAGTATTTTGAGATTTGAAAAATTAATTCCAAAAAATTCTAAAATTTTATTTGAAACAGATTTTAAGCCTAAGGAAAATTTACTATTTATTAAAAAATTTAATTCTCAAAAATTTGGCTTAAACTACGACACTGGAAATAGTGCATATCTTGGCAACAGTGTAAAATCTGAAATGAGAATGCTTTATAATTATATAGATAATATTCATATAAAAGATAGAAAAAAAAATAAATCTACAATAGATTTAGGTAAAGGAGATTTTGATTTTGATTTTTTTTTTAAGTTTATATTAAAAAAAAACTATTCAAAAAACCTTATATTGCAAACAGCTAGAAGTAAAAATAAAAGACATCTTGATTTGCTTAAAAAAAATAGATCGTTTATTAATTCTTTTATAAATGAATTTAAAACTTAAGAATAAAAAAATAGTTATTACAGGTGGTTCAAAGGGAATTGGTTTAGAGATTGCCAAAAGTTTTTCAAAAGAAAGTTGTTCAGTATTTATTAATTCCAGAGATTTGAAAAATTTAAAAAAAGCTAAAAAAAAAATTAGAAATAAAAATTTTTACATTTTCCCTGGAGATTTAACTAATATAGCTGAAACAAGAAAATTTTTTGAGTTTGTAGAAAAAAATACTAATCAAATAGACTCGTTAATATGTAATATTGGTTTCAGTACGCCAAATAATATTATTGGAGAAGAAAATTATGAAAACTGGATCAACTCAATTCATCTAAACTTGCTATCAGCAACAAATTCTATTTACTATTTTAAAAAGTTATTAAAAAAATCAAAAACTCCTTCAATAGTTTGCATTTCTTCTATTTGTGGAGTTAATGCGCTAGGTGCTCCAATTGATTACTCAGTTTCTAAAGCTGCTCTTATATCTTTTGTAAAAAATCAATCAAAAATATTGGCAAAAAATAATATTAGAATCAATGCTGTTTCGCCAGGCAATATATATTTTAAAAATGGAAACTGGGATCATAAAATTAAAAAAAATAAAAAAGAAGTGATTAATTATATAAAAAACAATGTTCCGCTTAATAAATTTGGAACTACTAAAAATGTATCTGATATTGTGATGTTTTTATCATCTGAGTTATCCTCTTTTACGACTGGTGCTAATATAATTATAGATGGAGGTCAGACAAAATGAAGCTTGATAATAAAGTAATCATTGTAACAGGTGGCGCTGGTTTTTTAGGATCTTTATTTTGTGAATTAATATTAAAGTTTGGAGGGAGACCAATTATTTTAGATAATAATCAAATTCTTTTACAAAAAGAGATTAAAAGAATTAAAAAAAAATATAAAAAAAAAATATTGGGTTTTTGTGTAGACATATCTAATGAAAAAAAAATTTCTGAAGTTAAAATAAAAATTTTAAAAAAGTATGAAAAAATAGATGGTTTGGTAAATAATGCAGCTTTGAACCCTGATGTAAATTTTTTAAAAAAGAATGATTGTAGTCTTGAGGAATATCCAATGGAATTTTTCCAAAAAGAGTTTGATGTTGGATTAAAGGGGGCTTTAATATGCACAAAAATTTTTGGTAAATATTTTTCAAAAAAAAAAAATGGAAATATAATTAATATTTCTTCAGACCTTGGAATTATATCTCCAACACAGCATATTTATGAAAGTAAAAAAAGTAAAAAAAAACAAGTAAAACCTGTTTCATATTCAATAATTAAATCTGGTATAATAGGCTTAACTAAATATACCTCAACCTATTGGGCAAACAATAATGTAAGATGTAATGCAATAGCTCCTGGGGGTGTTTATAATTTTCAAAACAAAACCTTTTTAAAAAAAATAGCTAAACTCATACCAATGAAAAGGCTTGGTAAAAAAGAAGAAATTGGTTATTTATTAATTTTTTTATTATCCGATTTTTCGTCTTATATAAATGGAGCAGTTATATCTGTTGATGGAGGAAGAACAGCATGGTAAAAATTTTAAATTATAACCTTTAAGTAGTCTTTTGAAATCTAATCCACAAAATTATATTAGAGAAATATTTTACCTTTTGGGCGATAATAAAAAAGGTCTACCAATTATTACTGGTTTATTTTTGGTGGCAACTATTCTTGAAATATTTTCAATTGGAATAATTTATCCATATATCAATATTATTTTAGATTATAATGATTTTACAAATAAATATTCACAATACGTAGATTTCAGTTCTGTTTCAAAAGAACAGGTAATTATTGTTATTAGCACTGTTTTATTAATATCTTTTTTAGCTAAAACTATATTATCTATTTATGTAAAAAAAAAAATTTTTACTTATTCTCATAAAGTTTCATCAGATTTGAGAATAAAATTACTCAATAGTTTTCAATCCTTTTCATACTTAAGATATTTAAACAAAAACTCTGCTGAGTATATTCATTCTATTAATAATTTAAGTTTTGAATTCCAAAGTAATATAAAGTCTATTTTATTTATTCTTAGTGAAGTTGTAATTGTAATTGCGATTGCAATTCTTTTAGGATTAAATAATTTAACACTGTTGCTGGTAAGCTTTTTTATTTTTAGTTTGTTTGGTCTAAGCTTTGATTTATTGTTTGGAAAAAAATTAACTAAATACGGAAAAGAAGACAATTATCACTCATCAGGTTTAATTAAGACCATTTTAGAAAGTGTAAATGGCTTTAAAATAATTAAAATTTATAATTTAAAAAATTTTTTTTTAAAAAAACTAATTTTTCATCAAACAAATTTTGTAAAAGTTAGAATTAATTTAGAAGTAATAAAAATAGTTCCTAAATATGTTGTTGAATTAATTATAATAACTATTGTTATACTTTCATCTTTATATTTTTTAGTAATGCTCAATGTTGAGACAACAGATTACTTGTCTATATTAGGTTTATTTGCTTTTGCATCAATTAGACTTATACCATCACTAAATATTATAATATCTCAATTTGCAAACCTTAGAAAAACAAGGCATGCAACCTCACTTCTATATAAAGATACAATTCTAGACAGTGAAAAAAAAAATGAAACAATTGTCAAAAAGAATAATAAAGAAAATATTATTGAATTTAATAATTTAAGAATTGAAAATATGTCATTTAAATATAATCAAAATGAAAATTATATAATTGAAAATTTAAATCTTAATATCAATAAGGGCGATAAAATCGGAATACATGGCGACTCGGGTGCTGGCAAATCTACACTTATAGATGTTATTTTAGGTTTACTGTCTCCATCCAATGGTCAACTATATATAAATGATATGAATTTAAACAGTGTCAAAAAACAATGGCAATCTATGATTTCATTCACCCCACAAGATATTTATTTAATAGATGATACTTTGGAGAGAAATATTGCAATTGGTCTTAAAGATGATGAAATAGATATTAATAAAATAGAGAAATCAATAAAAAAAGCTAAACTAAATGAATTAGTCGAGCAAAGAGAAAACAATTCAAAAATGCATATTGGGGAAAAAGGATTAAAAATTTCAGGGGGTCAGAAACAAAGAATCGCTTTAGCTAGATTATTTTATTTTGATTCTGAAGTGGTAATTTTAGATGAGGCGACTTCTGCTTTGGATAATGAAACTGAGGATTTACTGATGAATGATATATACGAATTATTGAATGATAAAACTTTAATAATTATTTCTCATAAAAAGAAAAACTTAATTAAATGTAATAGAATAATAAAAATAGAAAAAAATAATATTATAATAAAGGAGAAAAATAATGATAATTAAAACTAGACATGTTGGATTAATTGTAAAAAACATTATTAAATCAAAGAAATTTTATGGAAAAATTCTTGGACTTAAATTAAAAAAAGAACTTATTGAAGAAGGAAAATATTTTAACAGTCTAATTGGGCTTAAAAAAAGTAAAGCAAAAGTAGTTAAAATTGATCTTCCTGACAAAACTTACATTGAACTTATAGAATTTAAAAAGCCAAAGTCTTCGCAAAAAGTTAAAATTGAAAAGTTTAGTAAACTAAAGCAAATGCATATATGCTTTACTGTTAAAAATATTGACAATTATTTTCAAAGGTTAAGAAAAAATAAAATTAAATTTATCTCACCTCCACTAAAATCTGACTTTGATCCTGTGAGTACTTGTTTCTTTCTAGATCCTGATTACAATTATGTTCAACTAGTTGAAGACTATTGAAGGTAATTTAAATTTTTATTGCAAATGATCCATCAACTCTATTTAATCTTTTAGAGTGTGTTTCATTTTTGCAAACATTACAAATTGTATTTACTGTTATTTCTTTTTGGTCAGTAAATTCAGATCTTGAGGAAATATATTTCTCGCTATTCCATATTTCTTCTATTGGTTTTTCATATATATTGTCAAAATCTGATTTTGGATCATCCACTAAGCAACAAGGATTAACACCACCATCGTAATTGATAACAATTCCGCTCCAAGGCCAATGGCATGGGTTTTTAATATCATCTGTAGCAGAATGCGATGCTCCTTTCCCATCGCTATCTTCGTAGCTTGAATATATGAGATCTTTATTTTCAGGAAGCCATGATGTATCCATATTTGGATTATGTTGAATTTTATCAATTCTTACAACGTCAACATCTAAATCATTTTTGAGTTTTAAAAAATCTTTATGCTGATGTTCGTTTTGTTTCATTGCCAGCATTGCCAATTCTAGCACTGGCGTCTTCTGACGGTTAGTTTTTTTAATTTCAATTATTTTTTTTAAATTACTCATGACTTGGTTTAAATTTCCTTTTTTTCTATATTTAACATAAACTTCTTGATCCATACCATCAATATCAACATGTAAAAGATTTAGTCCTGACTCAACTAGATTTTTGAGATATTCATCTTTTAAATTTAATGATAAATTAGAAGATATTCTTGTCCATAAGTTATTTTTCCTACAATAAGACAACATTTCGTTTAGTTTTTTATTCATTGTTGGTTCACCCCAGTTATATAAGTGAACCTCTATTACAAAATCTTTGAATTGATCTATAATTTCTAAAAATTGTTCAATTTTAAGAACACCTTTTTTTCTAGATGAGGCTCCTAAACCAGTAGGACACAATGGACAGCCTAAATTACAAGCATTAGTCGGATCTAAAACTAATTTATAAGGTTTAGATTTAAGTTTTGTTTTTTTAAACTTTTCCTCAACACAGGCGGTTAAAAAATTTCTTATCTTTAGCAAGTTCAGAGAACTAACTGCATAAGGATTAATATATTTAATGAAATCTTGCTTATTAGCAAAGTTTATTAAGGTATCGAAATCATTATTTTCTATAAATATGATTTGCTCATCAAATGTCATATTTAATCTATATATTAATATTTTAATTTGACAATTCTTTTAGACATTTAATCTCATAATAAAAAAAAAGGAATATATAAAAATTTTTTTCAGTGCATAAATCAAGCCAATTGAGCTA